>ENA-UOOR01004475-UOOR01004475.1-fermentation-metagenome-genome-assembly--contig:-NODE-4475-length-11143-cov-2.244769_pt1 | contig 11143 bp, 10 predicted proteins | sample MGYA00245780_ERZ724029 | MGnify/ENA primary metagenome ERZ724029 (study PRJEB28704, sample SAMN03018315) | fermentation metagenome | biome: anthropogenic terrestrial biome; feature: soil; material... | reverse complement strand
TGTAAACGTAATGTAACTGTATTTAAAAAAGGGGCTGTCTCATATTGAGTCAGCTCCTTATTGAATAAATCCTGTATTATCTGCAAGGCCAACAAGAATTTCTCCTACATCTTCTCGGACAGCAGTTGTTCATATTGCTTGACTGACTTCCCATCATTGGACAGCAGTTGTTCATATTGTTTGGCTGACATCCCATCATTGGACAGTTATCGAAAAAATCATCATTGTCTCTAAAAGGACAGTCATCATCGTCTCTAAAAGGACAGTCATCATTACGGTAAATAGTTAATGGTGGATGTTTTAATTGTCCTGACATTCCACCATTGCTTCTGCAACACATAAATAAATCTCCCATCATATATATTTCAAAAAGGTCAAGCCTTTATAACATAATATGTCAAAGTTAAATTGGAGTGAAATTTTTTTACACCTAAGATTTATGAAATTTATTTATATTTCTTTCCGGCAATTCTTTGTATTGCTGAAAAGGCACCATTAGCGCTGAGTGCTGCTATTATTGCATTAAATGGAATTAACGCACCTGTTGCAGGAGTTAGAAGTCCCGTAAAATATGTTGCACCAAATAAAAGGATAACCGCTATAAAATAAGAAACCCATTGTGTAGGAATTTTCTTAAGAAACGGAACATCCTTGATAAATTGAGTAATTACAGCTGTAGCGGATGCGCATCCTGCAACTGTTCTGAGTGCTTCCCATGAAAAAAAATCATTCATAATATAAATACCTTTTTTAAGTATAGTTAATAAATAAAACCAATGTGGTGTTTGTCCATTATTAATATGCCGATATCTAAAAGTGCTTTCTGTCATATATTATGAATTTGCTTTGATTTTTGCTATGGAGCTGTCCCAAATAATGTAATTTAGATTTTATATTTTTCACTTGGAAAACTTTGACAACAGATATAATTCTGATATACTAATTATAAGATTAAGCTTTACTTGGCTGTTAGTTTATATTTTATATTTCTGAATGGTTTGGCAAGAATTGAACCAACATTTCGCTTTTTCTCTGATTTTGTATTGTTTATAACTACTTAAAATATTAAAGGAGGTCGTTTACATCTTAAATAAATATCTTTTACTAATATCTATAATAATTTTAGTTTGTATAGCTATAAATAAAGTATCCAGCAAGATTGGAATACCAATGCTTTTTGCCTTTATCGGGCTTGGAATGTTTTTTGGTTCTGACGGAATAATAAAAATTCCGTTTGACCGTTTTGATTTTGCAGGCAATATATGTTCAGTAGCCTTAATATTCATTATGTTTTACGGAGGATTCGGGACTAACTGGAGTGAAGCAAAACCCGTTGCTTTCAAAGCTATTTTGCTTTCAAGTTTCGGAGTCATTTTTACAGCCTTTCTTACCGGCTTATTTTGTTATTACTTTTTAAACTTTGAATTTTTTGAAAGTTTTCTTATAGGTTCAGTTATAAGCTCAACGGATGCCGCCACTGTATTTTCAATTTTACGATATAAAAATTTAAACCTAAAATACAATACGTCATCTTTGCTTGAATTAGAAAGTGGAAGTAACGACCCTTGTTCATATATGCTTACTGTGATTTCTTTATCTCTTATGAAAGGCAGCACCGAAGCGAATACCATTGGATGCATGATTTTTAAGCAAATATTTTTCGGTCTTTTATTTGGGTTTTTAATTGCGTATATAGCTTATTATGTATTAAAAAAATTTAATTTTAAAACAACCGGATTCGGTACTGTATTTATTTTTGCTGTAGCTGTTTTGGCATATGCTCTTCCGTCAGTTGTTGGTGGAAACGGTTATTTAAGTACATATATAGTCGGCATTATATTAGGTAATAAACATATAAAGAATAAAAAGGCACTTGTTAATTTTTTTGATGGATTAACCGGTCTAATGCAGATGTTAATATTCTTTTTATTGGGGCTTTTATCTTTCCCCTCAAAAATACCAAATGTAATAACAACCTCAATTTTGATATCTTTGTTCTTAACTTTCGTTGCAAGGCCTATTTCAGTGTTTGCATTATTAACACCCGCAAAATGTAATTTTAAACAGCAGCTTTTAATAGCTTGGGCAGGACTTCGGGGTGCCGCTTCATTTGTATTTGCCATTATGGCATCAGCAAGTGCGCCAAATCTTGAACATGATATTTTTCATATAGTATTCTGTATAGTTTTATTTTCCCTTTTATTGCAGGGTTCCACGCTTCCTTTAGTGGCAAAATGGTTAAAAATGACCGGCAGCAGCTCCAACGTTCTTAAAATATTCAATGACTATTCAGAAGAGGTTCCGGTACACTTTATCCAATTAAAAATTAAAGAAAATCATCCTTGGAAAAATAAATCTGTAGAAAACATTTCACTTCCTCCTGATACTTTATTCGTGCTTTTAATGCGAAGCAATGAAAAAATTATACCTAACGGAAAAACTGTGTTACAACTTAACGATATTGTAACCCTCAGCGCACCTGCTATAAAAAATGAGGTTAATATTGGTCTAACAGAACTAAATGTCAATCAAAACAGCGACTGGGATGGAAAAACCATATCATCCGTTTGGCATGATGATGAAAAATTAATACTCCTAATAAAGAGAGATGAACAAACTATAATTCCAAACGGTAATACTATTTTAAATGCCAAAGATATTTTGATTATAAGTACATTAGATTAATAAACATAAAAACAAAATTAAAGCGGTTTAGGTATTCCCTAAACCGCTTTTTAAGTACATTTAATTATTTTTTGAATAAAGTAATTTTATAAATTCTTTCATATATTCGGGTAAATCCGCAGGGCGCCTACTTGAAACAATATTGTCGTCTACCACGACAGGCATATCAAACCATTTTGCTCCTGCGTTTTCCATATCGTCTTTAATTCCTGGGGTACTTGTTACCCTTTTGCCGTTAAGTATTTTTGCTGAAATTAATACCCAGCCTGCATGGCATATCATTCCGACCGGTCTTTTTTTATTATCCATATACTTGACCATTTCAATTACTTTTGGATTACGTCTTAATTTATCTGGTGCCCAGCCGCCGGGAACTAAAATTGCATCGTAATCAGATATATTTATATCATCAAATGAATAATCGGAATATGCCGGCACTCCATATTTTCCAATATACTTTTCTTTCGCCTTATCTCCGATTAAATGAACTGTTATGCCCTCTTCTCTCAACCTCAAAATAGGATACCACAGCTCCAAATCTTCAAAATCATTTGCAATTAAACAAACTACTTTCAAATTTTTGTCCATTTTCAAAACCTCCCGTTTATATTTAAATATTCTTTAATTTGCGTTCTTTTGTTTTACATTCACGGCATACGCCCTGATTACATTGATAACTTATCATTTCGTCTTCTCTTTTTATTACTACAACCGCATCAATATTCAACGCTCTCGCCTCGGTAAACTTACTTATAATAATATATCGGCAAATTGCACAATAAATTCATATATTATAATTATATCTTGATATATAAAAAGCACCCCAATTATACTGAGGTGCTTTTTTGAAAACAAAATCCATGTTATATAAGCTGTTTGCGCTCGTTAAAGAAATTGCGGTACGAAAGATAGCATGCCATAAATGAAGCAATGGCAGTTGTCGATAAAATCATAAAGGTTACCATAATTTGATACCTCACCGCTTGTACAGGGGACGTCCCCGCAAGTATTAATCCCGTCATCATTCCGGGAAGCGACACAACTCCCACTGTTTTTGCAGAATCGATAGTAGGTATCATTCCGGTGCGTATGCTATTCCTAATAATATCTATTGAAGACGGTAATATGTCAGCTCCTAGCGAAAGTTTAGTTTCAACTTCTTCTCTTCTGCTTTTAAACTCTGCTGTAAGCTGCCTGTAACACAAGCCAAGCGCAACCATGGAATTGCTGATAATCATTCCACTTACAGGAATAATCTGTTCAGGCGTGTATTTTATCGCTTTGGAAAGTAGTAAAACAAACAATGTTATTCCTGCGCCGGAAATAATCGACACAAGAGAAATAATAAATCCGTTTTTAATTTCTTTCCCTCTTTTTGATGCATTATAGGATGCATTAATCGTCATAAACAATAAAAACAAAGTTGTGAATATAGGACTTTCAAGCCCGAAAATGTATTGTAGTATATATCCGACAGCAAATAACTGTAAAATTGCCCTAACTACACTTATAATAATTTCTTTTTCAAGCTTGAGCTTTTGAAAATAAGAAAATATTAATGAAATAAATACAAGAGATGATGCTATTACAAGCGAATTTATGCTGATATTTGCTCCGTTCATTTCAGCACCTCCAATGATGTTATTTCTCCGTTATCAATTGTCAAAAGTTTATTTGCATATTTTCTGCTTTGCTCAAGATTATGTGTAACCCACAAAATTGTAACTCCTTCATTGTTTAAATCATTTACTGCATTTTCAACAATCAGCGTATTGTCAACATCCAATGCAGAAGTTACTTCATCTAAAAGCAAGACTTCCGGTCTAAATAAAAGTGTACGTATCAAAGCAATTCTCTGTTTTTCCCCACCTGATAAATTTTTAATTTCTCGGTCAATATATTCAGGTTCCATATTAAAACGAGAAAATAGCATATTTACCCGCTCCATATCCATTGTTTTATTGCGAATTGAATACGGATAATTTATATTTTCCATAACTGTGTCGCCAAATAAAATCGGTGTTTGAAAGCAGTAACTGATTTTCTTTCTTAATTCAATCGGATTATTCTTCATAACGTCATTACCATTTATCAAGATATTTCCTTTAGTCGGACTTATAAGATGACAGCAAAGCTTGAGGAATGTACTTTTTCCGCTTCCTGATGAACCGATAACTGAAACATAATCCCCTTTTTCTACTTTTAGGGATATATTTTTTAAAACAGTTTTATAGAAAACATTTTGAAATTCAATTTGAGACAAATTCTCCACTCCCGTTATTTTGTAAAATTATTATATTGATAAACAATTAATCATTATAAAACTTATTTATAAAAAAGTAAAGGCAATAATATTTTTCTACTTTACATCAGTAAAAAGTAACCGTTTTTTTTCGGTAATTAATTCATATTTATTTAATATCAACAGCATATGAAAACCCCTTAAAATCCCCCTTGACAAATGCTTTAAGATAGAGTAACATAACCACAAATAGATAGACAAATGCAGTGATTGGGAAAAGTAAATTCTCGTTTCGTTCCAGAGAATTGCCGGTTAGATGCGAGGCATAACGAATATGGATTGAAAATCGCCCATAAGCATTCATCTGAAGGGTTTTGACCTGTGTAGGAGCGAACGGATGGCAACCGTTATATTGCCGAGCATTTTTTAATGATGCCTGTTGAGCGGCCGCATTATGCGGCAAGAAGAGTGGTACCACAAAAGTATTTTAAGGCTTTTGTCTCTTTATGAGGCAAAAGCCTTTTTTGTTTGTGTGAATGTTAGGTGTGCTGTTACTGTCTAATCTGTTAATACCATGTGTGGTTCTTAACAAATGTTGTGGTTAATTAATATTTAACATCTATCCCTGAGAACCCCAACTTTAATATAGAACCCCATTTGTTTTGGAGGAAAGAACATGAAACAATTAGAAAAAATCAGTAATTTTGCAGGAAAGTACATGTCCGTCATTGCTCTCGTTGTAGCGGCTGTCGGTCTCTTGTTTCCGCCGTCGTTTACTTGGGCAGTACCTAATATAACACTTCTTTTAGGTATCGTAATGTTCGGAATGGGTCTTACTTTAAAGTTAAGCGATTTTAAAGAAGTTCTTAAAAGGCCAAAAGATGTTTTTGCGGGATTTGTATTGCAGTTTACCATTATGCCTTTGGTTGCATTTGCTCTTGCAAAGGTATTCAACCTGCCGCCTGAACTCTCTGTAGGTGTAATTCTTGTTGGAACATGCCCAGGGGGTACTTCATCAAACGTAATGACATATTTAGCAAAAGGTGACGTTGCACTATCTGTATGTATGACAATGGTTTCAACACTTTTTGCACCTTTCCTCACACCATTAATGACATGGTGGCTTGCCGGAAAATGGGTTTCTGTTTCTTACTCGGCTATGTTCTTATCAATTCTTAAAGTAGTTATACTTCCTATTGTTCTCGGCTTAATTGTACACAAAATATTCGGTGACAAAACCATTAAGCTAAACAAAGTTCTTCCGCTCATTTCCGTTATTGCAATTACGTTAATCATTGGTGCAGTTGTCGGAGCAAATTCACAGAAAATCATGACAACAGGTCTTTTAGTCGGTTCAGTAGTTATTCTTCACAATATGTGTGGTTACGGTCTTGGATTTTTCGCCGCAAAATTACTCGGTATGAATTCTGCAAAACGAAATGCTGTTGCTATTGAAGTAGGTATGCAAAATTCCGGCCTTGCTGTATCGCTTGCTACAGCACATTTTTCGCCAGCCGCCGCAATTCCGGGAGCGATTTTTAGTGTATGGCATAATTTTTCCGGTTCAATTGTTGCCAACATTATGGCAAATTCCGCTCGCAAAGCCGAAGCTAAATAAGCAGGTACAAAATAAAATCAGCCTAAAATATTAGAAATTTTATTAAATAAATAAAATCGGCTTTCCCATTTTATACTTGGGGAAGCCGTTTATATAATAAGATGTTGTTTATTTACCTTTCATAAAATATATTGTTTCATCATCGTTCGTCGCTGATGAATTATAAATATCAGTACACGCTTCATTACGGTAAGCATTATGATACCCTTCAGGTAAATCATATATAACATTTAAACCGCATTTTACCTTAAATGTTTTACTTTCTTCCTGTTTTGTTTTTGGATTAAACACGACTGTAAAATTCCGATTCTTTTTAGCAATAATATCATCAAGTGTTACTTTTGGTGTTAATTTTTCGGGTTTGGATAAATAGTAGAAAATAGTACGGTAAAGTTCTTTTTGCGTTTCATTTAAAAGTAAGCAGTCGGCTTTTTTCTCCTTCATTATTAAGGTGCTTGGATTAACGGTATATGTAATTTTTACAACACCGTCTGAAATACCGTAACTTTTTTTAAAGCCTTCATTTTCTTTGGATAAATCATACCCTGTATGAACGATAATATTGTCACCTGTTTTTTCTATTGACTTTACTTTTTCATATGGAGATGATAAAAATTCACTGCAGTTCATTAAGGATGCTTTTTTATTCTCATAGTGATTATTAAAATATATTTTCCTTGAAAATGTGTTATTATCGCTATTAAAGCGATAAACTTCGCCTGATTGAAACAAAAATATTTCCTGGTTACCAACATAAGCAAAAGAAAAACTACCATTAAGTTTGTCATTATTGTATGAAGCTGCAAGAACTTCAATTAAGCCATCATATTCTTTAACATTTTCGTGCATGATAGATGACTGATAATATTTATTCTGATTTAATATTTCTTCGATTTCATTTGCTTTTTTAATTTCGATAACTATCTCATCTTCAGATAACCCTGATATATCATGTATTTTAAAATGTTTATATTGTTCATTTATGTCATGTTCGGCTTTTGAAGAGTTGTATTCTTTTGAACATCCCATAAATATATTTAAAGATATTATAAAACAAAACAAAACCATAGCCCATTTAATATATCTTGTCCCAGTATTTTCCCTCATAACATCCCCTCTTCTTTCATCGACAAAGGCAAGCAGATAGATGATTCTATCTGCTTACCTTGTAATCTAAATATTAATTTTATGGAATTGTAATTGGATAGCTTAGCATAAAAGGTCCGCGATAATTTTCAATATTATTACCTGTCGCATAACCAGATAAATTAACATTACCCTTAGTACCACTGGCACCTTTTACTCCTGTTGATACATCTGTACTGATTGTTGATGATTGATTTGCAGTCTCAAAAAATGATTTTGTCTTTGTTGTATTATTCATTGTAATAGAAACAGTACCACCCATGCTTGTAAACAGAGGGTTTTGAAATTCATACCACGGTACATATAATTCTATATGAACTTGTACTCCATCATCTTTACTATATGTTGCATACGAATTTACTCTAACATTTGCAATAGATAATAACGTTGCTTGGTTACTATTGCCTATTTTAAAAGCAGGCCCATCATATTGACCTATAATTTGAGTTTCATCAACAGTGTTGTCTGTAGAATCAGCTGGAGATGGTTGTGCTGATGCCTTATTAGCACACTTAATATCAGTAGGCTTATCGCATTGTCCAATAATTTGCGTTTTGTCTATATAATCAGAGGTCTCTGCTGCAAAAGCAGTTGTCCCTACAGACAAGCACATAACTACTGCCATCGCAATAGAAAATAATCCTTTTTTCATAACTTATTACCCCTTTGAATTAAACTTAGAAATTCATTGTTTCACAAATCCACATATCACCACTTTTATCAAGATTATTTCATCCTTGCGCGCGCTGTTTGATGTAAGAATATAATTATATTTCTCTCTTACCATTTAACGGTAACATTTCCAATTATGAAAGTCAACTATTCTTATTCATTGTTAATATATATTTAATAAAATTGTAACAAAAAGGCTTTCCTATTTTAGAACTTTGGGAAGACTTATATAGAAGTTTAAAAGAAAATTTATATTTGGAATTTTTTAAGTATACTGTCGCAGTGATACTTCTTGGTTTATATGTAAACTTTAAAGCCGTATCTCTCATAAACTATCAAACCCCCGTTCGGTTTTATACTGAACGAGGGTTCTGATAAATATAACATTAAAAAATAAAAGAGTTATTATTTTGATTTTATTTTATTGTTTTTGCCATAACGTTTATACGAAGAACCTGAACCATAGCGATTTTTTCCGCTCTTATACCCGCGATTAGAGCCAGATGCATATGACCCGTCTTTTCTCTCAAAATTGCGATTCTGTTTCTTTGCTTTTGCTACCGTTACGTGTACCGTACACTGTTTGATTCGGTATCCATTCATTTTTTTGATAACTAAGTTTGCATCATAAGGTGACATTTCCACAATAGAATAGTCCTTGTATATCTGGATTTTACCGACTGCACCGACAGGTAACCCTGTCGTCTCAACAATCGTGCCGACAATAAAGTCGGATTTTATTTTATCTTTTGTTCCAATGTCGAAATTTAGTTTCACTTTGTCATTTTCGTCATGCATATACTCAGCTTTTCGTATATTTTTTAACGTACTGAGTTTCTTGTTTTTACTGCTGATTGCTTGGCAGAGAGCTGCCGCAATATATTTTGCATCATATCCATTTTCTTCTAATGCTTCAATCAATGGCATCCATTGAGAACCGCTGTTTTCATCAACCAACCGTTTTATTTTTCTCTTGAATTTTTCAAGTTGTTGTTCCTGTATATCTTCAACTTTCGGGAGAGATTCCTCTTTTATTTTTAAGCTCATAAACCTTTCAAGAGAATGCACCCTTTTAAGTTGAGTTCTGCTTGCCGCTAAAGTATAGGATGCGCCCGTCTTGCCTGCACGCCCCGTCCGACCGCTTCGGTGGATATAATACTCGTCATCTTCTGGAATATCATAATTAAATACTGCGTCAACATCCTCAACATCAATCCCGCGTGCAGCTACATCTGTTGCAATAAGGATATTGTTTCGGCCGTTTTTAAAGTCGCTCATAACTTGATTTCGTTGATTTTGCTTTAAATCGCCGTGAATACCTGCCGTTTGAAATCCGCTGTAATTTAGCTGCTCACAAAGCTGTTCTACCATTTTTTTAGTATTGCAAAAAATCAATGCTCGCTTAGGACGATGATACTCAAGTAACAGCTTTAAAGCATTTATTTTGTCCATCTGATTAACGTTATAGTAAAACTGTGAAATGTTATCAACTGTTTTTCTGCCTTTATCTACTGCTATTATTTCAGGGTTGGTTTGAAATTGTTTTGTGATTTTCATTATAGCAGCAGGCATTGTTGCGCTAAATAAACCTATCTGTCTTGTTTTTGGTGCCTGCTTTAGGATTGTTTGGATATCCTCTAAAAATCCCATGTTCAGCATTTCATCTGCTTCATCCAAAATAACCGTTTTAAGATTATTCAAAGACAATGTTCTGCGCCGCATATGGTCCATAATGCGCCCCGGAGTGCCTATTATAATCTGTGCTGTGCGCAGCTGGTGAATTTGTAACGACATGGACTGTCCACCACAAACTACTGCAACCTTTATATTCTGCAGATATTTTGCAAATTTACGTACTTCTTCACTTGTTTGCATAGCAAGCTCCCGAGTAGGGCTTAAAATCAGCACTTGTCCACTCACGAGGTCACTTTTAGAAACCATCTGCACTATCGGTATTCCAAATGCCGCTGTCTTTCCTGTACCCGTACTGGAACGTCCAATTATATCTTTTCCTTCCAGTAGTAAGGGAATTGCGCCAATCTGTATGTCAGTTGCATCGGTATAGCCCATTTCTTCAACTGCATGCAAAATTTCAGGAGTTAATTTCAATTCGCTAAATTGCATTATTCTTTTTCCTCAGTCAATCATTATTATTATTATTTTATTATATCACTAAACTATTATAAATAAGTGCTTTGCACACTATTTATTCCAAAATGAATTTTTTGTAACAATTTGTTTTTTTATAAATTCGATAAAACAATTTTTGTATAATTTGTATATCTAATAAATCTGTTGTTACTTATTTGTTGTTAGCAAACATTATAAAAATATTCATTTTTATGCTTTGCGTTTTTAATTAAAAAATATAACCCCAAAAGCCACATAGCTTAAGGGGATATCATTAGTTACAAAGTCTGCGTTTCGGCAGGTTAAGAGCTTATCCTTCCATTCCGAGAATTACAATACCTGCTGCAGCTATTGCAATTACAATATACTGACTTAAAAGAAGTTTTTCTTTTAATACAATTCTCGCCCATATTAATGAAAAAATACAATAAGAGGATATTAGCGGTGCAGCTACTATAGAGTTGTCGCCAATTGCATAAATATATGAGAATTGTCCTACCGTTTCAAATACTCCCGCAATGATTTTAGGTTTTTCTTTAGAAAGCTCTATTTTTTGTTTCTTTATGAAAACTACGTAAATAAAAGCAAGAACTGCCAATACAAGAAATGTAAATTCATAGGCAATATTTGCCGATTCTTCATTTATATAC
>ENA-UOOR01004473-UOOR01004473.1-fermentation-metagenome-genome-assembly--contig:-NODE-4473-length-11144-cov-5.598070_pt1 | contig 11144 bp, 17 predicted proteins | sample MGYA00245780_ERZ724029 | MGnify/ENA primary metagenome ERZ724029 (study PRJEB28704, sample SAMN03018315) | fermentation metagenome | biome: anthropogenic terrestrial biome; feature: soil; material... | reverse complement strand
ATACTTTTTCCGGAACCGGGAGGGCCAATCAAAAATATATTGCAATACATTACCCAGTAAGTACAAACCCAGTAAAATCAAGGCTTTTTAAATATTATTAATAAAGCCAGCGGATAAATACTTTATGACCGCCAGCTAAAAAATAAAAATGACATAAAAATTATAGTGCATACAGCAGACAATTTTATCAATAAATCTATACTTACAAAACTTTTATTCTTTATCATTTTATAAATCACCTCATGTTTAAAATTATTGCCAAGTACAATCATTATAAACATGATATAAATTAAGGAGGGTTAGTTTTTGATAACTAATCCTCCTTTTCACTTTCAATAAATTTTACATTTTTTATTGCATATTTTAAAGCCATATTAATCAATTCGTTTCTTGAACGATTACTTTGTTTAGCCAGTTCATCAAATTTATCTTGAATAACTTTATCTATTCTTATTGATATTGTAACCGACTTATCTTCTTTAGGTGTAATTATAAAATCATTATCCATTGTGTTCACCTCACATATTAAGTATATGGTATGTAATAGCATAAAAAAATATTGCAATTTGTAGTTATTTATTAATACAAAATGTGTTATAATTAATTGTAAAATTTTAGATTTGAGGTGATAAAGTGAAGAACAAAAAGAAAATTCTACTATTACTAATCAGTTGTATTTTTATTATTACACTGGTTGGTTGTGGTAGCGGCAGTAAAGAAACAGCAATTAAAGATGATGCTACAAAAGCATTTGATGAACTGATGGCAAAAAACAGTAATAACTTATATGACTATGGAGAGTACAAGCTAATAACAAAGGATAAGGAAACGACATTAGATGTATATTTAATGTTTAAGTCAAAAGATGTTTACATGGTTGGCACTGTAACAGCTATTAGAAATTTAGTAGTTGAACATTTAGGCGGTAAATATAAAGAAAATACTATTCATTTACAAATCGGGGTAAGCAATGGCGGCGGAGTTATTGACTATACTTATAAGAACGGTGCATGGGATAAAAAAGTGGAATAAAAACTCAATTAATCCCCTATTTAAGCCCATATATAAAGGGTGGCAATGTATTAGTACCTACTTTTTTAGACAATCATTTTACATAATATGGATTCTGTTATATAATTAAATCGTGGGGAAACCCACATAATAGAGTTCGGGTTAAACTTTAAAGCCCAAAATATTTCTTGTGGAACTTGCAGTTCTACACTTCTCAAATTACTGATAAGGGAGCGAGTGCAACTTCTTTATTATGTGAAGGGTGCAAGCAACCCGATAAACTTGCAATACATTCCCAGTATTAAACATGTAAATCAAAGCAATGAGCATAACATTGTAAAAGATATGTAAATAAAAATCAAACAGGCAACCAAGCAAATGTCTATCCATTCAAACCAGCTATTATTTAGCTGGGCTTTTTTTATGCCTTTTTTACATTTTTACTTTACACTATCTTTACACTAAATCGGAAATCATTTCCACTATAATTAAATTATAAAGTAAATAAGTAATGGAGGCGGTGTATATGGCACTATCAGAAGAAGCATTACAAGCCAGAAGGGAATATCAAAGAAACTATATGCGACAATATAGGGCGGCACATAAAGGAAAAATAAAAACTGAAAATGAAAAAAGTGCCGAGAAATACTGGGAAAAGCAAGCCCAAAAGAAAAAGGTAAATAGTTTATCAGTAGAAATGATTGGCTATATGCCAACAAAATAAATATTAATTTTTAAAGGAGAGGATTTTTATTATGACAGTTAGTGAAATAGTTTATGTAAATGGTGTTACAGTTCAGACAAGTGATGGCAATAGTGCAACCCCAAGTATAGGAAGTGCTCATGCTGATTTAGTTACAGCAATTAATAATAAAATTACTGAACTAACAGGTGCAGGAAAAACAGTTTTATCAATTAGCATTATGCCAGACAGGGCTTCCGCTTATCTTGTAGTTGGTACAGCGGCATAATTAAAGGAGGAATGATTTAATGTTACAGGTAACAAGGATTGAACCACTAAAAAGAAAATATGTGGACATGATGAAGATTTATAGCGAAATACAGGCAGACAAGGCAAATTTCAGTGAAGCCGATTATGGAATGGCTGGGGCTATATATGGCAATGGAATTGATAAATTTAAAAATGCTATTAATGCCCAGATAAAAGACATTGAAGCCAGCGGCGAACATGTTATAGGCATAGGAGTTATCGGAAATGAAACCCCAGTGCTATTTATAGGAGATGATAAATAATGGCATACGATGAGATAAGCAGAAGCGACCAGTATATGGACAGAATTTACGATATAGCACTGCATAACCCAAAAGTTACAAAGGAATTGACTGAAGCCTATGCAACTGCCGCAATTAATGCAATTCCAGTAAGGTATTTATCCATGTTCCAAGTAGTTATTGAAGATTTCAAAGAAAATATAAAAAGGCTAAACCCAGCCGCTAATGATTATATGGTGCAAGTGCTGGCATACAAACGAGGAGCGGTAAGTTCGGCGGAACTGATTGCAAGTAAGTTGCCGCAGACAACAGATTTTAATTTATGTGTTGATGCGATTAAGATTTTATTAGGTGATTTAGTTGAACAGGCAAAGCAAGGGGGCGGCAATAATGGAAAATAAACAAATACAAGAAATATCAGACAACAACCTTAAAATGAAGATTGCAAGGGATAAATTTTTTAGTGCCAGCCATAGAGAAGATGAACCTGTTCAAGTAACCGAAGAAGATGTAAAAAAGTTCAATGAAGATGCTAATAATACAGCATTACAAAGAAGCAAATATTTTAAATAGCTTGTACCTCAATTTATATAGGGCTGGGCGGAAAATAAATAAAAACCCAGCCTATTTATATAAGAAAGTGCTATTAAACTATATAGGAAATGCACTAATACAGGCATGAAATTATATAGAAAATGTTATTAAAATATCGTGATAAACCCAGTAATATCAATAAATTCAATACAGAGGGAGGGGGTGCTCAAGTGTGAGCAATGCAGAAAATACAGGCAATGAGCAAGCATCTAAAAAGATAAATACAGTTAGATTGAACACAGCAAGCAAAGTAAAAAAGTTTATGGCAAATGTTATAAACCAGTTGAACCAAAATAAAATTGACCCGAATACAGCAAGAGCACTCGGGTATTTATGTTCAATACAGTTGCAGGCTATTGAAAAATCAGACCTTGAGGGCAGAATTGATGAATTAGAAAATATCATTAAAAATAATTACCGATAAAGGGGGCATTAATATGAGTTTAAAAAGTAGGATTGACAGATTATTTAGGATAGTTGAGCCAGTGGGCGGCAAAATATCAATTATGGTGTTTGCAGTAACCCCAGAAGATAAGCCAGTTGAACGGGAATTACCTAAAGAATGGGCTAATTTAGAATTTGAGCCTTTCTTGCCGCAAGAGTTACCCCAGCAGTTAAGCAAGGCGAAAACACTGGGTGAACTTGATAAGTTATGCAGGAAAACAGGCTATGGACTTGATATATTACCAGTGGCAAGCATTAATGAAGATTTATGGGCAGATGAAGCCGATTAAATTACCCTTTCATTACACCTTCTTTTTATATCAAGGTGTAATTTATTCAATGATTGATACAAAATAGCCAGCAAATTAATAAAAAGTGTTATTTTTCTATAGAGGAAAAACACAACAAAAATTATAAATCGGGGGTATTTAATATCAACTATGTAATTGATATTAATATCAAGGTGTAAAAAATATTATACCAAGGTGTAAAAAGATAAATAAAATTTACAAAACACCTATTAAGTTTTATTAAGGTATCGAATGAACCAGCTAATTTATAGCTGGCTCTTTTCAGTTGGATAGAAATTATTATCAATAAATCTTTAATTTTAAGCCCCTGTTTTTATAAGATGGTGCAATTATATTACCCTATTAAAGAAAATGCAGACAGCGGCACGACAGGCGGCGGACAATATGGAATTTATAAATTTTAAAAGGTGGTGCAGGCAATGCAGATTAAATTTAAGCTGTTCAACCATTATATATTCTTTATTATTAGAAAATCGAACAGGAAAAAACCTTCAAAGGTTAAGCCAGCAAGAAAGCCAGTTGTAAGGCTGAGCAATTACCAAAAGGCACAGGCAAGGATTAAGGAAATTAAGCAGTTCATAAATGAAAACGAGCAAGCCAGCAGGCGGAACCATGGTGTTTATTAGTTGAAAACTTTAATGGCTGGCAATTTTCACTATATATTTAGTAGCGGCATAATGCCAGCAGACCATAAAAAGGAGTGTTCAGTTATGGAACAAGTGAAATATAAAGTAGTTAAGTCCCCAGTAATAGCAAGACATTTATTAAAAAAAGGCTTTCAAATAGTTGATATTAAGCCTTGCAAGGAAGACCGAAGGGAAACATTCTTTGTATTTGAAATGACAGATGATTTTATTAATGAAATTAAAAGGTATGAACCAGCCTATAAAATAATTTAATTGGTACAGTAAAAAGCCATTAAAAAGGAGTGATTTATAATGTTTAGTAGTGAAATTGATGAATTAAAAAGTAATAATTTAACCCTTGACTCTTATATGCAAGCCCCAAAGGAGCTATTTGATATAAATTATTACAGCAATAAAGAATTAGGGTGGCTGACAAGACTTGTATATATTGATATGCTTGATTTATTAAGGTTATCAGTTAAACGAGGAATGAATTGTATTTATTATACACAACAAACAATCGTTAAAAAGTTTAAAGTAGACCCTAAAACAGCTAAAAAGGTATTCGATGAATTAAAAAACTGCGGGCTTATTATGACTGAATTAGAAAAAATGGAAGGATGTAGACCTAAATACAGGGTGTATTTATATATTTTGGGTGAATGTAAAGTGGAAAACCAGTATGCTGATTAAATAAATGCCCCCATTAGTAGAAAGTACCAACGGGAAAAAATACCGATGGTAAAAAATACAGACCCCATAGGGAAAAAATCCTATCCCCATTAGTACGAAATACCATCCCCATAGGGAGAAAGTCCTAACAAGTAATAAGCATATAGTAATAACAAACTAAGAAAGAATAAAATAGAGAGAGCACAGGCTAAAGCCTGTGTTCCATCATTTATCTAAAAAATTAATTATGTTTTAACTAAAGTAAATCTATTTAGTTTATACAGGTAAACACTGGGGCGTCAAATATAGCATAAGACAGCAAGCCCAGCGGTAAGCCAGCCACAGAATAATATTTAGAAGGTGCAATTACCCTATCCCCTATATAAAAACCAGCAGGCGGCAGATTAATTGAAATAAAAAATAACCTTATGAAACTACTACAGATTTATGACCAAGGTACTACACTTTTATGACCGCCCCTCCCTGTAAAAATTAAAAAAAGTTAGCGGCGACACTTTAATATCTGGCAAAAAAAAATATATATTTAATGTAGGGTAAAAACCTACACAACAACATTCGTTTCCTTTTTTATACAGGGCAAAGAACCCCTCATAGAAAAGCCCCAGCAATGGGGCTTATTTTTTATCTGATAAATTCATTATACAAATGTGGTATTGTGTTAAATTAATAATGTATTTAGATTGAAGCATTGCAATATTATGTTATACCCCTTATAATAGTCCATTAGCAAGCACAATATATTTTATGTATAGCTGGCATTCATATGATTTATCTGATATTATATTAATTGTGCTTAAAAATGGAGGTGAATTGAAATTGTTACCAAAACATATTGAAAATGTTATAGTTCCACCAATTAAATGTCAAGGTATAAAAACAAAACTGGTTAATTTTATTGCAAATAATGTTGTATGGGATGGCGAGGGTCGTTGGATTGAACCATTTTTAGGCTCTGGAGTTGTGCTATTTAACATACAGCCAGAAAGGGCTCTTATTAGTGATAAGAACGAACACATAATTAATTTTTATAAAGGCATACAGTCTGGATACATAAATCCAATATCAGCCAGAGAATTTTTAGAATACCATGGCGAAAGGCTTAACAGTATTGGTGAGGATTATTATTATCAAATGCGAGATGAATTTAATGAAGCAAAAGATCCGTTACATTTTTTATTTCTAAGTCGAGCCTGTTTTAATGGTGTTATGAGGTTTAGTAAAAAGGGGAAATTTAATGTACCATTTTGCAAAAAACCTGATAGATTTAGACCAGCTTATGTTACAAAAATTGTTAATCAAATTGATAAAGTATCAAGAGCAATGTTAGGTCGGGACTGGGTATTTCAAGCCTGTGATTGGAGAGAAACAATACAGCAAGCGGCTGAAGGTGATTTTATCTATATAGACCCCCCATACATAGGGCGAAGTACTGGTTATATAGGTGACTGGGAACAGGACGAAGCGAATGAATTAGCACAATATGCAAGAACTTCCCCAGCAGGGTTCGCTCTTTCAATGTGGAAACAAAATAAATACAGGGTAAACACACATATTGAAGAAGCATGGGGCGGATTAGAAATGAGAGAATTTAATCATTTTTACCATGTAGGTTCAAGTGAAGATTTAAGAAATGCAATGATTGAAGCATTAATTATTAAAGATGGTTATTATACTGAACAGCCAGTGCAGGCAGAAGAAGTTTCAGTAGATGAAGATGACTAAGCAAAAGGGTTCTGATATTAAATCAGAGCCCTTTTTTTATCTATTTAACCATTGGTTATATAATGTTCTTGCTTGCTCGTTTTCCCTACCCTGTTCAGCCAACCAATTAAAGTATGTATTCAAACTATTATAAGAATTATTGTTCTCCCTATATTTAGGATAATTTCTCCAATAATCTTCATAAATATCATTACCAAGTACACTGAAAGGTCCATTTCCAAGCCTTAATTCATTTATATCAGTTGTACCAAAAGAGCCCATGTTTTCAGTATTGCCACTTCCAGGCTTGTCCCCAGCAATTTTATATTTTTCTTGAACAAAAAATTCCACATCACTATAAGGAGTCGGAATAGTATTAAGGGCGGCACTATTTACCATCTGTCCTTCAATAGCATAATCATTTCTGCTATATAAGAAACCTATTACATAATGTTTTGAATAAGTATCATAAGGGTACATTATATTTTTAGTATTATTCCTCATAAATGAAGCAAAGGAACCCAGTGTATAACCAAATTTTTTAAGTTCACCGTTTCTTTTAAATCTTCTATAGGTTGTTTTTATGTCAATAGCAATTTTATCTGTATCATTTTCATTTCTTAACATAGTAAAATCTGGGTAAACCGTTTGCTGGTCAGAAGCAACAAGGTTATATCCGTTATCAGCGGCAATTTCATTTAATACTGGGGTTACAATTAATTCAAATATTCTTCCAATTAATTTAGAATCACTCCCGAGTGTAAAAATATTGCCATTGGCAGAAACAAGCCCCTTCACCTCCCAGTTTATGTTCCTTTGAGAAATCTTTGTATTAAAATTATTAATTAAATCAATCGGCACATTATCCTCTCCTTCACTTTATCTGATACTATAAAAATATCAGGTAAAATGAACCATGTCAAGTTTTGCCATACAATTAATAAATTTAACACAAGCCCCATAGTGTTAAATTTAATATTTTAGCGAGAACCCAGTATGCAAGCGGCATGAGGGCACTTCTGTATTTTACAAGCCGACAATTTATGACAAAAATATAGAAAAATTTAACATAATCACTTGCTCTGTAAACTTTTTTATTATATAATATATCCATAAACAGGAAATAAAGTAATAAATTGACGCAAGGCGGTGATTAAATGAACACAGTGCAACCCATAAGGGATAAAGCCAAAATACAACAGGTAAAAGATGAACTCTTAAAAACCGGGGTTCGGAATTACATGATGTTTGTTATAGGTATTAATACAGGCTTAAGGGTGAGCGACCTTTTAAGGCTTAAGGTTTCAGATGTTAAAGACAAGCCCCATATACTGATAAAGGAAAAGAAAACAAGAAAGGCAAAACGATTTTTAATTAATACCAGTTTAAAGGCTGAAATTGATAGTTATATTTCAGATATGGGATTAACTAATGATGATTACCTATTTGCAAGCCAGAAAGGAATTAATAAACCACTTACAAGGGTGCAGGCTTATAACATACTGAACAATGTGGCTAAAAAATGCGGTTTGCAAGAAATAGGAACCCATACAATGCGAAAGACCTTCGGGTACTGGCATTATAAGCAGTATAAAGATGTTGCTATATTGCAGGACATTTTTAACCACAGCTCCCCCAGTATTACACTTCGGTATATAGGCATTACAGATGACATCAAAGACAAGACCATTGAAAACTTTTATTTATAAAACTTATAAAACTTTAAAGGAGTGATTTTTATTATGAGAAAATCAAAGAATAGTAAGGTAATTACAGACCAGCAACCACAGGAGCAAACCCCAGTAAATACCCCAGCAGTAAAAGAGCAAGCCCCACAGCAAGCGGCAGATAATAAGAAGGTACAATTACAAGAGCAAGCCCCAGAAAATGCGGCAGGCGGCAAAATAGTTGAAACTAAAAAGCCAGAAACCAGTAAGAAAAAGCAAATTGAACCAGCTATACAAAAGATGTTCGATAAAATGATTACTTACATGGTGGACAAAGGTTGCACTACAAAAGAAACCCCAGCTTATACAGGGCTTAAGTGCGGCAAACACAATATCGCCGAAGTGTATTTACAGAAAAAAGGTATAAGGCTTCATGTAAACAGCCAGAGCCTATCCGCTGAAAATATAGATTTGTGCAAGGCTGTACCTGATACTTATGGCTGGACACTTGATTGTATTTACAAAGTAACCGACCAACAAACCTATGACAAAGCGGTTGAAATGTTGGAACAAGGTTTTAATTTTAGAAATACGGTAGTTGATATAAATGGATAAAGCAAAAAAAAGATTTATGCAAAGCAAAGATGAAATAAAAATAACCTTTGTTCCCCAGTGCACAAAGTGCAAACATAATATAAATTATAATTCATGCCACAGGTTTAAAGAAAAGCCGCTGGCATACATGAAAAATGAAAAAGAATGCCCTAAAAAGGAAGGTAGATAATGCCTTCCTCTTTGCTTTATTTAGGATAAAAAAGCTCAACTTTAATATTTGATAATTTTTACTATATATTAGGTAGAAAAAACTTTAAGGAGGAAAAGTTATGGCACTTTTAAAAGTGGCTTGTTATTGCAGGGTTTCAACAGATAGCAAAGACCAAGCCAATTCATTTGAAAACCAGCAAACATATTTTAAGAATGTACTTACACATAGTAAAGAATGCAGGCTAATTAATATATATGCTGACCAAGGCTTAACAGGTACAAAGTTAAATAACAGACCAGAATTTAATAAAATGCTCAATGATGCTGGGATTGATATTATAGAAAAATTTATAGGCAAAGACAAGAGGCTTAAGAAAAAGCATGTACTTTATGAAATTACAGAGCGACCCCCACTGTTTAATGAAATATGGATTAAAAATACAAGTAGGTTCGCCAGAAATACTCTATCCTTTGAAATAATAAGCCTTTTAAGGAATAAGGGCGTTCACATTAAATTTATTGAGCAAAATATTAATACAAAGGATATATCAAGCGACTTCCTATTAAAATTATTTCAGTTATTTGATGAACAGGAAAGCAGAGATAAAAGCAGTAAGGTAAGTTTCGGCATTAAGGAAGGTGCTCGCAAAGGGGTAATAAATGCAAACAGCCGCTTATATGGTTATAACTATATACAGGCAGAAAACAGGCTTGAAATAATCCCAGCGGAAGCGGCTATAATAAAAAAAATATATGAATTGTATGCCAGCGGCGAAGGAATAAGGCGAATTATAAATTACTTAAATAACAACAATATTAAAACAAGGCAAGGGAAATCCTTCTGTAAAAGCAGTATAAAGCGAATACTTACAAATGAAAAATATATGGGTGTAAATGTTCGGTTAAAATATGATACTGGACAAGTTTTTAATAAAAAAAGTTATGCCACAGTAAAACCGAAAAATGAATGGATTATACAGGACAGCGACAAGATACCGCCTATTATTAGCAAGGAATTATTTGAAGAATGTCATGTTTTATTAGTTAGCAAGATTAATTATTCAAACCAAGTAGGTATATATAAAGGAATTACTGATTATGCAGGACTTATAATATGCGGTAAGTGTGGGAATCCATATACAAGCAATATGGACAGGGGCAGGCGATTTTATAATTGCAAAATTAAAAAAATGAAAGGAACTGGGTCTTGCAATAATAAAAATATCAGCGAAAGCAAGCTGGACACCTATGTAAATAATACAGCATATAGACGAGCACTTTATAAATTTAAGGTAATGTATAAATCAGTTCTCGAAGGTATGGTTGAAAGGTTGCAAAATCAAATAAATGAAGATAGCAATTTACAGGCGGCACAGTTAAAGCAGGATTTAAACAAGTACAAGGCACAACAGGGCAAACTCTTAAATAGTTATTTAGAAAACATTATAGATGAAGGTATATTTAAGCAGGCGGCGGCAGACCTTAAGAACAAGATTACAGAAACCGAGCATAAAATTAAGGAACTAACAAAGCCAAACAATGAAATACTTCAAGACATCAAGTATATAGAAAATACCTTAAGTGATATTGATAACCTTGAAATAAAAGACCAATATTCAAGGGAGGAAATAATTGCTGGCATAAGTAAAATTATTATTACAGATGATAAAGTTAAAATATATTATAAGGTAGCGGCTAATATTAGGCAGTTGATTAAAAAGCATAACCTTGAAAGTTATTATGAACAAATATTAGCTGAATAAGACAACCCCCAGCAGGCAATAATTTCACTGGGGGTTTAACAATAACCTTGTTTATGTACTATAATATAAGAATATTGTGTCCGCCGGCAGCGGCAATTTCCAAAGCACGTTTCGCCTGTTCCTGTCCACGAACATCCGCAAAATCAGGTAAACCCTGTTCCGATTTTAAAGTGGGCGTTTCCGGATCTTGTGGTGAAATTCTAATTTTTTTATGCAGAAATTTTAAAAGCTCTTTCACATCTTGAATGGGATAAACCTTCATGCCCTCCACAACAGCAGCTTCGGCTGCATTCGTTTTCGGCACAATCATTTTTTGAAATCCTGCCTCGAAAGCGG
>ENA-UOOR01004470-UOOR01004470.1-fermentation-metagenome-genome-assembly--contig:-NODE-4470-length-11145-cov-10.025158_pt1 | contig 11145 bp, 10 predicted proteins | sample MGYA00245780_ERZ724029 | MGnify/ENA primary metagenome ERZ724029 (study PRJEB28704, sample SAMN03018315) | fermentation metagenome | biome: anthropogenic terrestrial biome; feature: soil... | reverse complement strand
CCCGGCGCATCTGCGCCGGGGCGGCCCCTCCCGTGGACTTTAGAATCCGGAGAGCAGCGCCCGGGCGAATTTCCGGTAGTTGGTCTCGGAGCAGAAATTGTCCTGCCAGATTTGCCGGGAGGCGCCGCGCAGCGCCTGCTTTTCGCTCTGCGGCATCCGGATGAGTTCCCGGATTCTCTGCGCCAGTTCCCCGGGTGCGAAATCCGGCTTTAAAAGGAAGCCGTTTTTTCCTTCCCGCACGATTTCGGAAGTCCCGCCCACGTCCGTGGCCAGCACGGGGATTCCGAACGAGCACGCCTCCATGATGCTGACGGGCAGCCCCTCCGAGCTGCTGGTGTTCACGAAGCAGTCCACCGGGGTCCTGGCGTAGAAGTCCATCAGCTCCCTGTTTTTCACCTCGCCGGCGAAACGGCATTTCATAAAGCCGAGGTTCTGCGCCGCGTACTGTTTCAGCTCCTCCAGCCCGTCGCCCGCCCCGAAATGCGTCCACTTCAGAGCGAGCCCGTCGCCAGCCAGCCGCGCGAGGGAGCGGGCCAGCAGGTCCACGCGCTTGACCGGGGCGATGTGGCAGCAGCTCACGATATGGAAAGCGCCGCCCCTGTTTTGCGGGCCGGCGCCGAAATCCCGTGTGCCAAGGTAGGCGGTCCGCACTTTGCCGGCGTATTCGGGGCAGGTCTGCCGGAGCAGGCGGGCGCCGTCCGTCGAGCAGGGAAAGACCGCGTCGAGATTTTTGAGCAGGTAGGGGCGCATCGGCAGGTACCCGAGCGGGTTTTTGGAGGGGTACAGGTCGTAGCGGTGGGCGCGGCTCACGGCGCGCGTCTGCCCGGCCCGGCAGGCTTCGCGCAGGCCCACCGCGGCGGCGGCGGTGTCGTAGAGCCAGTAGCTGTAAAACACGACCCGGTCGCCCCGCGAGAAACCGGCGCCCGCGAGAACGGCGGCCGCCGCCTTGGCAACGGCCCTTCCCTTTGCGGCAAAGTAGGCGAAAAACAGGCGCCGCAGCGGCGAGTGTGCGACCGCCGCGCGCTCCGCGGGACCGTAGGCCTCCTTCGGCGGGGCCAGCGCGGGCCCGAGGGCCGCGAAGGGGACGCTCCGGCGGATGCGGCCGGCGTCAACCGCGTGGGGCTCGACGTTGCCGGGCACCGCCCGGGTCGGCACGGCCGGCCCGGAGACCGAGGTCGCAATCAGAATCACCCGGTCGAATTCCCGCGCGACGACGGGCAGCTCGTTTTCGATGAATTCTTCCCCGATGCCGTAGGGGTAGCGCTTGGTCAGCATCACAAGACAGTTGCTCATGTTTTCCCCGCTCCGTTTCTGATGCCCTAAGCATAGCATATCGGGCTTTGCTTTTCAACCGCGGGGCGGGCCCGGCGGCCCGCCCCGTCCTTGTATTTTGCGCGGGAAGATGATATAATAAACCGCGTTTCGGTTGGCTTTTTTCGGAGGGAAGCTGCCGCGCCCCGCACGGGCGCGGCGCCTTTCCGGGGACTATCGCTGCGGAGGACGGGAGGTCTGGCTGTGCCGCAGATCAGCATCGTCGTTCCGGTCTACAATGTGGAGCGGTATCTGGACCAGTGCGTCAAGAGCATCCTGGCGCAGAGCTTCGCCGATTTTGAGCTTCTGCTGGTCAACGACGCCTCCACCGACGGCTCGCTGGAGGTCGCGCGGAAGTACGGCTTCGACCGGCGCGTCAAAATCTTCGACAAGCCCCACGGCGGCCTGGGGGATACCCGCAACTACGGCGCGCGGCGCGCGACGGGCAAATACCTTCTGTTCGTGGATTCCGACGACTGGGTGGAGGAGGACATGCTGCGCGACCTGTTCTCTTTCGCGCAGGCCTACCGCGCCGACCTGGTCGTCTTCAACTATGTCCGGGAGAATGCGGCGGGGCCCGGCAGCCGCGTCTGCCGCCTGCCGCTGCGGTACCCGGAGTTCGGCCGGCAGGCCGGCGAGCGCATCATCGCCGAGCTGGTCGGGCCGGACGCGGAGGACGGGCCGTGGAAAGACGCCGAGATGCTGGGCAGCGCGTGGCGGCGGATGTACCTGCGGAGCTGGTTTGTGGAAAACGGCATCGCGTTCGGCGACGAGCGGAAGATCATGCTGGAGGACCTGCCCGCCTCGCTCTATGCGCACTGCGTCGCCCGGCGGCTGCTCGTGGTGGGCGGCGCCTACTACCATTACCGCTGGAACCCGGATTCCCTCAGCACGCGGTACCGCCCGCACAGGATGGAGATGCTGACCGCGTGCTTCTCGCTGGTGGAGCGGATTCTCCGCTCGCAGGGGCGGGCGGAGCAGTACGAGCAGCGCCACCTCGCGTGGTTCCTGCGCAGCGCGGCCCATTCCTCGCTGGTCAACTGCTTCAGCCCCAAAAATCCGGCGGGCTTCCGGGGGCGCTGGCGCGAGGTGCGCGGCATTCTGAAAAGCCCCCTCCTGCGCAGGGCCGCGCGGTCGGATTACCTCAGCCGCGGCTCGCGGGCGGACCGCGTCGTGCTGCACGTCCTGCGCCTGCGCTTCACGGCGCCGGTGTATCTGTTCTACCGGATTTATTCCCGCATGCTGCGGAAGCGGACAAGCCGCGGGTGAAAGATTGGATGGGAGCGGAATGCCGAAAAAAAAGCGTGTCCTTTTTATCAACTACAGCCTGCACAGCGGCGGGGTCGAAAAGAGCCTCGTGACGATTCTGTCGCTTTTCGACTACAGCCGGTATGAGGTGGACCTGCAGCTTTTTCTCGACGAGGGCCTTTTCCTCAGCCGCGTGCCCCCGCAGGTCCGTCTGCTGCCGCCGCTTTTCCCCGCGGAATACGGGGGGAACATCCGCCGGGCCTTTCCCGCCCTGCTGCGCGGGGGGCACCCGCTGCTGGCGCTCGGCCGGCTGCTGGTCAGCCTCGCCGGCCTGCGCGGCACCATGGGGCGGCGGCTTGCGAAGATGTGGAAGGTGGAGCGCCTCTTCCTGCGCCCGGCGCGCCGGCGGTACGACGCCGCGGTCGCGTTCATGGAAGGGCAGCCCCTCTATTACAACGTGACGAAAGTCGAAAGCGACGTCAAAATCGGGTTCATCCACGGCGATTACGGGGCGATGGGCCTGTGCCGGGAATACGACCTGCCCTTCATCGGGAAGCTGGACTTCCTCTGCACGGTTTCGGAATCCTGCCTTTCGGCGCTGAAACGGGCCTTCCCGGGATACGCGGGCCGGTGCCGCCTGATTTACAACATCCTTTCGGCCGGCTTCCTGCGCTCGCTGGCGGAAGAGGGCCCCGGCTATGCCGACGGCTTCGACGGCCCGCGCGTGCTTTCCATCGCCCGCCTTTCGCACCAGAAGGGGCTGGACATCGCCCTGCCGGCCGTGGCTGCGCTGCTGCGGGGCGGCCTCTCGTTCCGGTGGTACATCATCGGCGTCGGGCCGGAGGAAGAAAAGCTCCGCAAAACGGCGGAGCAGCTCGGCGTGCGGGAGCAGGTGGTCTTCCTCGGCGAGCGCGCGAACCCCTATCCGTTCCTCAAAGACTGCGACGTGTACCTGCAGCCGAGCCGCTTCGAGGGCAAGGCCATCGCCGTGGACGAGGCCAAGGCCCTGTGCCGCCCGATTCTGCTGACCGCGTTTTCCACGGCGGCCGACCAGATTTCTTCCGGTGAGAACGGCCTGATTGTGCCGATGACCCCCGAAGGGGTGGAAAACGGCCTGCACAGGCTGCTCACCGACTCCGCCCTGAGGGAAAGATTTTCCGCCGCCCTCGCGCGGGAGGACCCCTCCAACGAAGGGGAAATCGAAAAACTGTACGCCCTGATGGACGGCCGGGGAACGGCGGAACAATAGGGCTTCGGCTTTTATTCGCCGCCTCCGGTTTCCGCCGGGGGCGATATTTTGTATCATGCCCGGCGGCGCAGGCATTTTTCCCGGATTTTCGGAATAAAGATGAATATCACAGATACGGGAAGGTGCCGATATGGAATATATGGTGGAAGTGGAGCCGCAGGTCCGGGTCTACCTGAACGACATCAACCCGGCCGGGAAGAAACCGGTCCTGTTCCTGCACGGGTGGCCGGCCAGCCACAGGATGTTTGAGTACCAGTACAACGCGCTTCTGGCCATGGGCTGCCGCTGCATCGGGATGGACATGCGGGGCTTCGGCAAGTCGGATAAGCCGCTTTCCGGCTACGGGTACGACCGGCTTGCGGACGACGTGCGGTGCGTGATTGAGTTTCTGCACGCCGAAGACCTGACCCTCGCGGGGCACTCGACCGGCGGCGCCGTCGCCGCCCGCTACATGGCCCGGCACGGCGGGTACGGCGTCGCCCGGCTGGCGCTTCTTGCCGCCGCAGCGCCGAGCCTGATTCGCCGGCCCGGCTTCCCCTACGGGATTTCGGGCGCGGAGGTGGAGGACATCATCGGGGCCACGGGCCGGGACCGCCCGCAGATGCTGCGCGATTTCGGAGAGACTTTCTTTTACCGCAAGGTCACGCCCGCGTTCGCGCAGTGGTTCTTCCTGATGGGCCTTGAGGCGGCGAGCTGGTCCACCATGGCGGTTTCGCGTGCGTGGCTGGTGGAGACGCTGTTCGACGACCTTGCGAAGATCCGGGTCCCGACCCTCATCCTGCACGGCATCCACGACCGGGTCTGCCTCTTTCCGCTCGCCGTCGCCCAGCACGAGGCCGTCGCGGGCTCCGTGCTGGTTCCGTTCAAAAACAGCGGGCACGGCCTGTTTTACGACGAGCGTGAAAAATTCAACCGCGAGCTGGCCCGCTTTCTGGGGCTTTCTTAGATCTTCTGAATTTTTCGTTCCGGAACTTACATTTAAAAAGCGCCGGACGCTCCCTTCCCCGGTGTGGGGGAAGGGCTTTTTTAATTTCGGCGCTGCTGCCGGGCTTGCATCCGGGCGGGCGGATTGTTATAATAGTTTAGATTTACAGCTGCGCGCGGGGCAAAACGGGCCCGTCCGCATGGGACTTTCTATAAAAGAAAAGGACGGATTTGAAAATGGCGAAAGTCGCCCTGATTGCCTATACGCCGGAGCCGGAAAAGGTCGTGGCGGCCGCGGCGAAGCTGTGCTACTCCTCCGCGGGAATCTCGCAGATTGCGGAGGGCCTGACGCCCGAAAAGACGGCCGCCTTCGTCCAGAAGCTGGCGGAGATGGGGCACGAAAGCCCGCTGGAGCACGCCTCCTTCACGTTCGGCATCGCGGGCGTTTCCCGCTCGTTCCTGGCCCAGATTACGCGGCACCGCATCGCTTCCTACAGTGTGAAGAGCCAGCGCTATGTCGGCGAAGCGGAGTTCGGCTATGTCGTCCCGCCAGAAATTGCGGCCGTTCCGGAAGCGAAGCGGGAATTCGAGCAGGCAATGGAGGAGGACCGCCGGCATTACGCCCGGCTTGCCGCCCTGCTGACGGAAAAGCACCGGCGCGCGCTGCTGGAGGCCGGGAAAGACGGGAAGACCGCCCTGCGCGAGGCGCGCCGTAAGGCGCGGGAGGACGCCCGCTTCGTGCTGCCGAACGCCTGCGAGACGGAGATGGTCTGCACCTTCAACGCGCGCGAGCTGCTCCATGTCTTTTCGCTGCGTTGCTGCCTGCGGGCCCAGTGGGAAATCCGCGGCGTCGCGAACGAAATGCTCCGCCTGGCGCGGGGCGCCGCGCCCCACATTTTTCTGCATGCGGGGCCGCCCTGCGTGCGCGGCGGCTGCCCGGAAGGGCCGATGTCCTGCGGGCGCGCCGAGGAGATCCGGCGGTTTTACGCGCGGCGGGGAGAAAACCCGTGAGCGGGAAGCTCGTCCTGCTGGAGGGCCTGGACGGCAGCGGCAAGACTACGCAGACGGCCCTGCTGGCGCGGGCCCTGCGCGGGCGGGGCGTGCCGCTGCGCCGGGTCAAATTCCCCCGCTACGGCGAGCCGTATTCCGAGCCGGTCCGCATGTACCTGGACGGCGAGTTCGGCAGGGACCCCGGCGACGTGAACGCCTACGCGGCCTCCACGTTCTTTGCGGTGGACCGCTATGCGAGCTTCCGCAGGGAATGGGGGGAGGACTACCGGAACGGCGTGCTGATTCTCGCCGACCGGTACGCGACCTCCAACGTGATTTACCAGATGCCGAAGCTCCCGCGCGCGGAATGGGACGGCTTCGTCGCGTGGCTGGAGGATTTCGAGTACGGCAAGCTGGGCATCCCGAAACCGGACCTCACGGTCTATCTGGACATGCCCGCCCCGGCTTCGGAAAGGCTGATTGAGAAGCGCTGCCTCGCGGGGGGCAGGCGGGATATCCACGAGAGCAGCTCGGCTTACCTCGCCGCCTGCCGCCGCAGCGCGGCCTACGCCGTGCGCCGGTTCGGGTGGAAAACGGTGGCCTGCGCCGAAAACGGCGCCCCCAGACCCGCGGAGCAGGTCCATGCGGAGATTCTGCGGATTGTGCTGCGGGAGCTGTGCGCCGGGGGCGGCGCTTCCCGCGCGGGGCTTACAAGATGATTGAATTTGCCCGGCGGGGGATGCGCGGCGAGCTTTCGACGCTCTGGCAGGCGGCCTTTCACGACCCGGCGCGGATTCCGCGCCATTTTCTCAACAGCGGCGTTTCGCCGCGGGACTGCGCGGTCTACCGCGTCGGCGGCAGGGTCGTTTCGGCGGTTTACCTGCTCCCCGCGCAGATTCTCGCGGGGGAGCGGCGGCTGCAGGCGCAGTATGTGTTCGCGGCGGCGACCCTGCCGGAATACCGCTCGCGGGGGTACATGTCCTCGCTGCTGGCGTTCGCCGCCCTGACTGGGGCGCGGCGCGGCGACTGCTTTTCCGCCGTGGTGCCCTCGGGGGAAGACCTGTTCGGCTTCTACGCGAAGCTCGGGTACGCCGATTTTTTCACGGTGCGGATGCTTTCGGTTCCGGCGGCGCGGATGCGCCGCGCTGCGGAAGGCGCGCGGTATGCGGGCAGGGTGCTCGCGCGGCCGGGGGAGCTCAACGCCCTGCGCGGCGCCTGCCTGCGCGGCTGCGGCGGCTCTCTGCTGTGGAGCGACCGGATGTTCTACGCCGCGTGTGGCATGAGCGGCGTTTACGGCGACCGGCTGGTCTGTGCCCGCGGGGGCGGCGGGCTGGGGTACGCCCTCTGCCGCAGGGAAGGGGACGCCTGCCTGGTGCTGGAGCTGATGGCGGATGAAGCCGCCCTGCCGGCTCTCGCCGCGGCGCTGCTGCGGGAGATGCCCGCCGGGCGCTACCGGCTGCGCCTGCCCGCCGGATGCGGGCCGTTCCCGGGGGAAGGCGAAACGGCGCGCTTCGGGATGATAAAGCCGCTCGGAGGCGCGCTCCCCGGCGACGCGCAGCCCCATTTTCCGTATCTGGGCCTTGCGATGGACTGAGACCATCTCCGGCTTGTAAGGCACGGTGTTTTGAAATCTTAAAATCCCGCCGCGTGGCGGGCTGAAAGGAGTTTTTGCGATGATTGACCTGTTTCTGGCCGAAGGCTTTGAGGAAGTGGAGGCTCTGGCCCCGGTGGACATCCTCCGCCGCGCCGGCGTAAAGATTCAGACGGTCGGGGTCGGCGGCCCCCGCGTGCGGGGCTCGCACGGCGTCGAAGTGACCGCCGACGTCGAGGCGAAGGACATTTCCCTCGACCACCTGGACATGGTGATTCTGCCCGGGGGAATGCCCGGCACAAAAAACCTGGAGAAATCGCCCGTGGTGCGCGCCGCCATTCTGCACTGCGCGCAGGGCGGCAGGCGGATCGCCGCCATCTGCGCCGCGCCGTCGATTCTGGGGCACCTGGGGCTGCTGAAAGGGCAGACCGCGACCTGCTTCCCCGGTTTTGAACCGGAGCTCGGCGCGAAGGCCCTCTCCAAAGACCCGGTGTGCGTGAGCGGCCGGTTCGTGACCGCGCGCGGCGCGGGCGTGGCGGTCGATTTCGCCCTTAAAATCGTCGAAATCCTCTGCGGGGCGGAAAAATCCCGGCAAATCAGGCAAAATATTCAATGTATATAAAGAATATCCGCGAGGTCAAGCAGAACCTGCGCGCGCAGTGCCGGCGCTCCCGCAGCCGCATGGACCCGGACCGGAAGGCCGCGCTGGACGCCGCCATCCGGGAAAGGCTCCTCTCGCTGCGGGAGTATGCCGGTGCGGAGGTCCTTTTCACCTATGTCAGCAAGCCTCTTGAGGTGGACACGCGGGGCATGATTTCCCGCGCGCTCGCCGCGGGGCGCCGGATTGCCGCGCCGCTCTGCATCCCGCAGACTTTGGGCATGCGGTTTTACGAAATCCGGTCGATGGAGGACCTTGTGCCCGGCCGCTACGGCGTGCTGGAGCCGGACCCCGCCCGCTGCGCGCCCGCCGGGGAGGCCGGGCCGGGGGTGCTGTGCGTCGTGCCCGGCCTCAGTTTCGACTCGCAGGGGTACCGCCTGGGGTACGGCAGGGGGTACTACGACCGCTTTCTGGCCGGCTTCGGCGGGGTGACGGTCGGGCTGTGCTACTCCGGATGCGTTCGGTGGGACCTGCCGCACGGCTATTACGACCGGCCCGTGGATATTCTTGTGACCGAAAAATACGTCCGGCGCCTGTCGGACGGGCACCTCAACTCGTGACAGCGGAGGAACGTGCATGAACGACGAACCCAGGGTCGGCGACGAGCACCGCAGAAAAGTCGAAAATTTCCGCCTGCAGATTCGCGGGGACGGGGAAGAAGAACGCCCCGAGGCCATCAGCAGCTACAGCGACCCGCGCGAGGCGCGGCGGCGCGCTTCTTTTCCGGAAGGCGCCGCCCTGGAGCGGGCCCGCCTTGCGCATACCCTGCGCGACCGGGAAAAGGGGCGGAAAAACAGGCGCTTTTTCCGCTTCATCTGGCTCTCCATGGTGCTGCTGGTTTCGCTGCTGCTGGCGAAATACGCGGTCTCCGGCGTCAACGACATGATGGGCGTCGGCCGGCAGAACGTGACCGTCACGGTGGAGATCCCGAAGAACGCGACGGTCGACCAGGTCGCGCAGGTGCTCCACCGGGCGGGCGCGGTGCGCGACGCCGCCTTTTTCAGGCTGTACGCAACCCTGACGGGCGCACCGAAAAAGTTCGACGGCGGCAGCTATAAAATCACCGCGGGGATGGATTACCTTGCGCTGATGCACTCCATCCAGTCGACCAAAAACCGCGTGGACACCGTCAAAATCACTTTTACCGAGGGCATGAACGCGCTTGAGATCGCGGCGAAGCTGGAAAAAAGCGGCGTATGCTCCGCGAAGGACGCGATTGAAGTGATTCAGAGCACAAAGCTGGACGGCAGCTTTTCAATGCTGGGGAGCATCTCCGCCAAACCCGAGCGGTATTACAGGCTGGAGGGGTACCTTTTCCCGGACACGTATGAGTTCTTTAAGAACGAGTACCCCGAGCAGGCCGTCCGGAAGCTGGTCAGCAACTGCAACGCCAAGCTGACCAAGCAGATCCGCCAGAAAGCCGCCGAGCGCGGCATGACGCTGGACCAGACGCTGACGCTGGCTTCGATGATTCAGGCGGAGGCCGCCGACAAAAACGACATGTACCTCGTTTCGTCCGTCTTCCACAACCGCCTGAACAGCAAGACGGCGCGGCTCCGCAGGCTGGACTCCGACCCCACCATCTACTACCCCTACCGCAAGAAGGCCGCGGTCCCGGCCAGCCTCCGCAGCACCTACAAGAGCCGGTACGACACCTATTCCTTCGAGGGCCTTCCGCCGGGGCCCATCTGCAGCCCGGGGCTGGAGGCCGTCGACGCCGCGCTGAACCCCGCTTCGACCCGGTACTACTATTTCTGCCACAGCGAAGCGGGCAAGGCCTATTACGCCAGAACGGAGACGCAGCACCTCGTCAACCTGAAGAAAGCGGGCCTGCGCTGATGCGGTGGAGGAGAAACCCGGCCCTGCCGGAAGTCCTTTCCCCCGCCGGGGACCGCGAGCGGCTGGAGGCGGCCGTCCGGTTCGGCGCGGATGCGGTCTATCTGGCGGGCCGCGAGTTCGGCATGCGGTCCTCGCCGGCCAATTTCGGCCCGGAGGAGCTGGCGGAGGCGGTCCGCTTTGCCCACGGCGCCGGGGTGCGGGTCTACCTGACCTGCAACACGGTCGTGCACAACGAAGAATGCGCCCGTCTGCCGGAATTTCTGCGCTCCGCCAAGGCGGCGGGCGTCGACGCGCTGATTGTGACCGACCTGGGCGTGCTGCGCCTGGCGCAGAAATACGCGCCGGGCGTCGAACTTCATATCTCCACCCAGGCGGGCGTGACGAACTGGGCCGCCGCCCGCGCGTGTTACGAGCTGGGGGCCGGGCGCGTGATTCTCGCCCGCGAGCTGACGCTGGAGGAAATCGCCGGCATCCGGGCGAAGACGCCCAAAGAGCTGGAGCTGGAGGCCTTCGTCCACGGCGCGATGTGCGTGTCGTTTTCCGGCAGATGCCTGCTTTCCAATTACTTCACGGGCCGGGACGGGAACCGCGGCCAGTGCGCGCAGCCCTGCCGCTGGAAATACTCGCTGGTCGAGGAGACCCGCCCCGGGCGGTACATGCCCGTGTTTGAAAAAGACGGCGGCACCTATATCCTGAACTCGCGCGACCTGTGCATGATCCGCCATATCCCGGAGCTCGCGCGGGCCGGCGTGGACAGCCTGAAAATCGAGGGCCGGGCGAAGTCGGCCTATTACGCCGCGGTGACCGCGAACGCCTACCGCTGCGCCGTCGACGCGTTCGGCCGCGCGCCGGACGCCCCGCTCCCCGAATGGATCGCGCAGGAGACGGAAAAGGTCAGCCACCGCGAGTACTGCACCGGCTTTTACCTCGGCGGAGAGCCGGGGCAGGTGTACCGGGGCGGCGGCTATGTGCGCGGATGGGAAATCATCGCCGTCTGCGAGGGAATGTCCGGCGGGCGCGCCGTGCTCTCGCAGAGGAACCGATTTTTCCGCGGCGGAACGGCGGAAGTGCTGCAGCCGGGCGTCCCGCCGTATCCGGTGGCGCTGGACGATATGCTGGACGCCGACGGCAGCCCCGTCGACTGCGCGAACCACGCCGAGATGACCGTCTTTCTGCGCACGGAACGCCCCATCCCGGCGGGGGCCGTCCTCCGCGCGCGCACCGATGCTTCAAATGTTTAAAATGTGCCCCCGTGTGGCAGACTAAGCCCGCGGGGGTGTTTTTTTATGGCCAAGCGGGCGGTCGTCCTTTTCGGCTGCGTCACGACGGCGCTGT
>ENA-UOOR01004468-UOOR01004468.1-fermentation-metagenome-genome-assembly--contig:-NODE-4468-length-11146-cov-15.996484_pt1 | contig 11146 bp, 7 predicted proteins | sample MGYA00245780_ERZ724029 | MGnify/ENA primary metagenome ERZ724029 (study PRJEB28704, sample SAMN03018315) | fermentation metagenome | biome: anthropogenic terrestrial biome; feature: soil; material... | reverse complement strand
CTTTTTTCACATTATCCCCTTTTTGCTTGTTTATTGAGCCAATGATACAACTCTCGACCGACTGCCCCTGCTTGGGCATAATTACTAAATTTGCCATTGATTACTAATTCAACTATCTGTTTTTAACTTAAAATTTTGCTTTCTAGGATTTATTTTGTTTCATTAGTGTCCCCCCCTCTTTCACAACAGAACGTCCCTTTTTATAAAGTCACAATAAGGGTAATCTATTTTCCGAAGAAACAATCCGTAGTTATATTTATCTATAAATCCGTGTGTTATTTAATTTTTCCGGTGGCTGCATCTGGGTTTTGGTGTAACCAAATCCGGTACAATTCAAAAAAGGTAGGAGCATCTAATAATTCAATATCGGGGTTTAATTTCCCCAATTCTTCCGTAACTGTCACGTACCAATCGGGTGTTTTTAAAATATTCCGGAACCAATGAAAGGGTATAGGTCGCTCAGAAACCCTCTGGGCAACACGTTGAGCAGCTTCTTTCGGATTTTGTTGGATATCTTCATCAGATCGTAATACAGGCATATTTCCGTGCAGCACGGTCAACGGCACCTTTTGGGGCACGATACCATCTGGGCTAAATGAGGCATAACAATCCAATCCTTCTTTTGTGAGACCAGGAGCAGTGCCATCAATAACAAAACCGGTAATGGTAAGATCCCATCGGTTGTAATAGGAAGTACAATGCTTCGCCCATGCATCCAAACCCGATTTCAAGCCCGATATCTCTCGAGGAGCCTGCAACATCCCGGGCATCAGGTAACCCGCACCATTGTCGGCTGCCACGAAATAATCATTGGGCGTTGCCGTCTCACGATAATAATCCAGAGCCATCGGCACCCTCTTTTCCAACACTGGGCTAATTGCCCACATCATTGGTACTTTTCCCCTGCTTTTATTGTCCCAGATGGTAGGTGTGCGCTGGGCCACCCAGGAGGATGCATCATAATCCCCTACGTAGAATATGATAAAATCTCTTCCTTTGAAATCCACCTTTCCTTCATCATCGAGATACCCCCTCTGTTTCAACTCGTCAATCGACACCTTTTTTTGCGGATATTTCTCTTTCAAAGGGAAATGGGTCCAGAAAGAGGCATTGGCCAAAGCACCATATCCAATGGCGTCGGCATCTTTAAAGGCATTGTATGCCCCGATAAGCTTGGAAAACTCCCATTCTGTAGCCACATCACCGTGCATGCCTCCCGCATGTTGTGTATATTTAAAAGCCCACGAAGGAAATCCACCTATGTAGCACATCTTCTCTCCTTTATTTATTCTGTAAGCTTCGGAAAGAAATTCTTTCAGTGTTGCCAGGTCAGTTCCCACAGCCTGATCGGTGTCGTCAGTAGCCGGCTCATCCCCCCAGGGAGAGAGGTCGAAGAAGAAGGCTTTCTTGCTTACAAAAAAGTCATGATTACTCAAGGTATGGTGATTCACAACCGTTGCAGTGGGGTTCATACGCCATCTCTGGTCAATGTAATAGGCTCCAAACTCACCGGAACATTGATTGGTTTTCATGTATCTCTCAATAAACCAGATGTATGGATCGTTTTTCAGGGAGCCGGTCGAGACCCTGTTGGTACCGGGTATCGTCCCTTTCCCTGTGAAGAGCGGTGTGCCATCCTGATTGATCAACCTCTCCTTCACTTTCAATTTTGGTCCTGCGAGCACAACGCGCGAATAGAGACTTCCCGGTGCAGGATCATAGCGAACCGCTATCAGGTCCTCGATTCCTGCAATGGCTGAGGCAACGTTACTGGTTGATGCTATCGAAGAATCGTAGAGAACAACGCCATTGATAAAATGTTTGTAACCTTCGATCAGTTCCACGATATCGTGATAGACTACCGTATCTTTATCGTGCAGCCATTTGCCAGGCTGACGGTATTTATGCCACCAGTAAGTGTCAACCTCTATATCGGATTGGACCACATAGTTGATAAACAGACGGGGCGCATCCCGGTTGACAATTCCCTGTAGGGTGGCTGTTGCGTGAATATCATCCCACATGCTCTCAACCAGTTGAGGGTCGTTTAAATCATAATGCAGGCTGTATTTCAGGTCAAACAGTCCAATTGATTCGGAATTGGGAACATTGCATGAGAAAGATAACAGCAGGCAAAGTGAGCTATAAATAAAATTTTTCATTTGATTTTGTTTGAATATGAGTAAGGGAAGTCTGAATCTTTTGTACCCCTTTGTTTGTTTGGGGCATCATCCATTTCAATCTCTATTGTTATACCTTCCATCAGTTCAGTATGTTTCAGGTAATTTTTTGTGTAGGTCTCTCCTTTAAGTTCCACCCTTTTTATAAAGCGGTTTTCGGCGTTGTTATGGGGTGCATTGATCACCACATTCTTTCCGTTTTCCAGGTGTATCGTTGCTTTTTTAAAGAGAGGGCTTCCCAGTACATACTGATCGGTTCCGGGACAAACAGGGTAGAAGCCGAGGGCACTAAACACATACCATGCCGACGTTTGTCCGTTGTCTTCGTCACCACAGTATCCGTCCGGTGTCGGCCAATACAGACGGTTCATCACTTCACGCACCCAATATTGGGCTTTCCAGGGTTCACCGGAGTAATTATAGAGATAGGTCATGTGTTGAATCGGTTGGTTGCCATGTGCGTAGTTTCCCATGTTCATGATTTGCATTTCCCGTATCTCGTGGATCACAAAACCATAATAGCTTTCATCGAACAGAGGGGGAAGATTGAACACCGAGTCGAGCATCTGGTTGAATGTTCTCTTCCCTCCCATCAGGCCGATTAATCCCTGCACATCGTGAAAAACGGACCAGGTATAATGCCAGCTGTTTCCTTCGGTGAAAGCATCTCCCCATTTAAAGGGATTGAAAGGAGCCTGAAAGGAGCCATCTTCGTTTCGTCCACGCATCAATTTCGTCTCCGGGTCAAACAGGTTGCGGTAATTTTGGCTTCGTTTGGCGTAAACTTCAATTTCAGCGGCAGGCCGCTTCAGTTTCTTTCCCAACTCATATATACACCAGTCATTATAGGCATACTCAAGTGTGCGTGCGGCATTCTCGTTGATCCTGACATTATAGGGTATATACCCCATTTTGTTGTAATATTCATGTCCGATGCGTCCGGTAGCAGCGCTTTTGGGGTTTACGTTTTTTGTTCCATGCACTACAGCCTCCCACAAGCGATCAATGTCATACCCTCTGATTCCTTTCAGATAGGCATCCGCAACAACGGAAGCTGAGTTATTCCCGATCATCGAGTTCCGGTGTCCGGGACTTGCCCACTCGGGTAGAAAGCCGCTTTCAAGGTAGGAATTAACAAGACCCTCTTGTATTTCTGCATTTACAGAAGGAAAAACAAGGTTCAGGAATGGAAATAGGCTGCGGAAAGTATCCCAGAACCCGGTATCGGTGTACATGCGTCCGGGCAGTACTTTTCCGTTGTAGGGGCTGTAATGAACGATGTTGCCTCTGACGTCAATCTCATACAGTTTTCTCGGAAATAGCAGGGAGCGGTAGAGACAGGAATAGAATGTTCGCGTTTGGTCAACCGTACCTCCTTCAACCTCGATTGCTTTCAACACTTTATTCCAGGCTTCTTTTCCGTTCTGTTTCACCTGATTAAAGTCATCTGTTCCCAACTCTTTCAGGTTCAATTCTGCCTGTTCATGACTGATAAATGAAGAGGCAACACGGGCGATGACCTTTTCACCTTTGGTAGTGCTAAAGCCAATGACAGCACCGGTATGGGCCTCCCTATTTTCCAGTTGATTTATCCTGAGTTTCTGGTTATCAAAGGTGGCATGATAAGTGAAAGGTTTATCAAACAGGATGACAAAGTAGTTCTTAAAATTATCGGGGACACCGCCGCTGTTTTTGGTTGAGTATCCAATGATTTTTTTTTCGGAAGGAATGATTTGAACATATGAGCCCATATCGAGTGCGTCAATGACCACAAAGGAATTCTCATTTTCAGGGAATGTGAAACGGAACATTGCAGCCCTTTCCGTCGGGGTAATTTCGGCAAGTACGTCATGCTCGGCGAGATAGACGCTGTAGTAATAGGGCTTTAACGTTTCTGCTTTATGAGAAAACCAACTGGCACGTTCCTCCTCATGAAAAAGAGGTTTACCGGTAACCGGCATAATGGAGAACTGTCCATAATCGCCGATCCAGGGGCTGGGTTGATGTATCTGTCTGAATCCATTTATTTTATCACTTTCATAGGAATAGACCCACCCATCGCCCATTTTCCCAGTCTGGGGAGTCCAGAAATTCATTCCCCAGGGTAATGCAATGGCAGGATATACATTCCCGTTAGACAACGCATGTTTCGACTGGGTTCCCATCAAGGGATTCACCCATTCTACGGGATCAGCGATTTTTCCCACTATCTGTGCATAGCTTTGAAAAGTAGAAAGCAGCAAACAGAGAATAACAATTTTCTTCATGATTTCTTTAATCTGATTTTATACAGTATGATACAATTATTTCTACAGCATTTCCTTCCAGAAGAAAGGGAGAAATCCATTACTGCTGCATATCTTTCGCTGACGGTGGAGGAGAGTCAACGCCCCATTCCTTGTTCGGGCGGTCACCCATCTCCAGCACCAGAGTGCCGCCTTTGATCAGTTCATCGTGTGTAAACCAGCTGTGGTTCCGTGGTTCTCCGTTGAACGTGGCAGATTGTATGTATTTGTTGCTCCACGAAGTGTTTTTTGCTTCTACAGTAAATTTGTTCCCGTTGTCCAGGTTGATGGTCGACTTGGTAAATACGGGACTTCCAATGGTATAAACAGGGATGCCCGGCGTTACAGGATAAAAACCCAGTTGTGAGAAGACCACAAAAGCCGTCATCCCACCTCCATCTTCATCACCTGGGATCCCCATAAGGTCGTTACGGAACCAACTCTCCAGCAGCATCCGGATACGTTTCTGTGTCTTCCAGGGCTGTCCAGCATAATTGTAGAGATAAGGTATGTGAAAGCTTGGTTCGTTACCCATCACAAACTGGCCTACATTACCAGTGGCATCGGGATGAACGGCGTAGTATTGCCATTTGGGCAGCTTCAGATCCTCTACAAAAAGCTGATCCAGTTTCTGAATAAAGGGTTGATTGCCACCAAACAGATTGATCAGGTCGGAGATATTGTGGCGCACATCCCAAATATAGGTCCAGGCATTGTTCTCATCGTAGTATGCCCTGGCACCTATCCCTCCTGAGAAAATATAGTCGAAGGGTTCTATAAATGCGCCGTTTTTATCTTTTGGGTGAAAGAAGCCGGTCTCTTTGTTGAACAAGTTGCGATAATTGTATGCACGGTTCAGGAAAAAGGTATAATCATCCTCTTTTCCCAAAGATTTTGCCAGTTGGGCGATGCTCCAGTCGTCATAGGAGGCGGCCTGCGTAACGGCAACAGAGTTTCTCTGTTCAAAATCACTGACGATTGCCACCGGCTCTTTTTCACCGGGATGCAGTCCCGGGAACCATCCATGTTCATGATAAAAATCATCCAGTTCTGTCTTGGGAGCACGCCGCCAAGGAATCATTGTTTCGTTGAGGACGGTATTTTTCATCCCCTCAAATGCTTTTTCCACGTCAAACTGAATCCCTTTACTCAAAGCATCGGCAAACATTACTGCAGCATGGTTGCCATTCATGCAGTGGGCATCACCGAACACACAAGGGAATGTAGGCATCCATTTTTCTTCAGAATTTTCATACATTCTGATGTAGGATGCCAGTTTCTCTTCTTCCGCCTTGGGATTAAGAATGATTTGTAATGGATGTAGGGCCAGGTAATTATCCCAGATCCAATCATCTGTCCAGAAGGGAACACCTCCATCATCGTGCACTTTCCCATCAAAACCATTGTAATATTTGCCATCCTCCGAAATATTGATCATCCTTTCGTGAGCCCGGTACAGGGAGGTATAAAAAACAGTCTTCTGATCTTCTGTTGCTCCTTCTACTTCTATTTTACCCAATGTCTCGTTCCATTTTGTACGCGCTGCACTTGCAAGAGCATCGATATCGAATTCCGCGATTTCGTTTTCCAAGTTATTTCGAGCCTGTTCGTGGCTGATATAGGATATGCCATAGCGAATACGCACTTCATTGATATTATCTGCAAACCGTACATAACTGGCTTTAAGGTTCTCCTTGTTTTTATTTCCTGTCTCTATAGGTTCCTGATCAAATTCAAGATAGAAGTAATGTTTGGTTCCATGGTATATCTCATATCCATGCATGGTATTTCCCTCTGCAAATAGTTCTCCATTACCTACCGTACGTAACATAACGTATCTTGGACCTTCATTTTCATATGTCAGTGAAAATATTGCTGATCGGGCAGCCGGTGCGAAACGGGTCAGTATGCCATGGTCATCGAGATAGACTGAATAGTGATAGGGGGTAGATTGTTCATGATCGTAACGATAATTCATGTTCGGTGTCAACTCGGTCAGTTCTCCACAGTAGGGCATCAAATAGAGCAGATCTCCCTGGCGATGTGAAGGTACATTCAGTGGCAGTCCTTGCATACGGTCGGTAACAAACTCGGTATGAGCAGGGATCATGCGTAACATGCTATTAGGCAGATGTGTGACCGGAAATGTAGGCACCAGTAGGATACTGATATTTCCAATGCGATTGTTGACATAATCAACCGGATCTTTTTTCTTATCCTTTCTATCTATTTGTTGGCATGATACAGAGGCAAATGCCAAAATCGTTATAAGCAATACTATTTTTTTCATAATTAATCATTTTTTGTGTATAATAAATCTATAGGTAACTGACATACCTTTTCAAGAATATGGCGGTTACCTTTTTTTGCTTCCTCGAAAAAAATCTTATCAGAAGGGTAATAGTTACCATTCTGATCTTTTCCCCTGAAAGAGATGCCGGCCTCTATTGCATTTAATATCAGAAGATATGGTTTGTTTAGATTGAGTGCTGCACGTAGCGGCGCCACCAATCTGTCTTCGGGACTCAGTTTCCGGTACAAATCGCATCCAACCCGAAACAAGGTGTCCCCCAGGCTTCTATTTCTGAACCGATGCAGCAGGTCGTCAATATGTTCCTCCAATTGCTGATGGGTGAACTCATCCGGGTAGAGAGCTTGTAGGATGTCGGCTGCCTGTAACATTGTTTGCCGTACATCACGAAGGAGCTTCTCGTCATCCAAGACCTCACTAATATATACAGCGTCAGGATGAGTCTGGTATCCCAGATAAGCTGCTGTTGCATGCCCTAAATTATGGATAAACAATTTTCTGTCTACCCAGGCCTTTATGTTTTCTTTGGGTGCCAGAAAAGGGACCTCGGGGATGGGGTTTAAGAAACTTTTTTTTGCGACAATCAAGGAGTTGTAGGGTTCTGCAAAAACCTGTAACGGATCTTCCTTGATGTCTTCTTGAGTCATTATTGGAACCATCTTTCCGATACTCGTCTCAACCAACCCTACCAATTGATCTAACGGATAATCTTCCGGTAGATATTTTCTTAACTCCTCTCTGATAAAAAAATCAGCATTACGCATATTCTCAGCAATGATTATATCTAACGGCATATTACCATAATCCTTCCTTCTGGCAAGTAAAGATTTGGCAATGATTGGGATAGCTGTCCGTAAGCCCTGTTGTCCGACAGATAAAGAGACAATACTTACATGCTTCAATTCTTCCATTATACGCTCCTCGTCTTCCAGACATAGACCTTTAATATTGCTTATTCGAACAGTTTCTTCCTTATCGCCATCTTTGATAATTACCCGGTATGCTTTTACCCGGTTCATCTGGTCTATCAAGGACCTGTTAATATCCACAAAAAGCACTTCATAACCTGAACGGTTGAATACCTGGCCGATAAAAGATCTTCCTATTTTCCCGGCACCAATAACTACAATTTTTTTATTATTCATCAGACTGGATTTTCATTGTGGATAATTCTTTTGTATTTGAATCAGGTACTCGTTGTAAAAGGATTCAATTTTTTTCCTTTTTTCTCCTGACTCTTTTTCATAAAACGTACCCCCATGATAGAAGCAGGCATATCCTCCAGAGACTACTCCCATAGCAATAGCCTTAGGCATATCAATTTGCTGCGAGGGATGTTCCAACAACTGTTGTGCAATACTTGCAATCACTCCTCCCGCAAAGTTGTCTCCACATCCAGTAGTATCTCCCACCTTTTCAGGGTGCTGGATTATCATCTCCTTCACCTTTTCGGATACTGGCATACTGCCTTTTGAGGTGCCAAACAATGGATTATTATATGCAAAATAGAGAGGATTGGCTCCATGCGTAATCACAATTCCGCCGACACCACTTTTCTGAAAGAAGCACAAGGCATCGTCAACCGAATCCTTGCCGCTTAATCGGAGCGCCTCTTCCCTATCGGCAATCAATAGATCGGTATGTCGGTATGTCTCTGATGAAGAGCCTAACGGCCATGCTGCATTTGGGTTCTTTTTCTCATTCAGGGAGTCATAAACGGTATTGACAATCGTCAATGCGTTTTTTTCTTTTGACTTTTTGAGCAACTCTGTCAGTGATTGATGGATATTGGGTACCAAAGCGGTACCTCCGAAAACGACAATGTCGCTCTCAAAGAAGGTATCATCCAGGTCTTCGGGAAAGAGATCCCATGCAGCTCCGATGTTGTTGATAAAAATCCGTTCCCCATGCCCCTGATCATAATCGGGATCGGAAAGTACATCTGTGAATGGTGTATATTTTTCCGATAATTTGAACTTGCCAATTTTCAACGGCGTTCTTTGTAAGTTCTCATCAATATAAGCTGCCCCCTTATCCATGCCTTTACTCCCATAGAAATAGACGTCGGCATTCATTTCGGCAAGCATTTGTGCCGTATGAATCAATGAAACGATGGAAGGCCCTCCGATATTGAGTGTTACCGGTGAATTGCCATTGGTGATTTCTTCTCTTACCTTCAAATAATCTTCACCTGTGAATTTTTCAAATTCATCCCTGAAAACCAGTTTGCCGGGTGATAATCCACCATCTCCCGGATTTACCGAGAGAAACCGTTTAAATATATCACCCGTAAAGTTCACCGGTTTGTAGAGATAATCCACCAAAGCGCACCCTGTACCAGATATTCTGAATGTTTTGCTGCTCATTACCCGATAAACTTTACATAATCTGATACTAACAGATGGATTGGTTCTTCGTCCTCAATAATTTGCGGGAATCGTCCTATTGTTTCGTGGAAACGATTGTCGGCAGTATCATCGTTTACTGTACTAACTTCACCTACAAGGACTTTTCCTTTTCCGGGCTCTCCATAAAATCGGTGATAGACACCCTGCTCGAGACAAATACTTTCTCCGGGTTGTAAAATCACCTTCCCACCGGGTTCAGCAACTCTCTCTACTCCATCGGTTTTTAACCGTATCGGTGTCGTTTCATCCAGTAAATCATCGGATGTCATATTGTAAAGTTCTATTACCAGATTGCCTCCACCACGATTGATGATATCCTCCATTTTTGCCCAGTGGAAATGCATAGGCGTTTCCTGATTTTCCTCCACAATCATTATCTTCTCAGCATAGGGTTTCTTATCCACATTATATTTCCCATTCCGCAATGTGAACAGGAAGAGTCCTCTCTTGTAAAAATCACCGGAACCAAAATCGGTTATGTCCCACCCCAGCATATTGTCCACAACTTCTGCTACAGAGTCCTTGTTCTTTTTCCAGTCTGAAAGAGACCAATAGGCCCAGGGGGGCAAGTGGAACCGATGATCAGCTAAAAATGCTTTCGCTCCTTCAATAATCTGATTAACTTCGCTACGTTTCATTTCCTTAGAATTTAATATATTACAATTTTAATTTATTTTTGGACGTTGTTTTCTTCTTTTACCATCACGGAGCAGTACAAAAGGTATCCCATCAATAACAGAAGCAGGGCCATTGCTACTGACTGATTAAAAGCATCGGCGAGCAATCCCATTAGTGGGAGTATAATGGCACCACCGGCAACTCCCATAATCAGCAAACCGGATATTTCGTTGGCATTCTCCGGTTTGCGCTTCAAGGCAAATGAGACGATGATAGAAAAGACATTGGCCACAGCGAAACCCACTATAAAAATCAACGTCAGAATAGCCCAAACCTCATTCAAGAACAGCATGACAAAAAGTGCAGGGATGGCAACGAGCATACTTATCTTGAAAAATTTTTTAGCAGAGAAGGAGACCAGCAGGAGTGCCCCGATAAAGGTACCTATGGTCCTGGCAATAAAATAGAGGCTTGTTCCCAGGCCGGCTTTTTCTAGTGGGATATTGCATTTTTCAATCAGGAGTTTGGGGACAGTCGTGTTAAGCCCAACATCAATACCTACGACAAACAGGATTCCTATAAAAAAGAGAAGGATCATCTTGTCGCTCAACAGAGCGAAAGTTTTACCCAGCGAAGATGATTTCTGTTTAGGGGTCTCTTCTTTTATCGGAGTGAGCATCAACCACATCCCGATGGCGATTGTCACCAATCCGTAAATAAGAAAGACCAGCTTCCAGTCCCCAAACCGTACGGCCGTCCAACTGGCGATAATGGGCCCCAGAAAGGCAGCTATAGCTTTAATAAACTGACCCATTGTCAGGCTGCTTGTAAGTCGATCACTGCTAACAACATCAGTCAGGAGGGGATTTATGGAGACCTGGATAATGGTGTTCCCAATCCCCAACAATGCGAATGCAAACAGCATTATCGGAAAGTTATAGACAATTAATGGAATAATCATTGCCAATAAGGTAAGCATCATGCTGATGATGACTGTACGCTTTCTCCCCAGGCTATTCAATATCATGCTTGTTGGGACAGATAGAATGGCAAACCACAAGAACAGGCTAAAAGGGAGCAGATTGGCTATGGAGTCTCTCAGTCCAAAATCCTGTTTCACATAATTGGTCGAGATTCCAACCAAATCCACTATTCCCATTACAAAAAAACTGCTTATAACGGGTAACACCTTCAATAAGGAGATTCTATTTTTCATAAATTATTAAAAAAATATTTTTTTATCCATATTAGCTTCAAATAATTTTTACATAGGAGATAGAGCAAAAAGGTTCTCATTTTTATCAAAGCATCCATTTGCGTAAACAATCGCTCTATTATTCTGTA
>ENA-UOOR01004465-UOOR01004465.1-fermentation-metagenome-genome-assembly--contig:-NODE-4465-length-11148-cov-6.984044_pt1 | contig 11148 bp, 6 predicted proteins | sample MGYA00245780_ERZ724029 | MGnify/ENA primary metagenome ERZ724029 (study PRJEB28704, sample SAMN03018315) | fermentation metagenome | biome: anthropogenic terrestrial biome; feature: soil; material... | reverse complement strand
ACGCGGCTTCTGCTCGTCGCGGCCACCTCAGCGCGCCCGCGGGGAGGGGGCTTTCACGGTGGAGCGCGCGGTTCAGAAGAACAGGCTGCCGCGCCGAGGTCCGCCGACGCTCCTTTCACCGCGAAAAGCTCGCCTGCCGGTGTCTGCCGACGCTTCTTTCACGGCTAAAAGCTCGCCTGCCGGTGTCTACCGGCGCCCCTTTCACCGCGAACGCCCCTCCGCCGGTGTCCGCTCGCGCCTCTTTCACCGCGAACGCCCCTCCGCCGGTATCCGCTCGCACCCCTTTCATCGCGAAAGCCCCTCTGCCGGTGTCCGTCTACGCCCCTTTCGCCGCGAAAGCCCCTCTGCCGGTGTCCGCTCGCGCCTCTTTCACCGCGAAAGCCCCTCTGCCGGTGTCCGCGCGCGCCTCTTTCACCGCGAAAGCCGCTCCTCCGGTGTCCGTCTACGCCCCTTCTGCCGCGGAAGCGCCCCTCTCGCCATGACGCAGCCGCTCTTTCACCCGCGAAGGAGCCTCGTCGCCACCCGTTCGCGTAGCTTCCACCGATAGAGCGCGTCTTCCGGGTGCCGTCGGTTGCGCTCGCGCTGGCAGAGCCTCTTCGCAGGCGACTGCGAACCTCCTTCGCGCGCACCCACCTATCCGTTCGCCCTCCGCTCGCCTGTCTTGCTGAGCGAGAGCTCGGCTCCCGGCCTTGAACAAGGCTCATGACGCCGGCTACCCTGCCCTCTTGTCTCGAGGGAGGGGGACCCCATGGCGCCACGGAAGCTGTCTGCGCTCGCTTCGCTGGATTCGACCTGGACGGAGCTGTCCTACTCGTGCGCCCGCCTCGCCGGCGACCCGCGTGCGGCGGACTTCATCCCCACCATCGATCCCCTGCTCGACGAGCTCGAGACCGTGCGGCGTGGCCAGCGGCGCACCTCGCTCGGCGAAATCGAGGCAAAGGCGCTGTGTGACTACCTCGGCAACCAGCTCGACGCGTTGGTAGACGATTTCGCGGCCACCCTCGTCTTCGTGATCAAGGACCGCCGCTCGAGCCGCCTCACCCGCTACCTGCGTCAGCCCCCGCACCTGATCACGCGGATGGCGCTGGGGCCGGAGCTCGACTTCGTCCGAAGCTGGCCCATGTCACTTCTCGACGAGCCGGAGGCCGCCTTGAGCGCCTTCGCACCGCGCTTCTCCGAGCTCATCCAGAAGGCCGACGCCGCGCTCGTCCAGCAGGGCGCGGCCACAAGCGCCCGCGCCGATTTCCGGGTTCGAGTGATCCATCCGTTCGTGGACCGGGCCAACGACGCTCGCTTCCAGCTCTACGCACAGCTCGCCAACCGCGCGCAGGAGCTGAAGCTCGGAAAGCACTGGCCAGACGAGTTCTTCAAGACGCGCTCGAAGCGGCGCGCTTCCCGGTCGGATGTGACCGAGGCGAGCGAGGCTATCGCACCGGGCACCGTGGCCCCGACGGGCACCGAGTAGCAGCCGCCCCCGGCGCCTCCCGCGCGTCCGCCGCCCCGGTTTGCCCCAACCTTGCCGATTTGCGGTAGAAGGTGCGCCCTATCCCCGGGGCATGCGGAGGTCGCGTTGAGCGTCAACATCGAGGTTGGCAGGGCGATTCAGTTCGAGCCGTTCTGGGCCTGGCTCAAGCAGCACATGAACTGCATCCTGCGCGCGGGCACCAGCGAGGCCATCCTCTACGACCACGAGTCGCTCCACTGGCAGCTCGAAGAGGACCCGGACGGCAACCCCAACGCAATCCTGGTGCTTGGCAAGGTGGTCATCGCCGAGTTGATCATCGAGGCGAACGAGATCCTCTTCGTCCAAATCACCCCCGACAAGAGCGGCGAGGAGCCGCAGTACCTCTTCGAGCTGTTCGGCGGCCCGCGCGAGGAGCCGTACCCGCTCTACCACTTCGTCCTCACCCACGGATTCGAGGGCGAAGAGGCCAGCGCGCATCCTCCGGCGCTCAAGCACTGACCGGCGCTGCGGTTTCGAGCGCGGGTGTGCTCACCGCCTCGCGGCAGCGGCGCCTCGAAGTCTGCCCGGCCGCACAGCCCGGGCACCGCTCGCAACCGAAGCGATCGGCCGCAGGTTGGTAGAGGCGCATGGCAATGCGCCCGTCGAGGAATCGAAGTGAGGCGCGGCCGATTCGAGGGTCCCCGGCGGCCGGCACGAAGGCCGGCCCTCTGGAATCGTGCTGCCGCGCGACGAATCAAGGTCAGTAGTTCTGGGTGAGCAGAAGCGACCGAGTCGAAGAAGGCTTTCTCGACGCCTTTTCAGCCGAGCGCCCGCTCGATGGCGGCGAACTGCGCGGGCGAGAGGTTCTCGGCGCGCTCCTTGGGATCGACCCCCGCGGCCTCGAGGGCGGCGGCGATGCGCTCGGGGCCGCCGAGCGACTTGTCGGACTTGAGCGTGTTGAGCAGCACCTTGCGCCGATGCGCGAAGGCCGCCTTCACGAGCTGCACGAACCTCGCGTGGTCGGCGATCTGCACGCGGGGCTGTTCCTGGAGGTCGATGCGCACCACCGCCGAGTCGACCTTCGGCGGCGGCAGGAAGACGCCCGCTGGCACCTCGAAGGCGAGCTCGACGTCGGCGTACGCCTGCAGCAGCACCGACAAGAGCCCGTAGTCCCTGCTCCCGGGACCGGAGGCGATGCGCTGGGCGACCTCCTTCTGCAGAAGGAAGACCGCGCGGCGCACGTGCGCGCGCTGGTCGAGCACCTCGAAGAGGATGGAGCTCGAGAGCTGGTAGGGCAGGTTGCCGGCGACCACCGGCCGCTCGACGCCCGAGAGCGCGGCGAAGTCGACCGCGGCGGCGTTGGCCGCGACGAGCTCGACGTTGGGCAGGGCGAGCTCCTTCTCGAGCACCGCGACGAGGTCGCGGTCGCGCTCGACGGCCACTACCCGCGCGCCGGTCTCCGCGAGCCTGCGCGTCAGGTGCCCGAGGCCGGCGCCCAGCTCGACGACGGTGTCGCCCGGGCCGATCCCGCAGGTCGCGGCGATGCGCCCCAGGAAGCGCTCGTCGCCGAGGAAGTTCTGGCCCCAGTCCTTCTTGGGCCGCAGTCGGTACTTGCGAAGCAGCTCGCCGGGGGTCGCGCTCATGCGGCGGCTCCGAGCCGCCAGGCAGGGTCGGCGTTGAGCGCCATGCCCGCGCGCTCGCCGCGCTGGAAGGCGTGGGTCCCGGCGACGGCGATCATCGCGCCGTTGTCGGTGCACAGCCGCGGGGGCGGCAGGAACAGCTCGAGCCCGTCGTCGGCGGCGCGCTCGGCGGCGAGGGCCCGCAGCCGGCTGTTGGCGGCGACGCCGCCGGAGAGCACGAGCCGGCGCAGCCCGAGCTTGCGGGCCGCCTTCATCGCCTTGCGGGTGAGCGGATCGGCGACCGCCTCCTGGAAGGAGGCGCACAGGTCGGCGAGCTGCTGGCCCTCGGGGTTGGGATGGGCGCGCAGCCAGGTGAGCACCGAGGTCTTGAGCCCGGAGAAGGAGAAGTCGAGCTCGGCGCCCTTGATCTGCGCGCGCGGGAAGCGGATCGCCTTGCCGTCGCCGGACTGGGCGAGCGCGTCGATCTGGATGCCGCCGGGATAGGGCAGGCCGAGCATCTTGGCGACCTTGTCGTAGGCCTCGCCGGCCGCGTCGTCGCGCGTCTGGCCGACGAGCTGATAGCGCCCGAATCTCTCGACGGCAAAGAGGCTGGTGTGGCCGCCGGAGACGACGAGCCCGAGGAACGGCGGCTCGGGCGGATTGTCGGTGAGGCGGGCGGCGAGCAGGTGGCCTTCGAGGTGGTTGACGCCGACCAGCGGCCTGCCCGAGAGCCAGGCGAGCCCCTTGGCGGCCTGCACCCCGACGAGCAGCGCGCCGATGAGCCCCGGCCCGCTGGTCACGGCGATGGCGTCGAGGTCGGCGAGGCCCACGCCCGCCTTGACGAGCGCCTCGTCGACGACCGGCAGCACCTGCATCACGTGGTTGCGCGAGGCGAGCTCGGGGACGACCCCGCCCCAGCGCCGGTGCACCTCGATTTGCGATGAGACGACGTCGGAGAGGGCGATCCGCCCGTCGCGCACTACGGCGGCGGCGGTCTCGTCGCAGGAGGTCTCCATTCCGAGTACGAGCAAGGTGTCTCCTGAAGAAACAGACCTCCGGCAGGAACAGGCCGCGCGCGGCGGCCCGTTCCGGTCGGATCAGTGCGGGCGTCGAACCCGAGGCTGGCGAGGTTTTACCTCAGCCGAACGAGAAACACGCGGAGCCTCGAAGCTCCGCCCGTTCACCCTCGAGCTACGAACCTTGAGATTCGTTGCGTGGCAGCACGATTCCGGAGGGTCAGCCTTCGTGCTGGCCGCCGGGAACCCTCGAATCGGCCGCGCCTCTGCCCAAGCCGGCCGAGCCGGAGCCAGAAGGAACCCGGGAGGTCGGGGGCGGCCGGCAAGCTCGGCCGAGTAGGTCTCCAATTCCTCGACGGGCGCATTGCCATGCGCCCCTACCGACCTGTGACCGGTGGCATCTTCTTTCCGAATGCCTAGCGCAGGTCCTTGAGGATGATCCTCACCTCAGCGGCGAAGTCCCCGTTCGGATCGAGCACGAGGTAGCGCTGATAGGCGCGCGCCGCGTCCTTGTTGCGACCCATCATCTGATAGGCGGTTCCCAGGGCGACGTGCCCGCGCGCGTGATCGGGAGCCTTGGCCAGGCCCTTCTCGAGATAGGGGACGGCAGCCTTGGGCGAGGTCTCTACCAACGAGAGGCCAAGACCGAGCAAGGCTTCGGTGCCCGCGGGATTGACGCGCAGCGCGTTCTTGAAGTCGGCGACCGCGAGCTTGAGCTTGTTGCGCGCGAAGTTCTTGTTCCCCGACTTGACGAACTGGGCGTACTCGACCGCGGAGTCATCGGGGGCGGCCGGCTCTTGCTTCTTCGCGCCTTCGTCGTTGCTGTCCCGAGGCTCGGCAGCCTGCGCCGCGGCGCTCGCGTCTTCGGGCGCGCCCGCGTCGCCAGGCTCGGGCGCGGCAACGGCAGCCGTATCGGCGGAAGGCGAATCGGTCGGGTCGGCGACCGAAGGCGCTTGCTCGCCCTCGTTGGCGGGCTGCGCGCCCGGATCGGCCTTCGGTGGCTCGTCCGGTGTCGCGACCTTCGGTGGCTCGCCCGCGGTCGGCTCGGCCGGCTGCGCGGGCTGCCCGTCCTCGACGACCGCGGGGGCGGGCTTTCCCCCGAGCAGCCCCCAGGCTGCAAATCCACCGACCGCCAGCACGAGCAGAACGACGACGATGGGCCAGCGGCGCTTCGGCGCCAAGCCGGCTCGAGCCCACTCCTCCTCGATAGAGAGGGTCTCGTCGGGAGCCATCGGCGTGGGCAAGGACTCGAAGGGCGCGGAGGCGATGGGCGACGGCCCGCCGAACGCGGGAGCGTACGAAGGCGCAGGCTCGGCCGCTGCCGCGGAAGGGTCGGGAGCGGGGGCGTCGACGAAGGAGATGTAGGCGCCTGACGAGGGAGGCGCCGGCTCCTCGGGCTCGCGCGGGGGCTCGGCGGCGGCCCCTCCGAAGACCGGCCCCTGAAGGCCCTGCTCGGCGACACCCGGGTCGGCGACCACGGTCAGCGGCATCGGCGCCGCCGGCTGCGCCACGGGCTCGGTGAGCGGAATCGCCACCACCGGCGTTTCCGCAGCCGGCTCGGCGGCGACCGCGGACGCGGGCTCGGGCGTGGCGAGCGGCGCAGGGCTCGTCTCCACACCGGGCTTCACCCTGCCGAAGAAGATGTCGGCCGGGGTCGGCTCGCGGCCTACGGCCGCGACGGGCTCGTCGGCATCGACGGCCGCGGGCACCTCGAGCGGGTCCGGCGGCGCAAGCCACGAGGCCCAGCCCTCGGTCATCGACACCGAGCGCCTGGCCGGAGCTTCGGCCGGGGCGACCGCTTCGACGGGGGCAGGATCCGCCGGCGCGGCGGGCTCGACCGGCGTGGCCGCAGTGGCCTCCGCCGCGGCGGGCGCGGCTTCGGGCACCGGGGTCGGCACCGAATCCGCCTCGTCGCCGTCGCGCTGCTCGAAGAAGAAGACCTCGGCGCGTTTCAACCCGTCGGACGGCTCCTCGGCCAGGCTCGAGGAAGCAGGCTTTTCGGCAGGCGAGACGGGAGCAGGCTCCTCCTTCGGACCGCTGAACCACGCGCTGCCTTGCGCGTCTCCGGCCGTCGCCTCGCCGGTCTGCTCGGGCGCGATCGGCGCGCTGCCGGCCTCCGGCTCCTCGGGGGCAGGCTCGCTCCATTGGGCAGGCGCAGGTGAATCCGGCTGCGGCGCTGCGGAGGCTTCGCCCGCGGGCGCGGCCCAGGCCGGGCCACCTTCCGGCGCCTCTTGCGGCGGCGCCGACCCGAGCGCTGCCGGAGCCTCCGGTTGCGTCGAGGGCTCGGCCGGTGACTCGCCTTCGGGAGCGGCCCACTGAGCCGGATGCGCGGCCTCGAGCGAGCCCGTGTCGACCGCGCCGGCCGCCGGGGCCTCCACCGGCGCGTCGGCGGGCGCCTGGCCCTCCGGAGCGCTCCACTGCGCAGGCTGCGCGGCCTCCTGAACCGCCGCGCCGGCCGGCGGCTCCTCGACTCCGGGCGAGCCGGCCGCTTCCTGGGCCACGTGCTGGGCGGCCTCTGCGGGAGCAGGCTCGCTCTCTTTGCCGGACTTCGGCCCGGCCAGCAGCCACTGCTCGATGTCCTTGGGCTTGGTCTCCCTGTGCGGCTTGCTCTCGCCGACCTCGCGGATGAGGCCCTCGAAGAACAGTTTGCTGACGATGCCGAGCGCGGCGAGGTCGTCGAAGTCCGAGTCGTCGATGAGCGCCTCGAGCGAGCGCTGGCCGTCGAAGAGCCGCAGCAGGCCGTTGATCTCGTCGGGGATCTCGGCGAGCCGCTCGGCGAGCTGCTGGTAGTCGATCTCGAAGACGGTGCTCAGCGGGGGAAGCTGCTCGAGCATCCGGCCCCACTCGTCGATGCGGCGCATGCCCTCCATCAGCAGGCCCTGCGTCGACATCTGCAGGCGATCGTCGCGGTCGTGCGGCCCGAACTCGAGCTCGAAGGTGCCCTCGTTCGCGTTGAGCAGCCGGTAGAAGGCGTTCTCACCCTTCAGGCGTCCGAGCTCGGCGTCGATGAGCTTGCCGTCGCGAAAGAAGACCCGCGCGTCCTTGCCGCCGACCTTCAGGCGCATCGTGCCGGTTTTACGCCCCATCTCGAAGGTCTGCACCAGGTCGACGACGCCCATGTCGCCGAGGTTGCCCGAGAACGCCTTGCCCTCTTTGCGCTCGCGCTCCATGCGCTCCTTCTCGCGCTTGGAGAGCAGGATCTTCACGCGGGCGACGATCTCTTTGATGTAGATGGGCTTGGTCAGGTAGTCCTCGACGCCCAGCTCGAGGCCCTTGAGCTTGTGCTCGACCGACTTCTGCGCGGTCAGGAAGATGAACGGCAGGTTCTTGAAGCGCTCGTCCTCCTTGAGCCGGCGGCACAGCTCGTAGCCGTCGATCCCGGTCATCTTGGTGTCGCTGATGACCAGGTCCGGGCTGCTGATGGCCACCTTCTGAAGGGCGTCATCGCCGCTGACCGCGGTGGTGACCGAGAAGCCCGCCTTCTTCAGCGAGACCTCCATCACCCGAAGGCTCTTCGGGTCGCCGTCTACCAGCAAGAGATGCTGCTTGGCCACGGTGGTGCTCCAGTCGAGAAGGGCGCCCCCAGGCACGGGCACCCGCGCTGCCTGCCGGTCGCGTCGGCGGCCAAAAAAGCCTCGCAATGCGACCGGTTATCTTTCACGGAGGGCCCCGTTGGCGTCAAGCGTGCGCCCGGCTACGATGACCCTCGCTCAACAGCCTGTCCGCATGCCAGGAGAGCCTGCGACATGACCGATCTTCGCCGCCACAAGCGCAAGCCGCTCGCCGTCGAATTCCGCTGCCGCGACGAGTCGGGGGCCGGGACCCTGCAGTTTGGCAGCGGCGACCTGTCGGCCGGGGGCGCCTTCCTTCGTTCCGACCTGCTGCTCGAGCAGGGCGAGCGGCTCTGGCTCGAGCTCGAGCTGCCCGGCCGCGAGCGCCCGGTGCGTGCCGAGGCGCGCGTCGCTTGGGTGCGCCGCTTTCCCTCCTCCGGCCAGGAGGGCGGAATGGGCATCGAGTTCTTGGGCATGACCGACGAGGACCGCCGCGCCGTCGAGTCGTTCGTCGAAGGGGCTTGAAGGCCGCTCGAAGAATCCTTCGAACGAAGACCGATCGGCCCGAGCCCCTCGATTCCGCTCGAGGTGAGCGGAGGCGGCGAGCCGAGGCCAGGCGAGCTTCCGACACCTCTTGAGCCGGGCGCGGCCCGTCGCTTCACTTGAACAGGCCCCCGCCGCCCTTCTTGCGCCGCATCTCGATGAGCCGCAGCTCGGTCGAGGCCTCGGCGTTCCTGGGATTGGCGGCGACGGCCGAGCGGAAGTGCTTCTCGGCCTTGACGAGGTCGTTCTCGACCCGAGCGATGACCCCGAGCGTGTAGTGCGCCCGGTCGCATTCGCGATCGAGGCGCAGCGCCTGCTCGAGCTTGGTCTTGATCTGCTGCATGTTCGGTCTCTGCGCGGGGTCGAGGTACATCGCCCAGGCCTGCATCGCGAGGTGGTGCGCCTTGTTGCTCTCGGCAAAGGCCTTGCCGAAGAGCTCGGCGGCGGCGACGAACTCCTTCTTCTTGAGGAGCACCTCGGCCTGCTTGAGCGTCACCTCGAGGTCCGAGGCCTTGGGGGCCGACTGAGACGGGGCGGAGAGCCTCATCAGGTAGACGCTGCGCCTGGCGTCGTCCTGCAGCGTCTCGTACGCCTCGGTCAGGGCGGCGAAGATGTCCTTGACCTTGGGGGCGAGGTTCGCGAGCGCCGGCGGCAGGCGGTCCGGATGGAAGACCTTCACCAGCGCGAAGTAGGCGGCCTTAGCCTGCTCGCCGTTCGCGTCGCGCTGCAGGCCCAGGCGCACGAAGAGCTCCTCGCGCCCGATGCCGATGTGCCGCGCCTCGATCTTCTTGGCGAGCGCGATCTCCTCGGGGCTCAAGGTCGGAATCTTGGCGGCTGTGGGAGCGGGGCTGGCTGCGCTCGGAACGCTGGAAGGCGTTTCGACGACGCCACCCTCGACAGCCGGCGGCCGCGGGAGGACGCCGAGGTTGTCGAAGGCACGCCGCAGCAGGCGCTGGCGTCGGGCGCGCACGTCCTTGGGGTCAGTCACGATCTCACCATCGTCGTCATAAAAAGGTTCGTCCCCGGGGATGGCGAGCTCGTCCTCGGGGGACAAGGCCGCATTCCAGCCGCCCTCGACAGCCGGCGGCGTCTTCGTCTCTCCTTGGTAAGCGACGGCCTCGCCCTCGGGCGCCTCCATCCATTTCTCGTCCAGGCCCGGCAGCCGAGCCGGCCGATGCGGCGAAGGGAAGTCGCGCGGGGTCGGCGCCTCGGTATCCGTTCCGCCCGCCATCGCCTCGAGCACCGAGGCGATGCCGCCAGGCTGGGCAGGGCCGCCGAGAGACGGCTCGAGTGCGGGCGGCTCTTCGAAGAGCGGGGCGGAAGCGGGCTGCTCACGGTCGGCACGCGGCGCCCGCACAGGATGAAGGACAGGGGGCGCCGCCTGCGCGGGCGCGAAGAAGGGAATCGGGGGCGGCTCGAACTCGACCGCGTCGTAGTCCATCGGCTCGTTCGACGACCAGGAGCGGCCCGGCTCCGGCGCGGGTGGGCGCGGCTCGTCGAAGACCATCTCCATCAGGCTCGGGGCCTTGGCAGCAGGCTCGACCGGCGAAGGGACCGAGGGAGGGGTGGGAGATCCAAGGACCGAGTCCCAAGAGCTGACGATCGAAGGCTCGTCGATGAGCGCTGCGCTCCCAAGCTCGATCGCCTCTTCAGGCGACAGATCGATCTCCGGGGTCGCCGCCAGCTCCGCGGGGCGAACCGGATCGGCTTCCGGTCCAGAGAGCTGCGCGGCGAGCTCGCGGGCTTGTTGCAGGCGGGCCTGTCGTCCCATTTCGGCCGCGAGCCTGGCCTCCAAGAGGTGCTCGTGCTCCTCCTGATCGCCCGCCTCGGCAGAATCGACCTGGGGGTCGTACTCCAGGAGGTCGTCCTCGGAGCCTTGCGCCAGGAGCTCCTGCGACGCGTCCAGCTCCAACTCGAGCGGCTCGAACCCGCCCCCGGGCGCCTCCTCGATCAGATCGCCGTCCAGATCGTCACCGGCGGCCGGAGAATCGAGGCCCGCATCGAGAGAGAGCCCCGCGGTGGCGAGCGCCATCTCCTCGGCCTCGACCGCGACGTCGATCAGCTCCAGGGACGCAGGCCCCGACGGCAGAGTGCCTGGCCGTTCGACCGGCCGTTCATCGCCGAGCCGCTCCTCGAGCTGCTCGGCGCGGGCGCGTTCGCGCTCGATCTGCGCCCCGAGCCCTGCGAGCTCCGAGGCGTCCGCCGCTTCACCCGTGCCGCTGCGACAGGCGACAAGCGCGGCCTCCTCTGCCTGCCGGATTCTCCTCTGCAGGACCTGCGAGCCCGCTTCGGCCTCGAGCCGAGCGACCTCGTCCTGGTGCTGGGCCTGCCGCAGCTCGGCGAGCCTCTGTTCGAGCGCGCTGACTCGCTCGCGCTCCTGCTGCAGCCGCGCCTCGGCCTGGGCGCGCGCAGCCTCGAGCGCCTCGGCGGTTCCCGCCTCGCGAGCGAGCTGCTCGCGCTGCAGCGCCTCTTGCTCGAGCCGATGCTGGGCCTCTTCGGCGTCGCGCAACTGAGCCTCGAGCTCCGCGCGGACCTCTTCGGCCCGGGCGCGCGCCGCCTGTTCGGCCTCGCGCCGCGCCTGGGCCTCCGCGAGCTCGATGGCGAGCGCCTGCGAGCGCTCGCGCTCTTGACCGAGCCTCTCGCCAGCCTCGGCGCGCAGCGCGTCGAGGCTCGAACGCTGCTCTTGTTCGGCCTGCTCGCGGGCGCGCTGCTCTCTCTGCTCGGCCTCTTTCTCCAAGCGCTCGCGCAGCTCATCGGCGGCCTTCAGCTTCTCGACCAGCTCCTCGCGAGCCCTCTCGACCTCGCCGCGCGCGGCCGCTTCGGCCTCGCGCCACGCCTGGGCCTCGGCGAGCTCGGCGGCGAGCGCCTGCGAGCGCTCGCGCTCTTGACCCAGCCTCTCGTCCGCCTCGGCGCGCAGCGCGTCGGCGCGGCTGCGCCCTTCGCCTTCGGCCTGCTCGCGGGCGCGCTGCTCCCTC
>ENA-UOOR01004464-UOOR01004464.1-fermentation-metagenome-genome-assembly--contig:-NODE-4464-length-11149-cov-4.502975_pt1 | contig 11149 bp, 10 predicted proteins | sample MGYA00245780_ERZ724029 | MGnify/ENA primary metagenome ERZ724029 (study PRJEB28704, sample SAMN03018315) | fermentation metagenome | biome: anthropogenic terrestrial biome; feature: soil; material... | reverse complement strand
GAACCCCTGCCGCCGCCGTGAAAGGGCGGTGTCCTAACCCCTAGACGATGGGACCACATGGTGGGTCATCGGCGACTCGAACGCCGGACACCCTGATTAAAAGTCAGGTGCTCTACCGCCTGAGCTAATGACCCAAAAAACAACGCTTTTCTATAATACAATATTTTATCCCTGCTGTCAACAGTTGATTCGTAATTATTTTGTCATTCCTAAACCTGCTTTCTTCTGTTTAAGCTGGAAGGAAAGGATCATCAGACTCTCCCCCAGGTGGACATGTTCGATACAGACGGTTTCTGGAACTTTAACCACTGTCGGCGCAAAATTCCAGATTCCTTTGATTCCGGATGCCACCAATTGATCGGCAATCTCCTGGGCCGCCGACGCCGGTGTACAAATAATGCCGATCTCTGCCGGAGCTGCTTTTAGATATGTCCCCAGCTCCTTCAGATCCTTGACGGAAAGGCCATTAACCGTCTTGCCAATCACTTCTGGATCCCGATCAAAAAGTGCTTCAATAATAAACCCTCGCTTGGCAAAATTGCTGTAATTGGCAATCGCCCGCCCTAATTGACCGGCACCAACCAGGACCATCTTCGTTTTCGTATTGATCCCTAATATTTTATTGATCTCGTCTAACAGGTAACTAACCCGATAGCCGTAACCTTGCTGGCCGAAGGAACCGAACAAACTAAGGTCTTGCCTAACCTGTGAAGCATTGATCTTCATTTTTGCCGCCAGCTCCCGCGAAGAGATCCGTTCCACTTCCTTCGCAACCAAATCCGATAAAAGCCGCTGATAGCTAGGTAATCTCTTCACCACGGCCAAAGGAATCCCATTGTACCTGTTTCTTTCCCCTTTGCCTCTCCCCACCGACAAACTAAGCCACCCCCTTTTTCTTTTTTTCGGTTGTCTTTTGGAGGGCACGCACCGCTGCTTTGGTATTGACCAGCGTCCCCGGGCCACCAACACAACCGCCTTCACACCCCATTCCTTCGACAAAATCATAAGTCTCCGTTCCCCTGGCTATTTTCGCCAGAAGATCCTGACAATTTCCAAGTCCGGCCACAGCGATCGCCTTCGTCTCCTCGTCCCTGTCCGTTCCGGTTACCGCCGCCAGGACCCCGCCGGCTTTTGCGAAATTAAGGCCGCGCGCCGAGGGCATCGGTTCACCTTCGCTACTCACCGCAGGTTCACATTCCGCCAGGTTTATATTGGCGGACACCAGCATAGCGGTGAGTTCTTCAAAAGTCAGGACCGCATCAATGAGACCATTCCCCTCGTGTTTAGCTTCTCCTTTCTTCGCTAAACAGGGGCCAATAAACACCAGCTTTGCGGTGGGCGCTGCTTGTCGGACCAGCTCGGCCGTGACCAACATCGGCGACTTCGTCCCCGAAACAGCATGCGCCAAGCTGGGGAATTTCTGCCGGATTAAATTTTTAAAAGACGGACAACAAGAGTTGAAAAGAATTTTACCTTCTTGCTTCCGTTCTGCTAATTCCTCCCCTTCGGCCTTCCCTACTACATCGGCACCTAAGGCCACCGGTACGACCCCGGAAAATCCCAGTTTTTTCAGACCGGACACCACACGCGGCCAGTCAACCATTGGTCCAAACTGTCCGGCAACCGCCGGAGCGACGAGGGCGTGGGTCGAAACACCCTTGTCTTTTAGTAAGGCAATCACCGACAAAAGTTCCGAGCGTTCCGAAATCGCCCCGAAGGGACAGGCTTCGATACAAGCGCCGCATTCCACACATTTTTCATGATCAATTTCCGTAATTTTGTTCGCGCCCGGCTGCAGCGCTCCGACCGCACAAGCTCTGGTACAAGGCCGCTCAATCATAAGGATCGCACTGAAACGGCAAGCTTTCGCACACAGACCGCACTCGACACAACGCTCCCGGTTGATATAGGCGCGCTGATTAACAATGGTAATCGCATCGCGGGGGCAAACATTCCGACAATTATGGGCGACACAATTTCGACAGGCATTGGTCACCACCATCTTATCGATCGGGCAACGGTCACAAGCCTTGGCTAATACCGAGATCAGTGGCTGCTCATTATCTGTTTCCTGCTGGGCTATTTTTTCTTCAGCAATACTTGATAGTCTTTCTTCATCTTCGCCGTCAATCGTCGCTCCTAAGGCTAATTTGATCCGGTCAGCCAGGATCGCCCGTTCCCGGTATTCACAACACCGATAATTCGTAATCCCCTCTTTGGTCAGGCGTTTAGGTAAAGCATCGATTTCCCCCAACCGATCCGCCCAGGCGAGCGTCGCCACTTCTTTTAATACTTTTCGTTTGATCACCGTAATTTCCGAAAGGCTGTTCATCTTATCCACCTCTTTATCCTATTTCTTGGCGGCCAGCTCTTCCTTGATCATGTCCAGCACCCTTTCGGGTGAAGCATGTTTAAGCACTTTATCACCAATGGTGACACAAGGCCCCTCGCCACAGTCTCCCAAACAACTGGTATAGCCAAACTCAACCTGTTTTTGTAAAGACGGGGGCATATTCTCCAAAACATCAACGATCGCCTGGTTACCCAAAAGGTGACAGGATGTTCCCGCACAAACACTTACCATGAGTATCGCCATTGCTACCGCCTCCTAATAGGGCTTTTTGCGTTGTTATTTTATTTAAAGATTTCGCTACAATATATTGATAGCCTAAAATAAGTCAAACACTAGATATTGTAGCAAAATTTCTTTAGATGGATACAACGCAAAAAGCTTTAATACTTCTCAATGATCACTTCTTTATCCATCTGGCTTAATACTTCTTGTAACCGTGCCACCACTTCCGTTCTGGTTAGTAGTTGCAGCGAACTCATAAATTCTTCATGGGCAGAATTAACGGCGGTCCCTACCAACATGATGACCCGATCCGCCCTCGTCAGCGCCTGACACAACAGGGTAGCTCCGTCAGCGCGAGGTTCCTTCCGCCATTCTCCGCCTCCACTTTTTAGTTTAGTTAAAGATTTGTTCAAGGTCAAGATCCCTTCCGTTACTAAATCAATCCCTTGGATCGTCGCCGTCGGCGGGACACTGGGATCTTCATACTGCAAACTCGTTTTGATTTCCCGCTTAAGCTCCCGGGCAACCAGGTTACCGGTGGCGCCCCCACAGACAATTCGCTCCGCATTTTGATAGTTTAAAAACTTGGCAACAACCTCCCGGTCATCCGCAGCCGAAGCCGGGGGTCCGGTTAAAAGCACTGCTGTCCGCGGGTGACGGGGTTTAATAATCACTGAAGTTGAGTCATCCCCAATCCGCCCCAGATAACAAGCATCAACCACCTCAATCAGACGTTCGGCAATCGGTTGGGCATAATCATAATCATCTGCCCAATCGATAACGGAATTAATCACCCCATGGTATCCTAAACCTAAACGATAGAGTCCCCCCACCCCGGCATTGAGCACACCGTCACTGAACAGGACAAGTAGATCCTCCGGTTCGATCCGAAACCAGGATTCAAAGGTCTCTTTTCCCGCAATTTCCCGCTTTTTTCGGTTAATTGGCGCGATCTTTCCCTGCTTGAGCCGGAGAAGGAGTGGGTTATCATATTCGATCAGGTGGCAATCTCCGTTTGGTTTAATCCGCAAAATAGAGAGGGTAGAGTAAGCCAGATTCCGCACTTTACAAGTGGGCAAAGTATTGGCAATGGTGGTAAAGACTTGCTCCAAGCTGACATTTCGTTTTAGTAACCCCGAGGCGATTCTGGCGGAAAGAATCGACAAAATACTTGCTTTAATCCCACTGCCTAATCCATCGGAAAAGACAATCGTGGTCGATTGCTCCGTCTTAACAATTTCTACCGTGTCTCCACAAACTTCTTCCTGCTCCTTCGAGAGACTGGCCATCCCGATGTCAATTTTGAGTGTCATGGTCATTCCCTTCCTGTTCTTGCATAATCTGAATCAGCTCGAGTAAAGTGGCTTTCGTCTCCGAGGTGCTTTCCCCTAATAAGCCGGCAATCTCCTGCGCAATCCGCATTTGTTCGCTAATCACCCGGGAAGCGCGAGTTAGCGCCGCTTGCCGCATATTGAAAACTTCTGTTCTACGGTTTTCTTCGGTGGTAATATCGGTAAAAATCCCGATCACCACCCCGTATTTAGCCATTGGATAAATCGTCTGGCGGGTAATTAAATTCAAGCCCCGCTCCTTCTTCTGGCAAGTACATGGTTTCTGCGTCTTCCAAACCCGTCGGAAGTTGGCCGCACTAATCAACTGATCCAAGGGCTGCCCCTTCGCCTTCCTTTTTTCCAGGTTGAACATGCGGTCCGCTGCCGGGTTATACTCTTGAACAATCAGGTTACGGTCCACCACGATAATCCCATTATCGGTAATTTCAACCACCGCGTTCGAAAGGGATTGGGCTTTATTTTTCATATATGGGATACACATTTCCAATTCAGCCAGACCGAGACAGACCGCTTTCGCTTTCTCCCAGCAACTGCCATACCCGCAGCCACCGCAATTCGTCTCATCGGCCGGGGTAACTTTACCGGTCAAGGCTAAAACTTTCCGGATCTCCTCCTCTGTTGGTTCCACTTCCCGGAAGCCGGTCGCCGTATGCCGACGCTGCAGATCCACCGCCGGTTCTGGCTTTTTTACTTCCCCTTTTCCACCTTCCCCCTGTTCCGTAACGACCGCCGCTAAGGCGAACAGCCGTGCTCGGCGGGCTGGAAGGGTCAGGTTCTGATCCATCGCCGGACCATTAATGCATCCACCCCGGCAGGCCAAAGCTTCGATCACTTGGGGCCGGATCTCTCCCTTCTTGAGCGCCGCAAAGGTTTCCATACATTCCTGAACCCCGCAGACGGAGATCACGTCAGCCGAAAGGTGGTCATCAATCCCGGCCGCTTTCAGCGTCCCTTGCTTCAATGGAAATGTCCGAAGCCGGCGCACTGATTCAGCAGGCAATTGATCAGCCAAGCCCTCCGGATTGATCTGTTGCGCCGTAAAAAGCGTCTTTAATTCTTCAAAGGTTAAAACCGCATCAATGGCAGAGGCACCTTCCGTAGCAGCCCGTTCACTTTTTTTCGCAAAGCAAGGCCCGACAAAGACTACTTTCGTGTCCTGACCCCATCGCGCTTTAATTAGCCGCCCATGAGCCACCATCGGCGAAACTACCCCCGGCAGATTCGGTAATAAATCTGGATAATACTTCTCAATGATCTGAACCGCCACAGGACAACAGCTGGTAATCATCGTCCCTTGCCTGCGTTCCCGAAAGACTCTGCCGTACTCCGCTGCTACCAATTTCGCGCCAAGAAGAGTTTCTTCAACCCGGAATACTCCTAACGCTTTTAAGGCCGCCACCAGTTTCCATGGGCTTGAAAAGAAAGCCGTCGCCAGATAAGAAGGGGCCAGCGAAACCACCACCCGCTCGCCATCGGCAAGGAACTTCTCCACAACAGCTTGTTCGGAAGCAGTAGCCTTCGCCTGTTGAGGACAGACGACAATACAGTTTCCGCACAAGATACATTTCTCTTCCACCACCCAGGCTTGTCCATCCTTCAACCCAATCGCCTTAACCGGACAATTTCGGATACATTTATAACAATCACGGCACTGCGCTTTACTTGTTACAATTGTACTCATCTTAATCCACCTTTACTGAGCTTTTTACGATAGAACCAGCTTACGACTCTTTTCTATTGGGGAGCCGACTCCGGATGATTGCTTCGACATTTTCCGTACTAACATCGGTAATAATTTCACTATCAACCCGGATCACAACCCCCTCCGTACAGCGGCCTTGACAAAAGCAGGCCTCCAGTTCCAAGTCGCAGGCTAAATTCTCTTCGGCAATTAACTGTTGCAGTTGGGCGATGATTTTACGTGAACCCTTAACATGACAACCACTACCGATACAAACCGTAATGTTCATGATCCCACTCCCTCTTCCCCTTCTTTAGCTATAGCGTCAAGCGATCATCCAGAATATTGTTCATTTACTGACATACTTTGTTATTATTTATAACAATCATTATCCTTATTATAACACTCGGCAGGAGGGACGTAAAGTTAAAACAAGGCAAAGACGATCGTCCTTGCCTTGTTTTATGATTGTTGCCTATAAGATTCTGCTATTAACTAAATTGGGCTTATGACAGAAAGAGCGCTGCATCGAGTTTATTTTCGGAAAAGCCTGCACATCGGTGACCACATCGACTTGGGCCCATTCCGATACTTTTACCAGGATATGGGCGACCACTTTCTGCCGGAGGACGGCCAGGATTCCGGCGTCGATATCATCGTCATGGCCATGCCGCCGCGGCTTACGCGGCACCAGCTGGAAGTCGGTGTCAATATCCACCAAATGGTTTTGGACTTCGACATAATCTGAAGGTTTCACCCCCGGAATATCCACCGTCAACATATAGGGGATATCTTCCGAGATATGACGGACAAAATTATCGGGGTCTACGTAAAAGACCTGTTTATGAATGATTCCTTGTTTAACCACTTTATTTTCGAAGACATGATCTTCAAAAGGCCCAAGGCTAGCATGGATCTTATCGATTTTAATCGCATTAATCGGAACTTCGCTCTCGACCACGACCTGGGCGACTCTCTCCCCTACCACCCGTAAAACCTTCAAACGTTCCGTCGCTAAAACCAAATCTTGTTTGTGAATAATCAATCATTCACCCCCCTTTAGGGAAGAGCTGGGGTCAATCTCTTCCTTCTAAGGCTATCTTATGAAAGAGCATCCTCAGGTGAACTGTTAAGAAAGTATGATTTATTGTTCCTCTAGTACAGCTGTTGCTTTCCGCCATCCTGTGCTAAAATAACTATAAAGATCGATAATGCTTCCAAATTTATCAGGCAGCTTCATCCGGCTACGCAAAAAGCTTTATCCAGAAAGAAAAGAGGAAATATGATGTCTAAAACCCACCAACCGGCCGCTTTACTTCTCCTCACCGCAATGATCTGGGGCGGGACTTTTATCATTGTCAAAGCATCTTTAGCAGTCTTACACCCCTTAGCCGTCATCGCTTACCGCTTTACTTTGGCTTTTATTTTCTTGTTTCTAATCTACCGTGGTGAAGTCCGACAAAATTTGCGCCGCAGCCTCCGCCCGGGGTTTGGATTGGCGATCATTTTGTTCTTGGCCTTTACAGCACAGACCATCGGGCTTAAGTATACTACCCCTGCCGTTTCTGCCCTTCTCACCGGGTTAAATGTGATCTTTGTCGCCCTGATCGAAGCCTTTGTTTACCGCAAAAAACTGGCTTCGCCTGTCCTTTTTGGTTTACTCGCCGCTACTTTAGGGTTGGCCTTCATTACATGGCCTTCCGCACAAGTATCATTAGATCCGGGTATTATTCCAACCATCGTCTGCGCTGTTCTCTTTGCTTGGCACATAGTGGCCACCGGCCGTGTGGTCACGAAGCATGACCCCAAAACCATTACTGTAATCCAATTTGCCTTTGTCGCCTTCTTTGCCTGGTGTTCTGCCCCCATCTGGATCCAAACTTTTCAGTTTGATTTTAAAATTGGGGGTGCCCTATTGTATCTGGGAATCCCAGCCACCGCCATCTGCTTCTTCTTTCAGACCCTGGCCCAACGCCACGTCCCACCAGTTCAAACCGGCGTGATCCTGGCGACGGAACCAGCTTTTGCCACCCTTTTTTCCCTTCTTTTCGGTTATGAACCCCTCACCTGGAAATTGATCACCGGGGCCCTTTTCATGATTAGCGGCCTGATTTTGAGTGTCCTTGGAGAATCTTTCAAGTCGGAAGCGGGTAAGCTGATAGCATAAGTTTTTTAGTGAGGGTTAAGATGAACCGTCGTCACCGATCGATCATTCTCGCTCTGTTAATCTGCGGTTTAAAACTGTGCTGTCCTGCTTCCGGGCAATGCGCCACCCCCGCAAAAACAACCATCTTGCTGCTCAACCGGATTTCCCTGACCGACCTACACGCCAATGCCGGCCCTTTTTTGCGCGCAAAAATTCGCGAAAGCGCTTTGGGTTTAATTACCACCAATACGGCTGGGACTCGCAGCGCTGGAAATACCCATGCTACCTTGGGTGCCGGTTCACCCGCCTTGAGCGACCGCCCGGGCGGCCTGGCCTTAAATTCCAACGAAAAATGGATGGACACTCCGGCTGGTCTTCTTTATCAGCAACTAACCGGAGACCCTTCCTTTCCCGCCGGTAAGGTCATCATTCCTCGCCTGCCGGAAGCCGTCCGCCTGAACTTTTCGGCCGTTCGGACGTCAATCCCTTGTTTACTAGGGCAGGTCTTGCAAGAAAACCATCGCACCACCGCCGTATTGGGTAACTCGGATCTCGCCCCTACGGAAGAGGACCCCTATTATACTTATGCTCGGTTCGCCCCTTGGCTGGCGGCAGATGAACGCGGTCTGGTCAGCTTTGGCGAGGTCGGCGTCGACACCTTACAAAGAACTAATGGTCTCCTCCCCTGGACCACCAACTATTCATATTTGGCTGCAAAATACCGGGAGTACCGGGAAAATGCGGACTTGATCGTCGTTGAGTTGGGTGATTTTGCCCGCCTTGATGCCTTAAGCGCTTATCTTTATGACCGCCAAATTTCAGCAGAAAAGCAAAACTTGTTTACCCGCTTGGATTCTTTCCTCCACACCCTCTGGCCTTTGGTCGATTGGGAAGCGGAAACCGTTTTTTTATTGACACCCACCCCGACGATGACCAATTTAAAACAGGGCGCTTATTTAACCCCTTGCCTGGTTTGGGGGAAGAACTTTTCGTCCGGCCTCCTCAGTTCGCCAACAACGCGCCGCCCCGGCCTGGTCGCCAATGTGGATTTAACGCCCACGGTCTTGCACCTTTTTAACTTGACGACCCCAGGTTGGGCTACCGGACGGCCAATGAATACCGGTTTTGCTGGGAAGCTCACCGCTTTGCTAAGCATAGAGATGAAGATCAATGCCACCAGTTACTTTCGCCGGAAAGTACTGCCGGTTTTTCTGAATGGCGCTGCTTTTCTATTACCCGTCATTATACTGGGAGCCGGTGTTTTGCGCAAACTTGCAGGTCGCCTATGGGCTAACTACCGGGCCTATCTCCAGTTTTTCACACTGCTAATCTCCACTTTACCGCTGGCCTTACACCTGGCTTCCCAACCGCCGCTCACCTCACCCGTGACCTTTGTCTTCCTCACTGGCGGCATCGCCATATTTTCCACCTTGAGCAGCTGGGCGCTGGTCAAAAGAAGAAAAATTACTCCTTTAGTTTTTCTCCTTCCTTTGGTTCTTTTTACGCTCCTGACCACCGCCGATCTTTTAAGCGGCGCTACCCTCATTAAAAACTCGGTGCTGGGATACGATCCAATGCTCGGTGCCCGCTACTACGGGATCGGCAATGAACTGGCTGGTCTATTCCTCGGCAGTATGCTTGGGATCTTAATTGGATTGCAGCAGCTAAACGCTACTCCTTCGCTTTCATCCCGCGCTATTTGGTTGTTTCTCACCGCTATGGCGATCTTGGCTGCCCCCCGGATCGGCGCTAATTTTGGGGCGGGCCTAACGGCGCTGGCGATGGCTCTTACCCTTTGGGCTGCCCAAAGGCAATCATCAACATACCCCTCCCGACAATTACCTGTTCTCTTCCTCATTCTGACCTTTTTCATCGCAACGTTACTCAGCTTTGATTTTATTGTTGGCGGCCCTGACTTACAGTCCCATTTTGGTCTCCTGCTCGAAAACTTTCAAACCCGCGGCGTGACCGCCCTGGGGGAAATTATCTTCCGGAAACTCCAGGTTAATGTAAGACTCCTCTCCACCCGCTGGACCTTGTTGTTCCTTTCAGGCCTGCTCAGTTTTACCGTTACTGCCTTCTGCGCCCCAATCCCGCGCTCCCCTTTTTTTACCGTCGCCCTCATCGGCGGGTTGGTAGGACTCGTGTGCAATGATTCCGGTCTGGTTTTTTCCGCCCTATTCTTTTATCCCCTGGCAACCACCGGTCTTTTATCCCTGCTCGGTGTTGATGCAGCTCGAAACTCCCGCTCTTAGGGCTTTTTGCGTTGCCACTAACCAAAAAAACGGAGGCAAAATGCCTCCGTTGGAGCGACTGCTTACTGTTATTGCTGGGGCTGAGTAAAGCCTGGAATCGAACTGATGACTGACGGACCGCCCGGACCGGCGCTGAAATTCTGCGTCGGTTGTTGCGGACTGACCGTCTGCCGGAATGCCGAAGTCGCCTGTACATAGGCTTGATCCGCTAAGGAACGCTCCGCAGCTTCGATCATTCTTTTCACCATATGACCACCTACGGCTCCACAATCCCGCGCCGTCATGTACCCCCAATAGTCCCCTTGAATTGGCTGCGTATTAATGTTCAATTCATTGGCTACTTCATACTTGAATTGATCCATCGCCTGAGTAGCCTCTTTGACCATTAAATTGTTACTTCTTTGTCCGGAACCCATATGTAGCACCTCCCTTCGACTTTATCTTTCCCAAGCTTGGGGACCTAAAACTAGTTTTCCACTGGGGGTTTTGGTGATTATAAACATGAAAACTATTTTTTCTCCTTTTCATCTAGGAGAACCAAACGGTAACGGGAGAGAAAACGAATGAGCAGTCCGGCGATGAGCAATAAAACGCCCACGATTAAAAGTTGGGTAAACGAAAGATACCAACGCTTTAATAGCCCGAACTTTACAGTCCGGGTGGTCGGTACCAGCCCACTAGCTACTTTCACTGTCCCGAGGAGTAAATAGGTGTAGAATCCGGCGATGAGCGCATGAATGACGCGGGCGACAATAAACGGCCGAATCCGTAAGTCGGTACCGTGAATCACACTGATCACTTGCCCGAGCACAGAAAGTCCACTCCAGGCAATCACCGCCGAGGAAACAATCAGCCGGTCCCCTAAAGCAGATCCGGTCTGGGCAGCTGCCATCGTTCCCAAATCAATCTCGAAGAAGCCTTTGAGCACTGCGGCAGCAAGCTGCGGATCGAGACCAAGCAGTTTTAAAACACCCTCCACCACCGGTAAAATATAGTTAAGAAGCTTCACGACCTCTAATACTTGATATAATACCGAAAAAAGCACAATAAACCCGCCGATCATGAGAAGCGTCGAGATGGAATCTTTCACCGCATCCGCCAATAATTGACCGAAGGGACGATTATCCTCTTGGCGTGCTT
>ENA-UOOR01004462-UOOR01004462.1-fermentation-metagenome-genome-assembly--contig:-NODE-4462-length-11150-cov-7.527535_pt1 | contig 11150 bp, 9 predicted proteins | sample MGYA00245780_ERZ724029 | MGnify/ENA primary metagenome ERZ724029 (study PRJEB28704, sample SAMN03018315) | fermentation metagenome | biome: anthropogenic terrestrial biome; feature: soil; material... | reverse complement strand
GCATTTTTAATTCTGGATTGCTCTGAATGGAGCAATTTCCTATAAAGCAAAAAAAAGTCCGCAATTTGCCAATAGCAAATTACGGGCTTTTTAGCGTCCGAATTATTTGTTAACTGATATATGTATGCGGTAATATGTCGTCTATAAGAGATTTCTTTATTTCAAACCTCTCATAGATGTTTTTGTTATAACCCCCATTTTGCCCCTCCTGTATCTTAAAGGCAAAACGAAAGACATTGTGACAATAGTAATTCAATTCATAGCCCCCATTAAACTATGAATTGTGAAAAAACTGTAACCCTGCTTAAAAGGGCAGGGTTACAGTAAAAAGTGATCCGTTCGGCAGCCAGGCTATCATAGTATGCAGTACCTTAGACCCTGTAGCTTTGCGTCACTGTCTTTAAACAGCTTTGCCCTTCTCGTGTTATTAAGATTTTTTTAATAAATTCTAAGCGAACAATCACTTCCTCAAAAAATTGTAAATTGAAATTATTTCTTTTATTAATAACTTCTTTAAAACCTCATTGCTTCTTATGTAATTAATAAATCTTTTAAAACGTGATTGTATAGATTACCTGACTATAGGCTGTTATAATCTTCTCAGGATAACAATCAACGTATTAGAAAGGCAATCATTATTAGAAAAAGTCCTGCGGGTATTTCTGCTACTTTATATACAACCAGAGCTGGCATTGTTACTTAGGTACGCTATTATATTTCTTCCAAATATTCTACTCCATCAATAGAATTTACTAATAGCTGTAATTTTTCAGGTTCAATCTTAATATGAGGTATTAACGTTAAAGTTGCGCCAATTTGCGATTTGTCTTCCGATTTGATAAATTCTAAATCAGAAACTTTAACATTGTTATCTTTTAAAACCGTCATCATCTCTCGTATTACTTTTATCTCTCTGAATTCCATGTATACCCGAAAAACCTTGACACGAGAGTGTATGGGGATTTCCAAGCGGTGTAAAAGCGAATTAACAGCCCATATGGATAAGGTGCCCAATACGGCAGCACTATAAAATCCACAGCCAACAGTCAGTCCGAGACAGGCACATGCCCATAGAGAAGCCGCTGTCGTTAAGCCTTTAACCTGATGCTTTCCCGTAATCATAATTGTTCCTGCTCCAAGAAAACTGACTCCGCTGATCACCTGTGCTCCCATTCTGGCTACGTCGGTCGAGGTACCCATATTATATAAGTATTGATTTGTTATCATAGCTAAGCTTGATCCGATGCAAACAAGAATATGGGTACGAAGGCCTGCTGGACGTCCTTTCCTTCCTCTTTCAAAACCGATAATTCCACCGCAGACCAAAGCCAGCAATAAACGAAATGCTATGGATATAGGGGATATGGAGTGGATTATGTTAAGAATATTATGTAACAATTATTTTCTCCTTTCCTACTATCACCTTATTAAGTAATTGCGAAACCCCGCCAGTTTGGTATTTGTGGTTATACAATTCCAGAGGGGAGTTAGGCAGGACGTACCCTCGGAGGTATTTGTATAAGGTATATCACAAATTCAGAAAATTCATTAGTTTCGCAATAGCCTATATCACCTTATAGGTAATTACAAATCACCACCTAATCTTTTCATAAATTATTTATATCCAAAACTATATTTAACCCCAACACTTCTGCCGCTTGATATGCTTTTTTTACAATATCATCATAAACTTGAATAGGCTCATGACAATCTGAACCGATTATGACAGGGATCCTTGCCTCTGCAGCTCTTTTCCAAAACTGAATATGTGGATATTGATACCGTTTACCATCGATAAATTCATGCAATCCTCTACGATATCCATTAGCATTATATTCAACAATGCAATTATTCACTGTCGCAGCTTCGATTATTAAGTCGCAGGCTCGACTGCAATTATCATCCCACTTTAAGTTATTTACAAAGATAATATCCGGATGGGCAAATATACTAAAATAACCACTTTTCATACCTTGTATGGAATAATTGGCATAATCAATATACTGCTCTGAATTACGTATATTGTATACGTTAATCATATTACCGGAAGAATCTTCATAAAAATGCTGACCCATTATTAAATAATCACATTCTTTTTCATTTAATAAACTTTCATAAAAGTATTCTTTGCCTTTAATATATTCCCCTTCAAAACCGCATAATATCTCTAATTTATTTTTGTACTTTTCTTTTAACTTCAGTACGGTATCTAGGTATTCCTCTAATTCTGAATATGGCATCCGCATCCCAAAGATATCTCCGGGAAAAGGCAGATGATCCGAAAAACCTAAAACATCCAAACCATAATCCAGTGCTTTCTCCACATAATCTTCTTCTGTCCCAAAAGCATGCCTGCATCTTGCACAATGGGTGTGATAATTTACTTTTTTCATATTGTACTTTCTTTCTATTTTAAGTTTTCTATAACTTTATTAGAATAAACTTTTATAGTTTGAATCCTTTATAAAGTTATTATTGATATTTCTTTTTTTATATTTTTATTTATCCAATGTAATGATGCCGGGGTCAAAACCCTTAATTGGGGCTTTTGACCCCGGCATCATGTAATATTTATAATATCTTCTCAGTTATAATTATAGGCAAGCCTTGACTGTATATTTTATTATATTCCACCTTAACAATCTGACCATCTATCAAATTCTTATAGATTCCATTTGGTAACGAGACTTTTACGTACCCATCTTTCCCTTTTAAACTTAATACAGCTGTCAGTTTTCTGTCCTTAGATTTTTGTTCAATCACAAAAATATCTGTATCATCATCTCCGTATAGATTAAGTATTGCACCAGTAGAAATATTTTCTTTTTTTATGGTTCCCATTTTAATTAAAAATTGATTCATTGGATGATTATAGTTCCATTCTATATCATCTTTATCAAAAATACTGGGTCTGTGCTTACTCATGCATTCCTGCCCTTCATAGATTAAAACAGAACCGTTTATTAGATACATAAATGTGGTCCAGTTATATATGTTGCTTTCATTTTTAACTAACTCACTGATTCTTGGCTGATCGTGATTTTCAAGAAATCTTAATTTTATATAGTTTTCCGGATAGGTGCCCTCCTGCATCATTAATAATCTTGCATAGATAGAAGCATTCAGGCGTCCTTCCAGATAATCCATAAAAATTCCTCTGATATCATAATCATAACAGATGTCGAAGGCTTGGTATAATTCACTATCACTTGAACAGTGCTGTCCATAATTTCGTATCTGTTTTACGAATAAAGAATCTGCTGATTCTGCCAACCAGATCGTAGATGGATTAATTCCTTCCACTCTCTTCCTTGCCTGTATCCAGAAATCGATTGGTACTTTAGGTGCCACATCACATCGGAAACCATCCACGAAACCTGCCCACTGCTCCAAAGTAGTAATTAAATATTCCCACAGTTCTTTATTTTCATAATTTAAGTCTACAATATCATCCCATTCCGGTATCATGGTTATGATATCTCCTTTATCGTCCCAGTGAAAAAATTCCGGATGCTCTTTTAATAAAACAGAATCTTTTGAGGTATGATTGTAAACTACGTCAATAATACACTTCATACCTCTATTATGAATTTCATCCACCAGATGGCTAAAGTCTTTAAAAGTACCGAACTCAGGATTTACAGTACGAAAATCTGAGATAGCATAAGGACTTCCCTCTTTCCCTTTTCTATTTTTCACGCCAATCGGGTGGATTGGAAGAAGCCAGATAATATCCGTCCCCAACGCTTTTATCCGATCCAAATCCTTTTCAAAGGAACGAAATGTCCCTTCTTTCGTATGATTTCTGATAAATGCGGAATAAATGATTCCTTTTCTTAATTCAATATCGGTATTACTTGCCATATATTTCCTCCTCTTTTCTATTACATTACTTAAATTAACAACAGTTCATAAATTTAATAGAAATGCAGCCAAACAAGTTATAAATATTATTTAACCTGTTTTGGCTGCTTCTTTACTTAGTTAATATTTTTATTTAGCAACTTCTGCTTTGATTTCTTCCAGTATCTTATCTCCACCCTGGCTCTTCCAATTTGATACAAATTCATCAAAACTGTCAATAGATGCCTGACCCATAATAATCTTTGCAAATGTTTCATCTTCCATCTTCTTTAAGTTCGCCCAATAAGATTCCATAGATTCCGTTTGGCCATAAAATTCGCTGTAAATTTCCTCATATCCTTCTTCTACGGACGGACGCTCACCAACCATAATAGAAATCAGTCTTGGAAGGTTGGTTGGGGCTATATCACTGTTTAAATCCCAATATTTCAGACTATAATCATCAAATGGTTCTTTCTTTAATACTTTAATTGCTTCCATATCATTTTTTAATAATTTATGTGTTGAAAAATCTACATCATCTTCTGTGATTTCACCATTCATATATTTTTTTAATGTATCATAAGATACTTCAATTTCATCCGCATTATCATATACATTAAATAAAGGATATGCGTCCGATGTAGATAATTCCTTTGGTGTTATTCCGCTGTCACCAATACCGGTTTCAACCCATATAGGTTCCGTATATAATAAGTAATTAATAATCTTCATAGCAGCTTCCGGATTCTTACAATTTTTATTTACAACAACATATTGCGTTGTAGGTTCAGCCATATGTGCATAATATTTACCGTCTGCCGCTAAAGGTGCATTATATGCCTGCCAGTTAATCTTACCGCTTAATAGACTGTCAGCCATAGTATATCCTGCCCACCATGGTCCAAAGAAAATACCAACGTTACCGGCAAGTGTAGGTTCCTGACTATCGTTACGAATTAACATTTGCGGATCAATTAATCCCTCTGCATACATAGACGCTAATTCACCTAAAGCTTCTTTTGTTTCTGGCTGTATGGAGCCATATTTGATATCACCGGATTGATCTTTTAGCCAATATTGCGGAAAAGATTTAAAGGAACCGAAAATCGGATCAAGTCCCCACAAATTTCCACCGATATTCGTCAGTAAACCAGAATTAGCAGGTCCAATGATACCAATGGTATCCGCTTTGCCATTTCCATCCGGATCCTGTGTTACAAAAGCTTTTGCAACAGCCTTTAGATCTTCTAAAGTATGCGGAACCTCTAACCCCAATTTATCCAGCCAATCCTGACGGATCCACATAACGTTAACACCGCCGGCTTTTATATTAGGAGCCGGTACTGCCATCATCTGTCCGTCCTGCGTTATCATATCAGTTAATTGCTCCCCGCCGCTGCTTACAAAGCTTTTTAACATATCGGATGCATAGTTATTATAAGCATCTGTAATCGGTTGAAGCTGCCCATATTTTAACATGGCACGATATTGGGTAGCTCCCACATTCATAATATCCGGAAGGGTATTACTTCCAATACAAAGATTCATTTTTTGCTGAAAATCCGTATTGGAACATACCCAATCATATACAATTTCAATATTAAGATCTTTTTTAATAGCATCCAGGAATGCATTATTCTCCATCGTCTGCCCTTCCGGGAAAGAAGCATTGGGATTTAATCCCGCACCTAAATGAATGGTAACCGTATCCTTATAGGGATCAAGGGGACCTCCCTCCGCCGTGGAATCAGACGATGTTTCTTTTGTTGAATCACTAGATTGTACTGCAGTGGTTTGATCTGATTTCTTATCACTTCCAGCGCTGTTAGAACACCCAACTAAGGTTCCAAACATTGATGTGATTAATAATAAAGCAAGTAACTTTTTTTTCATTTTAAACCTCCTCATGAAATTTATTAATTTATATTGCATGAGACTCAGCCTTTTACCGAGCCTAACGTAATACCTTTTACAAAATACTTCTGAAGAAATGGATAAATAATCAATATAGGGACCATAGCGATAAATATTTTAGCCGCATCTAAAGATTGATTGTTTAATTGTACCATCTCTTTTATCTGTTCAACCGTCATGGTAGAATAATTTTGTGTAACAACCATCTGCTGAATATAGGTCTGTAACGGATAATTACTTTGTTTTGTACTTAATACAAGGCCTTGAAAGAAATCATTCCATTGCCCTACAATGGTCATTAAAGTTATAGTAGCAATCATGGGTTTTGCTAAAGGTATATTTACCTTAATAAAGGAAGTCCACGGACCCGCTCCATCCACATAAGCTGCCTCTTCCAATTCGGAGGGGAGGTTGCGGAAGAAATTCATTGCCATAATTACATTAAATACAGGAAGACTTCCGGATAATATGAGGCCCCAAATATTATCCGTCAAATGATAATTACGCATTGTCATATACCAGGGAATGGTTCCGCCGTTAAATAACATACAGAATATCAGTATCCACATAAAAATATTTCTTTTGGGGAACTGCCTATTCGTCTTAGATAACGGGTAAGCTACTAACAGAGTACATCCCACCCCAAAAATACCGCCTAAAACTACTCTTTGTATGGATATCCAAAATGATTTTAAGAAAGCAGCTTCTCCTAAAATTTTCTGATAGGAAAGTAAATTAAATCCAACCGGCCAAAAAGCAACCTGACCCGCATTTACTGCTTCCTTACTGCTTACAGAAACCATTAGAATATACCACAATGGAACCAGACATGTTAAAGTTATCACAATAAGTATAATTACATTGCATAGATCAAATATCTTAGATCCTATTGATTTATTTTCAATCATACGCCACCCCTTATGTTAAAAAATCTTATAACCGGCAAATTTATCAGCCAGCCAATAACCCAGTGTTATAAGTATCAAACTCACTACCGATTTTAATAAACCTACTGCGGTAGCAAGACTGTATTGAAGCTGTACCAGTCCTGCACGATATACCCAGGTATCCAATATGTCGCCGGTAGAGTATACCAAGGGGTTATACAGGTTAAATATTTGCTCGAATCCTGCATTTAAGACATTGCCCAGTGATAAGATAGCAAGAAGTGCAATTGTCGTTTTAATACCCGGTAAGGTAATATGCCACAATCTGGAGAATCTTCCCGAACCATCGACTGCTGCAGCTTCATACAGGGTCGGGTCTATTCCGAGCAATGCTGCTAAATAAATAACTGCATTATATCCAAATCCTTTCCAGATATCAGTACCGATTACTAAAGGCCGAAATAAATCTGCACGTCCAAAAAAGTTTATAGAATCAATATTAAAATGCTGCAAAAGGGTATTAATCGGACCCGTAAATCCAAAAATATTTAATATTATTTTCGCCAGTATTACCCATGAGAGAAAATAAGGTAAGAATACAATTGTCTGTATTGGGCGGAATAGCTTTTTGAAGCATAATTCGTTCAGTAATAATGCAAAAATTAATGGTACAATTAAATTTCCTATCATTTTACCTACAGCAATAATAATTGTATTGATTAATACTTGTTTCGTATCACTTATTTGGAACATATACTTGAAATTATCTAACCCAACAAAATGTGATTTAAGAAGCCCATCGACGGGGTTAAAATTCTGAAAAGCCATAATAATTCCAAACATCGGAACAATACTAAATAAAACAAGCCAAATAAACCCTGGAATCAGCATGAGATAATATTGTTTTAAAAACTTTTTGTTGAACATAACCAATTTCCTCCCGTTTTTTGTTACCTTTTGTTCTGAAATATTTGTCTAGTAAATAATAACAAATTTATACTTTCTTATCTATGGACTAATGTTGTATATTCACAAAACAATAACTAACATTTTTATATAATTTGTAATAAATGTTTAGATTTTTGTAAACATTTTTTCTGGTAAATCAGGACCTCCAGCCGGTGTTTTTTTGAGATAGTCCTACAATAAAATAAGTTGAAGTTTAATCCATTAGGGCTAAACTCCAACTTATGTATACTCAGTTTACATAGACTAAAAAAATCTTTTTCTATATTCAGTGGGAGAACATTTCATTTCTTCATGAAAAACACGATTAAAATAATTTATATCTTCAAAACCGGATTCTTTCGCTATATCTGTAATCTTTTTATCTGATTTTGCCAAAAGGCTGACAGCTACTCTCATACGTTCCCCTTTGACATATTCATGAAACGTTTTTCCCGTAAATTTTTTAAAATTAATACTGAAATAGCTGCGGCTCATGCCTATTTCATCTGCCACTTCTTCAGCTTTTAAATTATCTGTGAAATGTAATTCCAAATAGTTGATAGCCCTTATAATACAAATCTGCATCTTTTCATTTGTATTTACTGTTAAGGCCCATTTATATAATGCATTTCTCCATTCTGTTAACCAATCCAGAATTAATTCTATATCTGTTAAAAACGGCATCATGGACTCTTCTCTTCCCAGGCTGTTATCAACAGTTTGTATACATTTTAATAATAGACGTTCCAGTTTTCTGTTACCTGGTTTTAATTGCTTTGTTCTATTCAATAAAGCTTCAAAGCATGCAGTATCATACAGCCAGTATAAATGCTGCCATTCCTTTTTTACATCCTCCCAAATTTCTTGATTTGCATGATCATCCGAACCCGTAGGATAAACATTTTTTCTTTCCTTATAGTTTTGTAAGACTCTTGATAGAATTACAGCTCCATCTTCCTTTTCCAGTTGAACCTTTGATATATATTCCAAAACTCCGTACCGAATAGCAGCTTGCGCATAGGAAAACTCTTCGTAAAATGTTAACACTACAAACTGCACATTGGGAAAATTCTTTCGGCTAGCCTCCATTAACTCGATACCTCCCAGTTCGGGCATATCAATATCAACAAACATAATATCTACTTCATGTTCATTTAAAAACTCAAGGGCTGCTCTTCCATTTTGAACATCTCCTATAATCTGCATGTTAAATTCTCCCCAGGGCATAATAGAGATGATCCCTTTTCGAGCCAATTTATCGTCATCTACGATCAATACCTTTATCATCGTTTCCCTCCAATGGTAATAATAAAGTAACTTTAGTACCTTTATAAAGTTCACTGTTTATGGCAAGTAATGCACGACCTCCATAAAAAGATTCCAGCATGGATCTCACATAACGTAGTCCAACTCCATCGTTTTCTGCGCTTCCATCAGATGTATATTCAAACGGGCGATTTAATCTTTCCAGTTGTTCCAGATTGAGTCCTTTTCCATTGTCTTTGATGGTTATCACTATATATCCTCTTTTTTCATCTTTGAATAAACATATATATATTTTGCCAGTATCTCCAAGACCATGACGAATTGCATTTTCAACTAAAGGCTGAAATAATAGCCTTATCGTAGGCTGATCCAGGTAATCCCCTTCTTCTACCTGTAGATCTACTTCAAAATCATATCGCATCTTTTGTAAATTGACATATTGTCTTAAGAATTCTAACTCCGTACGGAATGTGGCGTTTCGTTCCTGTTTTCCCAAATTGTATGACAATAAAAATACTAAACTCGATATAAAATTACTGATATCCTTTTGTTTATTAATCTGTGCCATCCAATGAACAGAATTTAATGTATTGAGCAGAAAATGGGGATTAATCTGGTACATGAGTTTCTCAACTTCCGTTTTACTTCTCTTCTTTTCTTCTTCTTCCACATCAGCCAATAGTTGTCTTATCTGACCTTTCATATTGCTGAATTGTAACATTAATTGATCAAATTCTTTAATACCGAGTTCATAATCCGCATCTTCCAAATTACCTTGACCTGCTTGTTCAATTTCCTGTCCAAATAATTGCAGAGGACGGTAAATCAACCGATAGATCATCAAAACGGACAAATAAAATAAGATAATTGAAACAAGGAGTATGAAAAAAATACGATTTCTCCATTGATAAATTTCTTTTCGATAAGACTGTTCCTTAACTGCGAAAACATTAGTATATCCTATTTCACTTTTTTGGGCAACAATAAAATAACCGTCTTTCATACCTGTAAAAGTTTTATCCGAGTCAAAACCATCTATCGGAAACTCTTGACCTGACTTAAAATCCTCACTACTGCTGTATTGAATAGTTTGAGAAGTATCAAGCTGCAATAATACGAAAGGAACTACATCTTTTGAAGTCAAATCAGAATTTTCTTCTAAATACTCCTCTATATTAACTTTCATTTCTACATATGTATACAGTTGTTTACTTTGAAAATAATCTTTTCCAAGCATTGATATTACCATACAATTGCTGCTTTTACACTTTGATAGTCCCAAACCCCGTAAGCTGTCACCGCCTGCAGTTACCAGTTCAGGTGCATCCTTAAGATTATAATTTGGTAACATCAGATTTTCATCAAATAAGCATTTTTTATCATATGGGTCATAATAGCTTGCAAAATTAACAGATGAATTTGGGAAGCTTACGTTAATTAATTCATCGGATAATTTTCTTTTTGTTTTATATATATAATAAGCACTTTTTTGAGACATATAGTCTACTAATAATGAGCCTATTGTCCCGCCCTCTTTCATCTGCTGCGTTATCCGCACCATACTGTAATATGCCTCATCCATATGTTCTGTCATTTGCTTTAAAGTCATTTTTAATGTCGCCTCAGTCTTATTTTTTTCCATGGAATGTAATGCAGCATAGGATACCACTACAAGAGAAAGCAGGCTCACAACAGTTACCATTAGTATGATTGCTATTAATCGCTGTCTTATAGAAGAAAGTCTTTTTTGTTTCGGTCTTTTATATTTTGATTTCATTTTGAATCTGCTCCAAACTAGCTCCCATTGCATGCCGCATCTGATTGCAGATGTGGCACTGCCTCAAATCAGGGTGTGAAACATCTTTTATTTCACACTATTATTCTGTACCAGTGTAAATTCACCGCTCTTTACGGCTTGACTCGACCCACCAATATAGATTTCATAAGAGCCACTTTCATTTACATAATTCATATTTGCATCATAAAATTTAAGTTCATCAGTAGGAATTACAAATGATATTCTCTGTTCATGACCCCCTTCTAAAAATATCTTTTTAAATCTTTTTAACTCACGTTTTGGCCTCACAACACTTCCTATGATATCCTTTATATAGACCTGCACTACTTCGGAACCATCTCTGCTACCTGTATTTTCAACAACAATAGAAAACATAACTGATTCACCGATTTCTATCCTACTATTATCAAGTTTAAAATCCTTATACTTAAATGCTGTGGACTGATGTCAATACATTGGACACAAAAAGTTAAACTTTTTTATGCAGCGTG
>ENA-UOOR01004459-UOOR01004459.1-fermentation-metagenome-genome-assembly--contig:-NODE-4459-length-11157-cov-2.341470_pt1 | contig 11157 bp, 14 predicted proteins | sample MGYA00245780_ERZ724029 | MGnify/ENA primary metagenome ERZ724029 (study PRJEB28704, sample SAMN03018315) | fermentation metagenome | biome: anthropogenic terrestrial biome; feature: soil; material... | reverse complement strand
TCTAGGATTATTCGAGTTCTCCTGCTAACGGTGGTAATATTTTCCCCCAAAACTTTGATAATACCCGCCTTTCAGGCGGTTTTTGATCACTTTTTTGGTGAAACTACTAACACCAAAGGAGGTTTCCTATGAACTTCAAGAAGAACCAAGGCATTGTGCTGGGATTAGTGTTAGTGGTGATTGCCAGTGTTACGCTCTTGATAAGCTGGTCTGGAGATGACCGAAATATTGTACGGGAATTACAAGAGGAACCGATGCTTTCTGTCTTCGTGAATGAAACGGGCCAAATACACGAAATGATGCTAGAGGAGTATCTAGCGGGGGTGGTGGCGGGAGAGATGTTTCCCGATTGGCCCGTAGAAGCCTACGCAGCACAGGCCATCTTTGCCCGTAGCTTTACCATGGACTTCATCGCGGCAGGAGGGGTAAAGGACAAGTATGGAGCGGATGTTTCCACTTCCATCCAAGAGACCCAGGCCTTTAATCCAGAGGCTGTTACAAATGATATCCGAAGGGGTGTGGAGATGACCCGAGGTCAGGTCATGACCTATGACAACCGCTTTGTTCGAGGCTGGTTTCATGCGTATTCCGGGGGCATCACGGCCCGAGCTAAAGAGGGCCTAGATTACAAGGAAGATGAGCCCCCCTTTACCGCCAGTGTCAAGCTCCCTGAAAACGAATATGTCCTAGACGATATCAAAGAGGCCTCTTGGCTACTACTGGTCTCAATGTAGGGGAAATCCAGGGCTTGGAGATCACCGAACGGGGCCCTAGTGAGCGCGTTACCTTGATAACAGTTACGGGGACCCAGGGTGAGGAGACGATTTCGGGACCCGAGTTTCGGCTCGCCGTTGATTCCACAAAAATGAAATCAACCCTGGTTCGTGACTTTACATTCGCAGACGGAACCCTCACCATCACCGGTACTGGTTATGGCCATGGGGTGGGCTTAAGTCAGTGGGATGCCTTTATGCTGGCCAAGGACGGGAAAAGTCCCAAGGAGATCGTGAGGACCTTTTTCGAGGGTGTAGAAATCCGCAAAATCTACGACTGAGTCTAACTTGACTACTCCCGGCATACAATGTTGCATAGGACGTAAGTAGCATTGATGTAAAGGGAGGTAGTTGCTGTGGACGACAAAAGGTTAAATAATGTCCGCCACCAACTGGTTCTGGCGGAGCGGGAGCGCCTGACCCTTGATGGAGTGGTGCATGTAGAGAGTTTTGATGACCGGGAGATCGTACTTGAGACAGAGCTTGGCGGTCTTGTGGTTCAGGGAGAAGAGCTGCATATTAAGGAGCTCAATTTAGAGAAAGGAAATCTACTCGTGAGCGGATACATCACATCCGTGGAGTACCTTGGCGATTCCCTGGCAAAGCGCAGCAAGGGCTTGTTGGCAAGACTATTTAAATAGGGCTAAAGCGAGGTGTCTTTATGGAATCCCTGGGCACTCAACTTTATGCCTTCGGAATTGTCCTATTGGCGGGAATCACCTTAGGACTCTTCCGTGTCATCCGCGGGCTTCTGCGCCCCAGTGTATTTAGCACGCCCCTTTTGGACCTTCTCTTTTGGGCCTTGATCACCCCGGTTCTTGTGCTCTACCTCATTTTAGCCAACTGGGGTGAATTGCGGGGCTATGTGATCATTGGCCTTCTCTTGGGCCTGTTTTTCTATCGTTTGCTTCTTTCTGGCATGATCATTTCCCTCTTACTGTGGCTTGTCCAAGTCATCGGAGGTTTCTTAAACCTTGTGGTTTCCTTCGTGATTTGGCTAGCCTCCTTTCCTGTGCTTTTGTTCCAAGAAGCCCGATTTAGCTGGTCCCATAGGCAAAAATCCCTGGGAGGGACCAAGAGGACGTGGCACTTTAGGCCAAGACTTCGCTGGAGAAAATGAAGGCAAAATTGTAACCTAGCAGGAAAACTCCGGGGGAGGGGGGAATGCAACAGCCAGGAGGGAATGTTCGGATATGGGTTTGTGGGTTGTGTTTAGTTTTGCCAAAAGCGGGCTAGCAAATCTTAGGTTGAGGCAGGAGATCGACGCTTTACAAAAGCGCCTGGTCGTATTGGAGATGCGCAAGGAAGATTTGGAGCGGGAAATCGAAGAGTGGAGGTCCCCTGAGAATGTGGAGAGGGTGGCTAGGGAGCAGTTGGGCCTAGTCAAACCTGGTGAAGTGGTGTACAGAGTGTCAGAACCCTTCTCTGGCGATGTAGAGCATGATGTGGAGAAACGGTAGTCTTATTGACACAAAAGTCCTGATAATATATAATGTTATGTAGTCGCGTGCCCTGCACGGCAAAATCCAAGAGGAGGAATTTTTTAACGTATGTCAATTGATGTCGGCAACATTGTCGAAGGGAAGGTTACGGGAATAACCAATTTTGGTGCTTTCGTCGAACTCTCCAATGGAAAAACCGGTTTAGTCCACATTTCTGAAGTAGCAGATGCTTATGTGAAGGATATTAAGGACTTTCTAAACGAAAATGATGTCATTAAGGTGAAGGTCATTAATATGAGCGAGGGCAAGATTGGCCTGTCCATCAAACAGGTGAATCCTACTAAGCCATCGCGTGATCGTCGTGGTCCCCGCAGGAAGGCCGCAAGCCCTGTGGATTTTGAGGAGCGTTTATCCCGCTTCTTAAAAGACAGTGATGAGAGGCAAGTTGCTCTGAAGAAAAGTCAGGACTCAAAACGGGGAGGCAGGGGCGCAAGGTAGATCGAAACGAAGCAAAAGCCTTTCTCCAAAACTTTAGACACCCCCGCGGGGGTGTTTTCATTTTAAGGAAGTGATGTTCTGAAGTACGAAAAGCCTGATAAGGAAACTCTAGCTATCATTAAGGAACAGATCGGTAGGGAGCCCCGGGGGGTCTTGGGAGTGGCAACCATGTGTGAACACGGTTATCCCCAGGTGATTGTGAACCGTCCCGTCTCGGCTGCTTTTTCTAGTATAGAGATTTTTCCCACGCTCTACTGGCTCACCTGTCCCTACTTGCGCAAAGAGATGGCTTTGCTGGAGGGCGAAGGCCTCATTGCCCATTTCGAAAAATGCATCCAAGAGGAGCCCGACTTTGCAGCTCTGGTTGAGCAAAATCATGAAAGCTATGCCAGGCGCCGCTTGGCCCTGATTCCCACAGTTGTCCAAGAGAACCTCAGGGAGGAGTATCCTGATCGCTATCGCGTGCTGTCAGAGACTGGTGTAGGGGGAATCCGCAGCCTAGAGGGTGTCAAGTGTCTCCATACCCATGTGGCCGATTATTTGACCCATGGTGAAAACCCCATCGGAGCCGAAGTGATGGAGATTTTCCAGAATCCCCTAGCTTGCCCCACGAAACAATGCGAGGATTTCGTCAAATGAGGGCTGTCTTGGATGTAGGTACAAATTCAGTACGCCTACTTGTGGCTAAGGTTTCACAAGGCAAGGTGGAGCCCCTTACAAGGGAGGTCAAAGTCACCCGCCTAGGTCAAGGGGTTGATGAAAGGCGGAGGCTGGACCCTGTGGCCATGGGACGTACTTTGGCTGCCTTAAGCGAATTAACCGCTTTGATTCCAAAGGGTGCGCCCATTTCCATTATGGGTACGAGCGCGGTGCGGGATGCTCAAAACGGAAAGGAATTTGCGGAGCTTGTCAAGATGGAGACAGGCCTTTCTTTGCAAATTCTTTCCGGTTTAGAAGAGGCAGAACTATCGTTTAAGGGGGCTGTTTTTTCTCTGCAGGATTTACATCTCCCGGATCCCGTAACTGTGGTGGATATCGGTGGAGGAAGTACTGAAGTCTACACAGGTACCAGAGGCGGGACACTTCTAGGAGGAGGTAGTGCGCAAGTTGGCGCGGTGCGCCTCTTAGAAAAGGGCGAAAGCAGCGATCTGTCCATCGATCTGTCCCTCCTTGAACCTGTGGTTCAGGAGAATCTCAAGTTCTCTCCTAAAACCTTGGTGGCTGTAGGCGGCACTGCCACGAGCCTTGCGGCCATGATTCAAGATTTACAGGAGTACAGTGATGAAAAGGTCACAGGCTTCTTTTGTTCTCTTGAAGAATTGAAGAAATGCTATCGGAAATTGGGTAGACTATCTTTAGAAGAACGCCGTCACATTCCGTCTTTGCAGGCAGGCCGGGAAGATGTGATTGTATACGGTGCTGCCATTTTAATTCGGGTGGTAGAGCTGATGGGTATCTCCCAGTTCTACACGAGTTCTGGAGACCTTCTCTATGGCTGGCTCTGGCGACAGGACAGTTGACAGAAGGGGTGCAAATAGTCTATAATATTTTTTGGATGTGCCGGGGTGGCGGAATGGCAGACGCTACGGACTTAAAATCCGTTGGGCTAAGCGCCCGTGAGGGTTCGAGTCCCTCCCCCGGCACCATATATACAAGACTCAACACCTTTGAGGTGTTTTTTTGTCTGGAGGGATCAGGTGCTAGGTTCTAAGAAATCCAATGAACTGGAAAAAACGATCCATACAGGGATCCACGGCACACCGCAGCTTAGGCCCGATGAAAAGAGACGCTTTTTGGGCTTTTTCAGGGAACGGGTGATTCAGGCTATTACCTTTAAGCAGATTCAGACTACTGAAGGTCTTAAAATCATGGAGGAGGCCCTTGGAGATTCTCGCGGGGTGGAGCTGGTTATTCATCAAAAGGCCAGAACCAGGGCGATGCCCCTCATAGTGCAGGCTCGCAAACAAGGTCTGGATTTTACCATTGTTTCTAACCCAAATCTCCAAGGTGAGGTGGCAGCGATCTTGGTAGCCAAAGACGCAGTGGATGTTCCCACTCTTTATTCTGAACAAAATTGAGAGGTGTAGCCATGAGGGCCACACCTCGTTTTTTTAGCCAACGATCTTCTCATCGTCTGTGAATCCAAAGGTCTCTTCGCTGTTCTCATCTTCTTGCTCTTCTTCTATGTCCTCTTCTTCTACAATGGTTATCTCTGGCTCAACCTGTGGCTTTTGTTTCGGTTCCTTTGGTTTTGCAGGGGCTAGAACGAGACTCACTAGAATAAAGGCCAGGCCCACAAAGAGCGGCAGTAGCCCTGCCAAGAGCCAGGGGCCAACACCTAAGGTGATGAGGCCAATGGTGAGGGCGAGACCAATCAGACCGATAACCAGACCAATGGCGAGGATGGTCTTGTGGTTCTTCCGTTTTTGGCGCTGGTCTTCCGGTGATATTCCCTGGGCAATGAGGGCCATGCGCTCTTTGTAGCTAAACCATCGTAAGGCGATGACCAAGAGCACGACCAGTGCAGTGAGAATAATGGGGGTAAAATACGCTAAATAGGTCACAGTATAATTCACATTAATCTCTCCCATTCGTTTGATTTTTTAGCTCCAAGGAACCTAGAGACAGATCCACAAAAATCGATCCCCTCTGCTCCCCTTCACCAATCATTCCCTGAATACGTTCTTTACTTTGCTGCCCCTTAAAGGGAACCATAATACCGAAGGACCCTAGGCTAATGCGTCCCTCTAATACATATGATTCATCTGGCGAAAGAAGTAGTGTTAAATCGCCTAAACTGCTTTCGAGTACATTGTGGTTCGCAAGACTGGCTTCAATGGTCAGGTCACCGAGGTGTGAGAGGGCTACCAGTTCTTTTTCAAATTGGGAATTGGAGATCTCAATATTCCCCAGAGATGTTTCTAGATAGGCATCGCCCTTGAAACCTTGTAACTTGATCGTTCCAAGATGATCAAGGACTCGCAGGGCCCCCTGAAGGTTCTTGACTTCGACCTCTCCTAGGTTTGTCTTAAGGTCCAATTCGGTGTGGACGGGTACTTGAATGACCAGATCTGCTCTGACCATCTCATTGTTGCGCGTCTTGGGCATGAGTACTTGTAAAGTATTTTCTTCTGTAGTATTTGTGATCTCAAGGGACACTCCCCCCACGAGCTCCTGGGCTCTTACGGGGGTGGCCGCTCTGGTTTGTACATGCATATGGACTTGGATTTGCTCAACATCGCCCCCTTGTACTACGATTTGTCCATGGGGCGTGTCAACTGCAAGCTTTGGCCTAGTCTCCACAACATGTTCTGTTTTCTTCTCTTGAGAGTTGCTGAAGGGCGAGGTAACTGCTAGGGGTGTACCAGGCTCCTGGGAGCCAAAAAGCGGGATGGGCAGCAACCCTGTACTAGCCACCATTAGTGCAAGCACTGCAATCAACAGCAAAACGGTAACGACGATACCGGACTTTCGCATACGAGATTCATCCTTTCTGCCTGACGAGCCCTCATAATTTGAGTTCCATAAAAAGTCACATTGTCCTGTCTGGGGGTGGTCAAATTTAGGACAAATTTTCCAAATACAAAGGGAAAGACTGACATATGTAGAAATACAGAGGGGCAAAAGACTACTATGGGAGGCGATTTTTTTGAGAGCTAAGTTGAGAAGTTCTTGGTTTGTACTGGTCTTGGTTCTAGTAACAGTGTTGTCTGCTAGTTTGCCTATCTTCGCTGCGGAGATCATTATCCTGCATACCAATGATGTCCACTCACGTGTTGAATCTCATATTCCTCAAGGTGCCGAAGGCGAACAAGGTGGTCGTGTTAGGGCTGCAACGTTGATCGAGGAGATCCGAGACATGTATGGCAGAGAAAAAATCCTTCTGCTTGATGCTGGAGATGCTATTCATGGTATGAACATTGACAATTTGTTCGGTGGTTTACCCTCCATCGAAATCATGAATGCCATGGGTTATGATGCTTTTACCCTTGGTAACCATGAGTTTAATTACGGGCAAGAAGTATTAGCTGAGCGTATTTTGGATGCCAAGTTTCCAACCTTAGCAGCCAATGTAATGAGGGAAGATGGTTCGCTCTTTGCCGGCTACAGTGCTTTAGTCAAAGAAGTGAATGGTGTTAAAGTAGGTATTATTGGTTTGGTGGCAGAAGAGACCCCTATAGTAACTCACCCTAAGAATGTGGAAGGTCTTAAATTTCTTGATCCTATCGATATTGCCAAGCGGACGGCGCAGGTTATCCGCCCTGACGTGGACATCCTCATCGCCTTGAGTCATCTAGGCTTAAGCAAGGATGTGGAACTGGCAGAGGCGGTTCCTGAGTTTGATGTTATTGTGGGTGGACATAGCCACACCGTGTTAGACGTACCAAGGGAAGTTAATGGTGTTCTAATTGCCCAAGCCCATGAATACGCCAATAATCTTGGTTTCCTGTATCTTGAGGTGGAAGGCAAAGAGATTTTGGCCCATGAAGGCTTCTTGATTCCTGTAACCGCTGACGTTGAGAAGCATGGGGGGGTTCAATCCATTATTGACGATTGGAATCAGCAGCTGCAGGCGCGCCTTAATCACGTGATTGGCACCAGTAACATAGCCTGGGACGGCGAGCGCGCCTCCGTTCGTACCCAAGAAACCAATCTCGGTAATCTCGTTGCCGACGTGATTCGAGATGCTGTAGATAGCGACATCGCTGTTACCAATGGGGGCGGCATCCGCGCTAGTATTCATGCTGGTGACATCCGCGTAGCTGATGTTTATAATACACTGCCCTTTGACAACACCCTTGTTGTTGTAGAAATGATGGGTATGGATATTCTAGAGGCTCTAGAGCACAGCGTGCGGCTGTTGCCAGAGCAAAATGGTGCATTCCTCCAGGTGTCTGGGATTACCTTTGAGGTAGATCCAGGTGCATTACCTGGCGGGCGTGTCATTAACGTAAAGGTGGGCGAAAATAGACTTGCAACTGGCGGATACTACACTGTAGCCACGAACGATTTTATTGCTGCGGGTGGAGATGGCTACGACATGTTCATGAATGCAACCCTCGTGGCGGAGACCGGCATTATGCTCCGGGATGTTATGGTTGATTACATTGCTCAACAAGGCAACGCAGAAGCTCCTGAAGGTGGACGGATTGTGATTGATAAGTAGTGGTAATAGTAGTGCGAGGCTGCCGGGAAAAAAAAGCCAGGCAGCCTTTTTTCGAATTTAGCGCGCTGACCGGTCTTTGGACGCCAATGCACCGGAGCTGCAACGTTGAATTAATTGGGAGCATTTGCTTGCAGCGTAAAGTGTCTTTATATTATACTTATAAAATAACCTGGTGCCAAACACAGTTCTTTGGCTTGACCCGTAGTAAGTCCATTAGATCGGGAGGGTAATGAATGGGACACAAAATTCGATCACTCACGTATCCACAGTTAGTTGTACTAGGATATCTCGTCATTATTACCATGGGTACGGTTCTCTTATCTTTTCCTATGGCCACCCGGAGCAATGTTTCAGTTGGATTTGTTGATGCCCTATTTACTGCTACTTCTGCAACTTGCGTGACGGGTCTAGTCGTGTATGATACGTTCACCCATTGGTCACTATTTGGGCAAATTGTGATCATGACGCTTATTCAGATAGGCGGTCTCGGATTCATGGCAGTTATTACAATGTTTTCTTTTTTCTTGCGGCGGAGAATTGGATTGAAAGAACGGGGTCTTCTGCGGGAAAGTGTAAATAGTATGTACCTTGGTGGCGTTGTACTCTTAATCAAGCGCCTTTTGATTGGCACTTTTTTATTCGAGGGATTTGGCGCGGTCATTTTATCTGCGCGATTTGTTCCTCAAATGGGCTTAACAACAGGAATTTATAATGGAATCTTTCACTCTGTTTCAGCATTCAATAATGCGGGATTCGATCTCATGGGCAAATACGGTAAATACTCGTCTTTGATATCTTATGCAGGAGATCCCGTGGTTACTCTAACCATCATGGGTCTGATCATCGTAGGCGGGATCGGCTTTTTTGTGTGGGATGATATTCTCAAACATCGACATCGTTTCAAGGAGTACCAGTTGCACACCAAGATCGTTTTTGCTATTACCAGTTTTCTTATTACCTGGGGCGCAATCGTCTTTTTTCTATTTGAACGAACAAACCTCCTAAACGGACTGCCTTTTGGTGAGAAAATATTGGTCTCTCTGTTTTCGGCGGTGACGCCAAGGACCGCTGGTTTTAGTGTGGTTGATATGGGTGTATCGTTGCCTGGAACTAGGCTGCTGACAATGATCCTAATGTTCATTGGTGGTAGCCCAGGATCAACGGCCGGTGGTATCAAGACTACGACATTTGCAGCTCTCGTGATCTCGGCATGGTCAAGCTTGAAAAACACTAAAGGTGACAGTGTTTTCGGCCGCCAGCTAGAAGAGTCTGCTCTGCGTAGAGCGAATACTGTAGTGGTAATTAACCTAACTCTTGTGTTAGTCAGCTCTTTGGTCATCAGCGCTACCAAGCCCGTGCTACCTTTGGGAGACGTTGTCTTTGAAACCGTTTCTGCTTTAAGCACCGTGGGTCTTTCAACCGGAATCACCGGATCGCTTGGTATAATTGGGCAGCTCATGTTGATATTGCTAATGTATACAGGGCGAGTGGGGAGCATTTCGCTTGCTTTATTATTCATGCAACACAGAATGCCGGTTTCGATCCAGAAACCGACTGAAAAAATCATAATCGGATAGGGGGTTGAATATGAAGTCAGTCTTAGTGATAGGTATTGGACAGTTTGGCAGGCAATTAAGCGTCAAAATGAGCGAGCTGGGAAACGAGGTAATGGTTGTGGACACGGACGAAGAGAAGCTTCAGGACGTTCTACCTCACGTGACTAGTGCCGAAATAGGGGATTGCACAAATGAGGATGTATTGCGAAGCATGGGAGTGCGCAACTTTGACGTGTGCTTTGTGTGCGTCGGCGACAGCTTTGAGAATAGTCTGCAGATTACCAGTTTGCTTAAAGAGCTAGGAGCTAAGCATGTAATTAGTCGGGCTAGCAGTGACGTTCATGCGAAATTCTTGTTGCGGAACGGTGCTGATGAGATTGCCTACCCAGAGCGAGACATAGCTCACAAATTAGCGGTACAGAACAGTACAAATAGTCTTTTTGACTACTTTGAATTGACTGAGGATGTATCAATCTATGAAATTCCACCTATTGAGAGTTGGGTGGGGAGGACAATCAAAGAAGTAAATGTGAGAGTTAAATACCAGGTGAGCATTTTGGCGACTAAAGTTGGGGAGAAAGTATCTCCTCTGCCTTCGGCTGATCATGTTTTCACCGCTGATGAACACCTAATGATTCTTGGCGATTACACTCACGTAGCGCGGTTATTAAAGTTAATCGACACAAAGAGGATATAGACATGGTTCGTATCGGGTAGTCAGTAGACAGTCATTTTTTACCCAGATTCGCTGGATAGGGCTCTCTTTTTTTCTTGACACTCATAGCCGCGAGGATTATAATGAATTTTGTGGTGTGGGCCATTAGCTCAGTTGGTAGAGCACCTGACTCTTAATCAGGGCGTCCAGGGTTCGAATCCGTGATGGCCCACCATTCCAATGCCTGTTTAGGCCTCCTTAGGGGACAGACCTCTTCGGAGGTCTTTTTTCGTTGCTCAATGTTGGCGAAAAGGGCAAATGGTCACATTTTGGTCACAGACTAGATAGAAAAGGACGGTACTATGCGGTCGTAGATGAGGTTTAACAGAAGTGAGAGATCAAACCAAAAAGAAAAAGGGCTACCTAGTTGGCAACCCTTGTGGAGTATATTGCGCGGTTCTCTTTAACTTCATCGGTGTCATCACTCTTGCCGAAGAGTGCCTTATCTAACTTTTGGGCAGCCTCACTCTGGAGGTCAGGTAACACACTGGAATAGGTGTTTAACGTAATTTGAATACTGCTGTGCCCCAACCTTTCAGATACTATCTTTGGGTGCACTCCCTCCTGCAACATGAGAGTGGCATATGTGTGCCGCAAGTCATGGAGTCTTATGTTTGGCAATCCTGTCTTTTCTAATGCTTGCTTAAAGTTTCGGTGCAGATTACTAGCGTTGATTGGGGTACCCATTTCACTGGCAAAGACTATCAACTTGGGCTTTGGCAGCGGCAATGGCAGTATGACCATTTTCACAGCTGGGAATCTGTTCGATGGAGACAGACAGTTCCTGAATTTATTTTTCCTGGGTTACGTGTAAGAGCCCAGCATAAAGCACGACGGCTTCCCTTCGATCCACATGACGAACTGTTCTGGCACTACTACAGACCTTCTCATTACTCAATTTCTCCTTTACATAGTTTTGAAAAGAAAGAAGGGCCCAGGCAATGAAGCCCCCCATTGGTAGTTCCCTTTCACTATATTGACAATTTTGGAATGTAGAGATCGAAGC
>ENA-UOOR01004456-UOOR01004456.1-fermentation-metagenome-genome-assembly--contig:-NODE-4456-length-11166-cov-5.652237_pt1 | contig 11166 bp, 6 predicted proteins | sample MGYA00245780_ERZ724029 | MGnify/ENA primary metagenome ERZ724029 (study PRJEB28704, sample SAMN03018315) | fermentation metagenome | biome: anthropogenic terrestrial biome; feature: soil; material... | reverse complement strand
AGGAGCAGGTTGCCCGCCGCCGGCGCTTCCGCAGGCCCCGCCAGCGTCCGCACGCCTACCGCGCTGGCCGTCATCCGGCACATCAGCGTATTGTTGATGCCGCCGCCGATGAGGTGCAGCCGGGCGATATCCCGGCCCGCGACGCGCTTGATCCGGTCGAGCACGTACCGGTATTTGAGCGCCAGCCCTTCGAACACCAGCCTCGCCGCGCCGCCGACGCTCGGGGCCGAGGGGATGGCGCGGCTCGGCCTCTGGGAAGCGCGCGCGGGCAGGGCGCAGCAGGCTCTCGAGCGGCTCGCGCGGGGCTCGGAGGCAAAGGAGCCGGAGCGCTACCTCGCCGAGGCGGGCGCGCTCGCCCTGCGCCTGGGCCGCGAGGCCGAGGCGCGCGCCCACATCGAGCAGGCGCGGGCAAGGGCGCCGCAGAGCCCGTTCACCCTCTGCCTCGCCTCGCAGATAGAGCGCTCGGCCGAATCGGCGCGGGCCTGCCTAACCGGGTTGCCGACGCACGAGCCCTCGCTCCAGCTCCTCGCGGCGGCCGGGGATCAGGCGGCGAGCGCGGCCCTGGCCGACAACGGCGCGCTCGAGGCGCTCGGCGAGCGCTTTGGGGGCGCGGTCGATGTCGCCGGCAGCCGCATCGAGCAGTCCACGGCAAAGGCGGGCGAGACGGTCGGGGTCGAGCTGCTCTTCCGCGTCGTCTCGAACCTCGCCCCCGGCGAGCGCTACGCGCCGTTCCTACAGCTCTACGGCCCGCTCTTCACGCACCAGGAGCAGCCGGCCCCGGAGGCGCGCGGGGTCTTGGGCGAGCTTGTCCGCATGCGCCGCGAGGTGCGAGTTCCCGCCGCGGCGCCGCCGGGCCGCTATCAAGTGCACCTCGGGGTCTACCAGCCAGAGAGTGGCGCGCGGCTCCAGCCGGCGAGCCAGTTCGGCCACATCAAGACAGTTCCGCTCGGCTACTTCGAGGTGTCTCCGTGATGGTCGAGACCTCTTCCGAGCAGCCGGCGAGAGGCCGGCGCTCCCTGCTCTCGGTGGGAGAGCGGATCGCGCAGGCGGGCCTGCTGGTGACCGCCGCGTTCCTGCCGCTGTCGATAGTCGGAGCGCAGCTCGGCTTCGCGGCGATGCTCATCGGCGTGGCCGTCGCCTTCGCCTGCGGTCGCCGCGGCCTGGTGCCCGCCGAGGCGGTCTGGCCGGTCGCCGCCTTCGCCGCGGTCTGCCTGCTGGCGTCGTTCGTCTCGCCGGTCGAGCTGCCGTGGCGAAGCTGGATAGCCTGGCGCCCGGTGTTGCTCGCGCTGTTGGTGCCCGCGGTCGTCGCGCTCTTCGACGACTCCGAGCGCGCCGTGCGCCGGGCTCTCGGGTTGCTGCTGGGGGCCGCCCTCTTCGCCGCCGTGCTCGGCCTCGTCCAGCGCGACAGCGGCTTCGATCTCAACCACGCGCTCGGCCTGCGCAAGGCGCCGCTGCGCATCGACTCGCCCTCGGGCAAGGGGTTCGCGGCGGTCGGGACCTTCAACTCGCGGCTCACCTTCGCGGCCATCGAGGCGGCGATCTTCGTGATGGCCCTCTCGCTCGCGTTCGGAGCCAAAGGCCTGCTGCGGCGGCTCGCCCCGGCCGCGGTCGCCCTTGCCTGCGCGCTGGCGGTGGTCTCGGCCTACGCGCGGGCGGCCTGGCTCGGCGCCTTCGCGGGCATCGCCGTGCTGGTGCTCGGGATGAGGCGCAAGGCGGCGCTGGGGTTGGCGGGCGTCGGGCTGCTCGCGGTGATCGCCGGGGCGGCCGTGCCCTCGGTGCGCGAGAGGGCGATCTCCGCGGTGCGCACCACCGCGAACCAGGACCGGCTCTTCATCTGGAGCCGGGCCGGCGAGGTGCTCGCCGATCATCCGGTGCTCGGGGTGGGGATGCAGGGCTATCCCATCGTCGCCGCGCCCTACTACGACAAGGTCGACCCGCACTTCCCGATGCGCACCTGGGCGCACGACATGTACTTCACGCTGCTGCTGGAGACCGGGCCGGCGGGACTGCTCGCCTACGTCTGGATCTTCGTCGCGGTCGCGGCGCTCGCCTTCGGGGCGCTGCGCTCGGGCCGCGGGCCACCGCTCGCCGCGGTGCGCCTGGGCGCGCTCGGCGCGGCGACCTCGCTGCTCGTCGACAGCCTCTTCCACGACGTGCTCTACGACGGCGAGGCGGCGATGACGCTCTTCTTCTTCGCCGGCTTGGCAATCGTCGGGCTGGGCAAGGGCAGGGCGAAAGAGGGCGAGGCGTAGGGGTGTCGACAAATCCTTCGATCGATGACCGGTCAGCCCGCGCTCCTCGGCAGATTCGGGGCAGGGGAAGTCGAGGGCCCCTCGACTCCGCCTCCCTCGTTCCTCGGGAGGCTACGCTCGGGGTGAGCGGGTGTTGCCGAAGGTTTCGCGACAGGCTTTGAGCCGGGGCGCACTGCTGTGCGCCCCTACCGGCCCCTCGACCCTAGGCAGCCGGCGAGCGCGCCCTCGTAGGCATCGAGAGTCTGCTCGGCCGCGCGGCGCCAGGTGAACTCCCGCAACACCCGCTCGCGAAGCGCCTCGGACTTGGCTGAGGCGAGCGCCCTCTCGACCGCATCTCGTATCGACTGCTTGTCGCCGGGATCGAGATAGAAGGCCTCCTCGCCGAAGTACTCGCGCGTCGAGCCTCGGTCGGTGGTCACCACGCGAGCGCCCGCGGCCGCGGCCTCAAGGCTGACGAGCCCGGGGGTCTCGTACCAGGCCGGGGCGACGTGGACCTCGGCGCCTGCGTAGAGCGAGAAGAGCTCTTCGCGCGGATGGGCTGGCAGCAGCACGGTGAGCGGCCCGGCGGCCCGCTGCAGGCGGCGGTAGTAGTCGCCGTGCATCGGCCCGGGATCGCCGACGACGACGAGCGGGGTCGGGAAGTCGGCGAGCGCCTCGACGAGCGCGAGCTGGTTCTTGCGCGGCTCGATGCGCCCGGCGCACAGCAGATAGCGCTCGGGCAGCCGGTGCTTTGAGGGGATCGGCCGCTCGGGCGGCGGATCGGCCGCGTTGACGATGGGGCAGATCTCGCGAGCGCCGAAGTCGCGCAGCACCTCGCCCTCGGCCTGCGAGTTGGGCAGCAAGCACAGGGAATGCTCGACGAGCCAGCGGATGCGCTGCTCGAGCGGAACGATGGCTCCCGGCAGCATCACCCAGCGCCACTCGCCGTCGGCGAGCACCGCGCGGATGCCGTTCTTGGTGACGTCGGCGAGGCCTTCGGACAGCGAGCTGTGCAGCAGGCGCAGGGCGCCGATGTAGCCGCGCCGCTCGAACTCGGTGGTTGGCCAGTAGATGGTCGAGAGGACGAAGGGCATCCGCTCGCGCGAGAGCGAGGTGGCCTGGACATAGGTGTCGAGGCGCGTCAGGTGGAACAGGTGCGCGAGGTCGTAGCTGCCGTGGGCCGGTGGATGGGGCTCGGTCCACAGCGCGACCTCGACGCCGAGCTCCTCGAGCATCTGGCGCGTGCGCAGGATCTGTGTCGCGTCTCCTCCTGGCAGGCTCCAGAGGTTCTGGCGCACGCAGAAGAGCACCTTGCGCCGCGGGCCCCGCGGGCCGGGCACCGCGACCCGCGCCCCGCGCGGCGCGAAGGCCTCGGTCGCGCTTTGGTAGGCCTCGAGGATCTCGTGGGCGGTGCGGTCCCAACTGAACCGAGCGGCCCGCTCGAGCCCGGCCTCGCGCCGCGCTTCGAGCGCCGGGCCGCCGTCGAGCGCCTGCTCCAAGGCGCGCGCCAGCCCCGAAGCGTCGCCCGGCTCGACGAAGGTCGCAGCCTCGCCGAGCACCTCGGGCAGCGACGAGGCCCGGGTCACCACCGCCGGGACGCCGCAGGCCATCGCCTCGAGCGGCGGCAGGCCAAAGCCCTCGTAGAGCGAGGGGAAGCAGAAGACGCTCGCGGCGTTGTAGAGCAGCGGCAGGCTCTCGTCGTCGATGCCCTCGAGCACCCGCACGCGCCCGGCGTTGCGGCCGGCCAGCGGCACGAGCTGCTCGGCGCGCTTGCCCGCGCACAGCACGAGCCCGAGGTCGTCGCCGACCAGGCCGAAGGCCTCGACGAGCTGGCGCACGTTCTTGTGGGGCTTGGAGTTGCCCACGTAGAGCACGAAGCGGCGCGGCAGTCCGAGCCGGTCGCGGAAGGCCTCGACCTCGCCGCGCGGCAGCGGCCGAAACGACGGGTCGACGCCGTTGTAGACGACCTGGACGCGGCCGGGCGGCACCTCGAGGCGCTTCTCGATCTCGGTGCGCGCGAAGTGCGAGACGGTCAGCAGCAGGCGCGCCCGCATCGCGCCCGGACGCACGATGTGCCGGTAGTAGTAGCCGTGAAAGTGGCCGTAGTGCTCGGGGAAGACCAGGTGGTTTGCGTCGTGGATGGTCAGCGCGAGCGGGCCGCGGTAGGCGACCGGGACCGAGAACGAAGGCGAGTGGTAGAGGTCGGGGCGCAGCTTGCCGAGCAGCACCGGCAGCTCGACCTGCTCGGCCGGCGACAGGAAGTCGGACTTGGCCTCGACGAGCTGCACGTTGGGCGGCAGCGCGCCGAGCGCCTTGGGATCGAGCTCGCGGGTGACGATGAGGTCGAAGCGGCTTCCCGGGGCGAGCCGCGGCAGGCGGCGCGACAGCTCGACCGCGTACCGGGCGATTCCATGGAGCTGCGGCCCCACCATCCGCAAGTCGAGGGCGATGTGCATCTCAGTCCACCGTGCGCGCCTGTTCGTCCGCCTGCTGACGCGCGCACCGCCCGCCCTCCGCAGCGCCCCCGAAAGCCTGTTCTCGAGCCGAAAATCCGGCCGCGAAACATAGTCCGAGCAGCACCCAGGTGTCGAGCCGCCAGAGCGTCTGGCTGAACTGGAAAAGGACGAGGAAGACGGCCGCCGCGGCGACCAGCAGCCCCTCGAGCGTCGCCCTCTGGGCCTCGACCTGCGGCGGGCGGCCGCGCAGCCGGGCGGCCAGGGGCGCGAGCAGCGCGAGGAGCATCCCCAGGGCGGCGACGAGGCCCACGAGCCCGGTCTCGGCGGCGAGCTCGAGGTAGAGGTTGGTGGTGACCAGGGCCTGGGCGCCGGTGGGGTTGAGCTTGAGCAGCTCGGGGTGCTCGCGCACGTAGGCGCCGTAGCCGCCGAGGCCGACGCCCAGCGCCGGGTGGCGCTTCGCGAGCTGGACCGCCTGCGCGAGCGACTCGAGGCGCGGCTTGCTCGAGGTCACCTCCTGCCGGTCGACCGCCATCGCCACGAAGCGCGCGGCGGTCTGGCGCATCTGCGGCCAGGCGAGCAGGCCTATCGCGGCGACGAGGACGACGGCGCCGGCCGAGAGGCCCAGGCGAGGCAGGGCGCGCCGGCCGAGCAGCATCCAGGCGCGCACGGCGACCAGGCCGAGGCCGAAGGCCGCCCCGAGCCAGCCCGAGCGCGACAGCGACAGGCCGATCCCCGCGAAGAGCAGCGCGGCGACGAGCCCGCTGCGCCACGCGGCCCGCCCGAGCAGCGCCAGCCGCGAGGTGAGCATCAGGGCACCGGGCACCAGGTAGAGCGCGAAGTAGGAGGGCTCGTAGCTGAAGCCGCACATGCGCGGGAATCCGTGGACGTCCATGCAGGGCGGCGCCACCCCGAGCTTCCACAGGCCGACCTGCAGCACGCCGGCCGCCAGGCAGAGCCCCATGCCGGCAAGCCACAACCGCAGCGCGAGCTCGAGCCTGCGCCGGTCGCGCGCGAACCCGGCGATCCCCGCGAGCACGACGAGCAGGTCGAAGCCGGCCCAGGCGGTGTAGCCGGCCGACTTGCCCGGGTTGTGCGACCAGAGCGCCGAGAGGGCGGCGACGCAGAGGAAGAGCAGCCCCGCGAGCACCGGTCGCGCCGGCAGGACGAAGGAGCGGCCGCGTCTCCAGCGCTCGAGGGCGACGGCGCAGAAGAGGATCAAGGCGAAGAGGTGACCCGCCCGCAGGGTGAAGGGGCCGAGGTCGAGGACGAGCACCCGGTCCATCCCCGCGGTCAGCATCAGGCCGGCGAGCGCGACGGTGGCGACGCGGCCGGCGGGGCCTTCCGGGCTGGCTTGCGGCAGCTCGCGGCGAGCGCGCCAAGCGGCGACGAGCAGGGCGACGAGCAGGCCGAGGATGAGGCCGAGCAGGCTCCCGGCGCTCGAGCCGGGGCGGACCGCTCCGGGGGCGACCGGCGCCACCGCGCGCCCGCCGCGCGCGAGACCATCGCGCAGGGAGTGCAGCTCGGGGACGGGCGGGAGGAAGGAGTGGAGCGCTGCAGCGCCCTGCGGATCGGCGCCGCGCGCATAGAGGTACTCCCAGCCGCAGGATCCGACGATGCGCGCCTCGGCGAGGGCGAGCGAGAGGGGCGAGTCGGCGGTCAGAGCCCGGGCATCGGCGAGATCGGCGAGTCGGCGGGCCTCTTCAGCGCTTCGGGCAAGCAGGCCGCAGCGCAGCTCGCCGGAGTCGGCCGTTTCGACGATGCGGCACTGCAGGCTCGCGCCACGCAGGCGCTCGGGCACTTCGGGAGGGCGCACGCCGAGCCCCTCGACCGCCGTAGCGGGGAGGACGAACTGATCGAAGAAGCGGCTGCGACCGAGCTGCGCCTCGCCCGGACACACGACCGCCGGGAAGCTCCAGGCGACCGAGTACTCGTACCGGGGCTGGCGAAAGGTGCCGGCCGCCCAGCCGGCCAAGGCGCCGACGACGAGGAGCACGGCGGTCGGCCAAGCCACGACCCGGCGTGCGAGCGCGAAGAGGTCGAGTGACTTGTTTGCCGGGTCGGTCGAAGAGGCCATCGGTGGCCGGGATCTACCACAGCCGCCCGAGCCGAAGGGTCGAGGATGATGCGCGCGCTTGGCCGCCCATGCCCGCCTGATGAGGTCGGTGGGCGTGCGCTCGAAGCACGAGCGCAGGTCGGCGGTCGAGTCACCCCGTGGAGATCGCCTTGGCCTTCTCCGGATCCCGAGCGCACTTCGCTTCGCCCGGCTCCTTCTCGAGGAGCTCGGGGTTGGAGACGAAGTCCTTGAACAGGTCGAGCGAGCGGGCGCAGTAGAACCCGTCGGCGACCCGCTCATCGAAGCTCCAGCGGATGGTGAGCAGCTCGCGCGGGACTATCCCGCCCCGCGCGTCGACCACCGGAGTGCTCTCGACCTTGCCGATGGAGCAGAAGAGCGGCGCGGTTCCCCAGTTGTAGAGGTGGTGGAACGGCGCCTCGAGGCCGACGCTGCCGAGGTTGGCGACGAACATGCTGCAGTAGAGCTCGTCGACCGCGATCATCGAGGCGGGCATCAGGTTGAAGTAGTCGAGCACCCGCAGGCCCCAGACGACCAAGCGGGTCAGGAAGCGCGGCAGCGAGGCGACCAGGCGCATCTCCTTCTCGCTCTGCGTCTTCGTCTCGGCCCGGCCCGTGGAGATCGCCGAGTCGATGCGGTCGATCACCGTGTCGATGGTGTCGTCGGGTTCGAAGGGCAGCTTGACGGCGGTGAGGATCGCCTCGTCGTCGAGCTTCTTCTTCACGCCGAACGAGTACTCGAGCTTGTGCCGCTGGTAGAGGCGCTGGCCGACGATGAAGCGGTTCATCTTCGGGCGCAGGTGCTGAGCGCGCGCCATCGCGCAGAGCAGGACGTGGAAGAGCGAGACGCGGCGCTCCTCGCGGTCGGAGTTGACGCGGTCGAGGTAGCGCAGGGCCTCGGTGACGTCGATCTTCTGCTCGAGCTGCACCATCGCCTCGGTGCGCGTCGGCATCAGGAACGGCAAGATCCGCCTGTTCGCCGAATCGCCCCGCACCCGCACCCCGTCTGGCCTGGAAAAAAGCATCGGTTCGCTCCCGGCAAGGAGAGGCCGGTTTCGCCTCTCTCGGTTCGATGGGCCGGGAACTACGCGCGAGGCGCCCGCTCAGGGAAGGGCGAAGCGTGCGGTTGGACAAGGATGGCCGATTCTCGGACATTAGGCGCCATGTCCATCACCGAACGGCTCTTCGGCCGCAAGGAATCGAGGCGCGCGCGCCGCCAGCGGCCCGGTTCGAGCGAGCCGGGGCGACCGTTGCACGTGCTGTTCGAGCTCCCCTCGCTCGAGCCGTGCGAGCGCTCGAGAGCCATGCTGGCCTTGCTGCGCAGGCTCGATCGCGAGCGCTTCCGCTTCTCGACCGCGACCGTCGCAGGTGACGGCGCTCTCGAGCCGCAGCTTCGCGAGCTCGGAGTCGGGACCCACGTCCTCGGGGGCGAGGGGGGCGGGTATCAGGAGCTGCTGGCGGATGACGCGGTCGATCTCGTCGTCTCCGTCGGCTCGACCTTCGGTCTGCCGCTCACCTCGGAGGCGGGCGTCGCGCACCTGCACGTCTTCGACTCGGGCGCCGCGGTCCACCTCGACACGTCGAAGGCGACCAAACCGCTGCTGCGCGAGCTCGAGCGCGTGGTCGCCGTCTCGCCGACCGTCGCCGAGCTCGCCCGGCGCCGCTACCGGATTCGCCCGGAGCGCCTGCAGCTCGTCCCCGCCGGCGTCGAGGTCGAAGCGGTCGGCACCGCCACGGCAGCCGCGAGAGCCGAGGCGCGCCGGTCGCTCGACCTCGCCGACGACGCGCTCGTCTTCCTCTCCCTCGGCGACTTCGAGGTCGGGACGGGCCACCTGCTCGCCATCGCGGCCCTCGAGCGGGTCCTTCAGCGGCACCCGAAGGCCTTCCTGCTCTGCGCCGGCGATCCGACCGATTCGCAGTACCTCGAGCGCTGCCGGGGCCTGGCTTCCAAGCTGCCGATCCGCATCGAGCGCCTCGACGCGTCTTCATCGACGCCGGCTCTCCTCGCCAGCTCGGACTTCTTCGTCCAGCCCGTCGGAATCGACGGCTTGCGGCGCGCCACGCTCGAAGCGGTCGCGCGCGGACTGCCGCTCGTCGCCCCCAACGGCGCCGACGTGCGCGACCTTCTCGGCGAGCCTTCGTCGGGTGTCGTCTTCAACGAGCGGGTCAACTGGGCGCGCCGAAAGAAGGCCCTGGCTGCGCTGCGCGAGCCGACCGCGGAAGCGGCGGTGACGCTCGCCAACGCGCTCGGCCGCGCCTGCCGCGAGGCGGAAGACCTCAAGAGCGCCGCGGCGAGCGGGGCAGGGCGATCGGTCGTGGAGAGCGCCTACGGCATCGAGGCGATCGCACGGATCTTTGAAGGGGTCTTCCTCGCCGCGTGGAGCGCTTGAAGAGGCATCGACGGGTCGCCGGAGCGCCAGCCTTCGTGCTGGCGGCCCGCCGTCTCGGAGTACGGGATAGAAGGGCCTCGACTCCGCCTCCCTCGTTCCTCGGGAGGCTGCGCTCGAGGTGAGCGGGGTGGAGGCCGATGGCGAGGGCTCCTTGCCCTTCAGCCTTCGTCCGCCCGCCCGATCCACTCTCGAGCGGCTGCTCCAGAATGGCGCTGCGACCCGCGCCGTTTCGGATCGATTCGCGCCCGAGGAACCCCGCTCGGACCGGGTACGTGTTTCGCAATCTCCAAGATCGACTCTGCGACCAGGGAGGAAGCGATGCTGGGACCGGCTCTCGAGGGCAATTTCCCGGCGAATATTGGCCGAGATAGCATGCCGCACAGAATGACCACCACGGATCGAAGCAGCGCCGTTCTTCTCGCCGTCAGCGAGCTCGTCGGCCGCGAAATCGCGCTCGACGACCTCCTCCTCATCCTGGTCGACCGCATCGCGCGCGCCATGGACGCCGACAGAGGCACGCTCTACCTCGTCGACCGCGGCAAGGGCGAGGTCTTCTCCCGCGCGGCCCACCTGCCGGAGATCCGCGAAATCCGCCTCAAGCTGGGGCAGGGAATCGCCGGCTTCGTCGCCGAGACCGGCGAGGTGGTCAACGTCCCGACGACCAACAAGGATGTGCGCTTCTTCGGAGGCGTCGACGAGCGGACCGGCTATCGCACCGAGTCGATCCTCGCGGCCCCGATGTTCGACCGCAACGGCACCATCATCGGCGTGGTCCAGCTCCTCAATAAGCGCGGCGGCCCGTTCACCCGCGACGACTCGGGCGTGCTGCAGGGGCTCGCCGCGCAGGCGGCCGCCGCGGTCGAGTCGACGACCTTCTATCCGGCGCTCTTCCGCGCCCCGGCCGAGGCCAAGGAGCCGCTGCCGCTCGACAGGTTCAACCGCATCATCGGCGAGTCGGCGGCGATGCGGCAGGTCTACAAGCTCCTCTCTCGCGCCGCGGCCTCGGAGGCCACCGTCCTCATCCACGGCGAGAGCGGCACCGGCAAGGAGCTCTTCTCGCGCGCGGTCTACGTCAACTCGCCGCGCCGCGACAAGCCCTTCGTCAAGGTCGACTGCGCGGCGCTGCCGACCTCGCTCATCGAGAACGAGCTCTTCGGCCACGAGAAGGGCGCCTACACGAGCGCCGATCAACGCGCGCTCGGCAAGTTCGACCTGGCCCAGGGCGGCACCATCTTCCTCGACGAGATCGGCGAGCTACCGTTGGCGGTCCAGGGCAAGCTGCTGCGCGTCCTCCAGGACCGTGAGTTCGACAGGGTCGGAGGCAACCGCACCGTCCAAATCGACGTGCGCGTCGTCGCCGCCACCAATCGCGACCTGGAGAAGCTGGTCGCCGAGGGCCGCTTCCGCGCCGACCTCTACTATCGGATCAAGGTCGTCGAGCTGCGCCTGCCGACGCTCCGCGAGCGCGGCGCGGACGACATCGTCCCGCTGGTGCGCCACTTCGTCTCCGCCGCGGCGCGCCGCCACGGCCGCGAGATCCCCAGCGTCGCGCCCGACGCGCTCGAGCGGCTCGTCCACTACCCGTGGCCGGGAAACGTCCGCGAGCTCGAGAACTGCATCGAGAGCGCGGTGGTCATCATGGATGGCCCGGTGCTGCTGCCCGAGCATCTGCCGCTGCCCGAGCGCAACCGGCTCTCGGAGGGCGTCGAAGCGCTCGAAGAGGAGGAGGCGGGCGCCAACGATCCGGAGATGCCCATCCCCGCCGAAGCCGCGGGCATCCGGCCGCTCGCCGAGGTCGAGCGCGACTACATCCTCCAGGCGCTCGAGCGGGTCGGTGGCAATCGCTCTCTCGCCGCGCGGCTGCTCGGCATCGGTCGCAACACGCTCGCCCGGAAGCTGCGGTCCTACGGCCGCTGAAGAGGTGTCGAAGAATCCCTCGAGCGATAATCGGTCGGCCGAGCCCGTCCCGCCGGGTAGGAGCGGGGCTCTCACCCCGCTCCCCCCACAGATCCGGACGTG
>ENA-UOOR01004454-UOOR01004454.1-fermentation-metagenome-genome-assembly--contig:-NODE-4454-length-11167-cov-5.950504_pt1 | contig 11167 bp, 7 predicted proteins | sample MGYA00245780_ERZ724029 | MGnify/ENA primary metagenome ERZ724029 (study PRJEB28704, sample SAMN03018315) | fermentation metagenome | biome: anthropogenic terrestrial biome; feature: soil; material... | reverse complement strand
GGGGGGATTTACATTCATTAACTAAGCATTTCAATACTATCCCTAATCGCGCTCCTCAATCCTTCCTGAGGGGGCTACCTTATTTCTCTAGCAGTCCTTGTTATTGTGGCATGGCAATCTTTTCTACGGCTGCTTCCAGCTTCCGGTTGTTCATCAAAAGACTTTCGTATCCTCTTTGTCTACGCGCGAAAAGGCTACAAAACTTTTGCAGGCTGTTCGCCACGGCGCAGAATGTCTATGGGATTTTTGCAGATTCTCCGCGAAAAAACGAATGACGTATTATCTTGGTGTCGTATTATTTCCGGTAAGGGCGCTTGCCTTTACCGGCCGGGTATCTTTTGTGTTTACCGGTATACCTGAAAAGACAGGACAGAGTAATTTTTATTGTGTTTTATTTTTAATGCTTTTAATTATGTTACGAATAACTTTTAATCGTTTGTCTCCAAAAGTGTTGGGCGAGTTAGCTCCACGTGTGTTGAAGGTGCTTTCCTTATTGATAGAAAGTATCCTGAAAGATAATCCGCCGGTAGGTGTTTTGACAAGATTCAATCCTCTTGTTTCATTAAACGGCAGACATAATCATTATAATCATTTTAATTAATATCAAATGTATGAATAATCGTAAATTAGTTAAGCCTTGCATTTCTTTTAATATTTGGATATCGTTATTGGTGTGTTTGTTTTCTATTATTTCCTGTGAGGAAAGAAATGAAAATAAAAAGATCGGAGAAGAATATGATCCGCAAAAACCGATTGAATTGGGAACATTTTATCCCGATTCGGGAAAATACCAAGAAAAAGTAATGTTGACAGGACAAAATTTTGGAACGGATCCTGAACAAATCAGAGTGTATTTTAATAACAGAAAAGCCGCAGTAGTTGGTTCTACGGGTAATCGTATGTATGTACTTGCTCCGCGGTTGCCGGGCGATACCTGCACCATATCGGTAGCAATCGGTAATGATTCGGTCGTTTATGACCGTCAGTTCCGGTACTTCACGTCAGTTACCGTGACCACGATTGCCGGAAATGGAAATCATGATGATTATCAGGATGGTGATCTTACACAATCTGTTTTGCAGCCGGTTTTTATTTGTGTGGATAAAGAAGATAATATTTTTGTGATGACAAGGAGTAGCGGCCCCGACGGGACTTGGGCAAGTAAAAATATGCATGTTGCACGGATTGATGAGAAAACAAATGAACTTATAACCATTGTACGGGATTTGACAGCGAATGTTCCGGCCGCAGATCCTGAAACTGGAATAATTACTTTTCCCACTGAAACAACGGTCGGTTCATTTGTCGCTCTTGATCCGAAAGAAATGTGGGCGCCCCGTTTCAAGGAAATGAAGTGGCCTGCGGAAGGCGACAGACCCGATCAAGGATACAAGCATTCTATGGTTGTAAATCCTTCAGACGGATATATTTATACTCGCTATTTCCATGGGCATATCGTGAAAATAAATCCGAAAACGTATGAAGTGGAAACGATTTATAAAACGCAGCAGGGCGATAGTTATGGGTTAACTTTTAATCCTGTTAAACCCAATATTTTGTATATGTCATTTGTGGGAAATGCCGGCGTGAATGCCCATAGTATTTGCAGCATCGATGTTACCGACCCGGAACATACGTTTAAAAAACTTACCGGTTCTACGAGCGGAGGGCATCGTGACGGAGCGTTGGAAACGGCTCAATTTCGTGACCCCGACCAGATATTCAGTGATGCGGACGGCAATATTTATGTGGCAGATCGTGGAAATCATTGTATCCGGAGAATTACGCCCGATAACATGGTGGAAACCGTTTTGGGAATGCCGGGTACCGCTGGATGGAAAGACGGCGGGAAAGAGGAAGCTTTATTCAACAGGCCCAGGGGGCTTGGCATAAGTAAAGACGGGTCAATTTATGTGGCGGATAACGGAAATGCCCGTGTGAGGAAATTGTCTATTAATTAAAAGATAACGGTAATCAAAAACTTTATAATTTGAATTGAATGAAACGCATATTATTAGTATCTACCATCTTATCCTTGTGTTTTCTCCTTCAGGCACAAGAAAAAAGCAACTTTGTAATGGAGGGTATCGTTTATGACGATACGAAACAGGCATTACCGGGTGTAAGCGTTTATATCCGAGATAAAATCAGTGTCGGAACGATTACGGATGTAAACGGTAAATTCAGTATTCGCGCCTCGCGAGGCGATATGATCGTTTTTACCTTTGTCGGTTACGAGAAGGTTGAATATCTGGTTACTGAGGAAAAGAAAGACTTGGCGATTACCTTTACGGAAACAGCTCAGGAACTGGAAGAAGTGGTGGTAATGGGATTGGGAACGCAGCGAAAAATTTCTACGGTCGCAGCCGTGAGTAGCATCAATGTAAAAGAACTGCAAACGCCAGCGGCATCGGTAGCCAACTTGTTGGGCGGCCGTGTAGCGGGTGTTATTTCCATGCAAACCAGCGGCGAACCGGGGAAAAATATTGCGGAGTTTTGGGTCCGGGGCATCGGCACGTTCGGGGCAAATGCCAGTGCACTGGTGCTGATAGACGGATTGGAAGGGAATATTAATTCCATTGATCCGGCCGATATCGAAAGCTTTTCCGTTTTAAAAGATGCATCCGCCACAGCCGTATACGGCGTGCGGGGAGCAAATGGAGTGGTGCTGGTGACGACTAAAAGAGGCCAGGCCGGAAAATTGAATATTACCGCGCGTGCCAATTTTTCCGTATCCAATTTGAGAAGGGTGCCTCAATACCTCCGGGCGTATGATTACGCCAAGTTAGCCAATGAAGCCCGGATGGTAAGAGGAGATTCGCCTGTTTATACCGATGTGGAACTGGATATTATTGAGGATGGTTCGGATGCCGATTTATATCCCGATGTCAACTGGCAGGATGAAGTGCTCCGTGATAATTCGTTTAAACAAACCTACTATGTGAGTGCGCGAGGCGGCGCCCAAGCGGCACGCTATTTTCTCAGTTTGGGCATAAGTAACGAAACGGCGGCTTACAAATATGATAAAAACAGTGTATATGCTGCGAATACTGGCTATAATACCTATAATTACCGGGCGAATATCGATTTGAATTTGTCTCCTTCCACAACCCTTTATTTTGGAACCGACGGATTTCTTTCTGTTCAAAATAATCCCGGAGTTGCCAGTACCGATTATATCTGGCAGGCACAGGCGAATCTGAATCCGTTGCTACTGCCTGTGAAGTATTCCAATGGGCAGCTGCCGGCTCAGGGAACCGGTGGGTCTTACCGGTCCCCGATTGTGATGATTAATCAAATGGGAAGGCGGACTAATCAGGAATACAGAGGTAAATTTACGTTGGCGGCAGATCAAAATTTATCGATGCTGTTGAAAGGTCTGAAACTAAAGGTTCAGGGCGCTTATGACCTAACCAGTTGGTTTTATGAGGGTAGATATATTCAACCTTCATTATATCAAGCCGTTGGGCGTGACCAGCAGGGAAAACTCGTTACCATTGAGAGGGTCAAAGAAGGCGGAGTATCTTATGGGCGGAGTACCGATCAGTATCGGAAATACCACTTTGAAAGCACTCTGAATTATGAGAATGTGTTTGCCGAAGATCACCGCGTATCGGGATTACTGTATTATTATATTAGCGATCAGAAAAAAGCGAGTGAAGGAACAAATAATTTAAGTGCTATTCCTATTCGTTACCAAGGTGTATCCAGCCGCTTGACGTATGGATTTCGCGACACCTATATGATCGACTTCAACTTCGGATACACAGGGTCTGAAAATTTCCAGCCCGGCAAGCAATATGGTTTCTTTCCTTCAGTAGCGTTGGGTTGGGTGCCTACGAATTATACGTTTATGAGAGATCGTTTGCCTTGGATCAGTTTTTTGAAATTCAGAGGTTCGTATGGGTCTGTGGGGAACGACCGTATTACTTCCCGCCGTTTCCCTTACTTAACGATGGTAAATAGAGGCTATGCTTATCCCTGGGGTATGTCGGCTGCTGTGGAACGAATCAATGAAACCATTATTGGAGCCGACAACCTGCAATGGGAAAAAGCCCTGAAGGCCAATATCGGTATTGAGGCTAATTTTTTCAATGACAAGGCTCAACTCGTATTTGATGTCTTTAATGATCAACGAAACGGGATTTTTATGGAACGAGTGCAGATACCCGATTACGTGGGCTTGATAACAAAGCCTTTCGGCAATGTGGGTAAAATGAAAAGCTATGGCGCTGACGGCAATGTGAGCTTTACGCAAGATTTTGGCAAAGACATGAGTTTTACGGTACGGGGAAATTTCACCTATTCAAAAAATGATGTTCAAAATTGGGAAGAGGCCAATCCCAAATATCCCTATCAGGAGGCATCGGGTTATCCCCACGGGGTTATTCGCGGATATCAGTCGGTAGGTTTATATAAAGATTGGGATGATGTAAGGAACAGCCCGGCTCAATTCGGTACGGTAATGCCTGGGGATATCAAATACCGCGATGTCAACGGCGATGGTAAAATCGATACGGATGATAAGGTACCCTTGTCTTACAGTACTCTTCCTTTGTTGATGTACGGTTTCGGCGGTGAGTTTCGATATAAAAATTTGACAGTAGGCGTTCTTTTCAAAGGGACGGGAAAAACCGATTTCTTTCATGTGGGATATGATCATCCGAATGATGATCCGAATCTCGGGATTAATGGCCCGGGATATGTGCCTTTTTACAATGGTGTCAATGGAAATGTCCTGACTGTTGCAAATAACCCGTCTAATCGATGGATTCCCCGAGAGTATGCAGCGGCTAACGGTATTGATCCTGCATTAGCGGAAAATCCCAACGCTCGTTTCCCCAGGTTGACGTATGGATATAATGAAAATAACTCGCAATTGTCGGATTTCTGGAAAGGTGATGCCGGCTATCTGAGGTTGTCGGAAGTGACCGTGAATTATAATCTGAAGACCCCTTTTCTGCAAAAAATGAAAATACAGTCTATCGACTTCCAACTGGTAGGCTCCAACCTGTTATTATGGGATAAAGTGAAACTGTTCGATCCTGAACAAGCGTATAAAAACGGACAGGTATATCCGATCCCTACGACTTATACCTTGCAAATGTATATTAATCTCTAAATTGAAAACATAGAATATGAAATTATTGAATTTATACGATAAAAAGAAAAAACAGATCACCTCTTTTTTTCTTCTGCTGATATTCCTGTCGCTTGCAAACATGTTTTCCTGTAAAGATTTTCTCAGCATTGACAACTATTTCAGCGATGAACTGAAACTGGATTCCGTATTTGCACAAACAAGATATGTAAAAGCCTATATGTGGGGCGCTGCCGATATGTTCCCCGATGAAGGAAATCTGTTGCAAGACCAACATACGCCGGGTCCTTTGGCTACCGACGAAGCATTTACCAGTTTCCTGACCTTACATAATTATAACGGGATGCGTTTTGTCCTCGGTGAAATCACGGAGGGAAGCATGCACTCTTTCGGTAGTGTGTGGAGTAATATGTACCGGGTTATCCGTAAATGCAATACCATATTGGCGCGGATTGACGAACCGGTGGATATGACCACTACGGAACGTTTCGAAATTATCGGATATACCCGTTTTATGAGAGCGTATGCTTACTATAATATTCTGGTGGATTTCGGACCTCCCATTCTTTTAGGTGATGAAATTTTGGAATCCAATGCAACTTTAGCTGACTACGACCGTCCACGCAGCACGTATGACGAAGCGGTGGAATACATTTGCAGCGAATTGGAAACTGCGGCTGAATATTTGCCTTTAACGGTTTCTCTCATGGAGTTCGGCCTTCCGACGAAGGGTGCGGCTTACGGCCTGCTTGCCCGGTTGCGGCTGATACATGCAAGTCCGTTATATAATGGGGGCGATGCGGCCCGGACTTATTTCGGAAATTGGAAACGGTCTACCGACGGTGCCCAATATGTATCGCAAACGTATGACGAAAAACGCTGGGCATTGGCGGCGGCTGCAGCTAAACGAGTGATGGACTTGCAATCTGCGGGCGCTCCCATGTATAAACTGCATACGGTGCAGGCGGATTCGGATACTCCGAAACTTCCCGAAGGAGTTACTTCCGATCCCGACTATTATAAGGATTGGCCCGATGGTGCGGCCGGTATCGATCCGTTCCGTTCCTATTCGGAAATGTTTAACGGAGAGGCGGTGATTCCGGTCAATCCCGAATATGTATGGGGGCGGAGGAGCAATGCCATCAGGGAGAATACCCGGATGTCTTTTCCGCAAAGGCTCGACGGGTGGAACGGGATGTCTGTTCCTCAGAAAGTTGTGGATGCCTACGCTATGGTGGATGGCCGGCCTATCAGCAGTTCGAGTCAGGGGTACCCTTATAGTGAAGCCGGTTTTTCTAATGGAGTCAAAACTTTTTCGGGATACCGGTTGAATGCGGGTGTCAGCAATATGTACGTAAACCGTGAAGCCCGTTTTTATGCTTCCGTCGGCTTTAGCGAGTGTTATTGGCCCATGACTTCTTCTACCTCTTCGGGATATTATAATCAGACGATCACCTATTATTACGATTCTCCGAATGGGAAAGGAGGAGTTACCAGTGCGCAAGATCATCCTATTACCGGATATGTAATCAAGAAATTTATTCATCCTACGGATGCCTGGGGAGGGACGAATAACAGGCGGATGGATAAGGGGTTCCCCATTATCCGTTACGCCGAAATATTGCTTTCGTATGCCGAAGCGCTCAACAATCTTACCTCAAGCCATTCTATCGAAGTGAACGGCCAAACGCAAGTGCTTGAACGGAATATGGATGAAATCGAAAAAGCCTTTAATCAGGTGCGTCATCGCGCCGGATTACCTGGTTTAACAGGTACCGAAGACGCTAAAACGGTTCAGCAATTAATTCAGCAGGAACGATTCGTGGAATTTCTTTTTGAAAACCGCCGCTATTATGATGTGAGAAGATGGGGTATTTATGAAGAGGTCGAGAGCGAACCCATAAAAGGAATGAACGTAGAAGGGACAAAAGAAGTCTTTTATATACGGGTTATTCCCAACACATCCCGTATTGGTGCCCGAATCGTGAATAAACGATTAAATTGGCTGCCGATACCTCTTAACGAAGTAAGATTGCTTCCCTCATTAGACCAAAATCCCGGTTGGGGAGAATAAACCTATAATTTTTGCTTACATATGAAACAGTTATATAGAATTTATAAAGGAAAAAATAAAGAATACCGTAAAAAATATTCTTTTAGCACCCGATCGATAAGCGTATCGGGGGCGGCAATACTTTTATTTTTTATTTTGTTTGCCTGTGACAGGGATGAAGTCTTTGAGAAGGAGCAATATAAAAATGTGTTTGCCTTAATTAGTGAAAGCGACAATGTGTCACGAAAATTTCATGAATTGGGGGAAGAGTCTACCGGTTATGTGGCGGCCTCCCTTGGCGGGACCAATCCATCCACTAAAGATATTGTGGTGAATTTGGTTGAAGATTCTTTATTAATAGATGCTTTTAATAAAGCTAATTATGATGTGAATGTGGATAAATATATTCTTCCGATGCCCAAAGATAAATATGATATCGACAGCTATCAGTTTACTATTCCGGCAGGAGAAATAAGCGGGAAATTGCCCATACGGATTCGTCCGGACGGATTATCACCCGATTCGGCTTATTTTATCGCTCTCCGGGTAGCTTCTCATTCATCCTATGAGGTCAATCCCGAAAAAAGTTATATCTTATATCGGGTAAGAACGAAAAATTATTGGGCGCAGGCAGATGGAAATACCAGCTACTCTATGCGGGCGAAGCTAAGAATACAGGGATCATCGGGCGAACTTGAAATGCCGGGGACAAAAGTAATGCACCCGGTCACGAAAAATAAAGTTCGGATTATGGCCGGAAATGAAAAATACGAATCGGATATTAATTTATTCAATAAATTCGCTATCGTATTGGAAATCGCTGAAGATAACAAAATAACCATTTCCTCTTATAAAAATGTAGAAGTTACGCAAGTGGACGGAGATAAGGATTATCCCAATATTTTTAAAGTGGAGGATGACGGTTTTAAGACTTACAAAACCTTCTTGCTCCGGTATAATTACAAAAGCGGAAATTCAGTGTATGAAATGAAAGAAGAACTGAGACTTGAATTTGATGAAGAAGAGGAAGAAAATGAATAATATTATTTCGGTTTCGGAAAATAAAAACTTTAATTTAGCAGGTATGATGAAAATAAAAATATTGAAATACAGTATAGGTCTCTTGTTTCTTGGATATTTTGCAGGATGCGATGATTACGAGAATAAGGAAATAGCGAAAAATATTTATGTGGATCAATCATCCTTATCGTTGTTTGTGGGGGAGACCATTCAACTTACGGCAAGCCCGACCGATGGGACCTATCAATATCAATGGTCGAGTGAAGATTCCGAAGTGGCTACCGTGACGTCCGGGGGCTTAGTCGAAGCAATAAAGGAAGGTTCTACCAATATTATTGTAAAGAGTGGCGATGTTGTCACAAAAGTACCTCTCACGGCGGTCGTGAGAATTCCCTTGGAAGACGTAGCTATGAGCGAAACTTTTCTGGAATTGCTTCCGGGAAAGGAAAAAAGTATTCTGGTAACGTATATTCCGGAAAATGCCAACGATGTGCCGGCATATTCATGGAGTTCGGAAAATCCGGATGTGGCTACGGTCAGCAAAGGGGGTAAAATTACGGTTATAGGTGAAGGAGTTACCGATATTGTCTATCGGATAGGAGACATAGTGAAAAAAATTAAGGTGGATGTTGCCTATACGCGTGTTTTTAAAGGACCGCATGTGCTTTCAGCCGCTGCTCCGTATGAACTTTCCTCAGCCAATTTCGATCTCGGAGGGGAAGGATATGCCTTTCATGATGCAGATACGGATAATCGAACAAACAATGACTATCGTAAGAATAATGGCGATTCTCAAAGCGCTGCCGTTGATATAGAAGGCGATGGAGTGAATATTGGATATACCAATTCGGGTGAATGGCTGTTATATACGGTAGAAGTCGAGGATGCCGGAAACTATCTGGTGGAAGCGCTTGTAGCAGGTCCCGACAGAGGCAGTTTTCATTTGGAAGTAGACGGGATAAACGTAACCGGCGCCATAGATTTTTCTGCCACCGGCGGTTGGGGATCTTATCGATGGATATCGTCGCCTGAAAATAAGTTGACGATAGACTTGACGGAAGGTAGACATAAAATTAAATTTTATTTTGAAGGAGGCTTTAATTTTAAAGCGTTGAAATTTACGAAAAAGTAGAAAGCATCTACAATAATTTCCTTTTATGATTATCCGTAATAGGTCCTATAGCTTATTCAAGTGCCTTGAGAAGGCATTCCGATTCCCGATAGATATCGAAGTGGAATGGGTTTCAGCCATTAGGACAAGTAGCGGATAATCATATTTATTTTATATTATAACATTACAAATGAAAAATAACAGTGTGTTTATCTTTTTACTAGCGACAATTTGTCTCTTGTCGTGCAGTGATAATAAAGACCCTGAAAATCGTCCGGCTCAAGTCGAAACGCTTGAATCGGACCAAATAAGCGATATAACGGCTGTTTGTAAAGGTAGAATTACCGATAAGGGAACCGGTACAATCTCACAATACGGCATAGAACTGAACGACGGAAAAGGGTATGAAAAACATCCTCGAACCATCTCTTCAGGAGATAATTTCGGAGTCGAGTTCGTCGGATTAACCCCGGAGAGAACATATCGCTACCGCGCATATATTGATGACGGTACTGTTCAATATGGAGAAGAAAAAAGCTTTACTACTTTATCGGCCTTTATTTATACTGCAACCGTTGATCCGGCAAGCATTACAAGCAACTCAGCGGTAGTTTCGTTTACCGGTGTCAACACTCTTAAGGAATGGGGCTTCCATTATAGCGAAACGGAAGCAACGGTGAGCGGTCCGCTGAAAAAAGAGTTCTTGAAAGCCGATATTTTACTTTCCGGATTAAAGATGGATATGGAGTACCATTTACTTCCTTATGTAAAAGACAAGGGCGGACGAATTACTTATCTGGAGAAGATACGTTTCAAAACATCCAAATATAATCTCAACCGCAAGGATATTCATATCAGGGATCCTTTTATTCATGTGGACAGGGAAAACAAAAAATATTATATGTATGCCAACGACAATCCCCGGATAAAAGTATATGAAAGTGAAAACCTGGAGCAATGGGCTGATTTGGGGGCTGCCTTTACTGCGACACCCGATTTCTGGGGAATAAATGATTTTTGGGCGCCGGACATGTATGCCTATAAAGGGAAATATTATTTATTTGTCACGTTTAGCGGAACGGTTGCAAAACGGGGAACATCCGTCTTAATCTTCGACAGCCCAAAAGGACCGTTTACTCCATTGGAAAACCGTTCGTTGACACCCGATAATTGGATGTGCCTTGATGGCGCTTTATATGTTGATGATAACAATGTCCCTTGGATTTTATATTGTCATGAATGGTTGGAGGTAGGCGATGGTGAAGTCGTTATCCAGAAACTCTCTCCTGATCTTCGCACAACGGACGGAGAACCGGTCGTCTTATTCCAAGCTTCGGAAGCGCCTTGGGTTCGTTCTATTTGTTCCGATAAAAAATGTTATGTGACAGATGCACCATTCATTCATAAACTCGAAAACGGTGTACTGGTTATGTTATGGTCAAGTAATAGAAAAGATGGGAAATATACTATAGGGCAAGTTGTTTCCGAATCGGGAAATGTTCTTGGCCCTTGGGTGCAATTGCCTTCCACCCTCAATGACGATGACGGCGGCCATGCCATGCTCTTCCGTGACTTGCAGGGCAAGTTGAAGATTTCCTATCATGCTCCTAACAGTTATACGGAAAGGTGTATCATCCGAAATGTGCATATAAATAATGAAAATAGAATTATATTGGAATAAGAAAGAGACGGCTTTATTTTGTGTATTTAAATTGAAATTTAAATACTAATGTATTATAAATAAATAAGATGAAGAAAAGTATTTTTTTACTGATCATGATTGTGCTTTTCTCGTGCAACAACAATCCGGTAGAAGACAATCGTTCTGCACAGGTCGAAACGCTTGAAGTGGAGCAAATAAGTGATATAACGGCCATGTGTA
>ENA-UOOR01004453-UOOR01004453.1-fermentation-metagenome-genome-assembly--contig:-NODE-4453-length-11167-cov-9.203204_pt1 | contig 11167 bp, 7 predicted proteins | sample MGYA00245780_ERZ724029 | MGnify/ENA primary metagenome ERZ724029 (study PRJEB28704, sample SAMN03018315) | fermentation metagenome | biome: anthropogenic terrestrial biome; feature: soil; material... | reverse complement strand
GGCTCATAGCGTTACAAAGATATGCAATTTTTTACTCCACGAAAATAATTGCTCACAAAAATTAAACCGTTTTTTAGGAGACTCAATTTCCTTAAATTTTATCAATTCGACAAATATTTGCTCATAAATGACTAAATTCGCAGGTTTAAACAAAATCCGTTTTTGTAGTCTATTCCCTAGGATATTATGCAGGTTAAAATTGTCAATAAATCGAAACATTCACTACCCGGGTACGCTACGGTATTGTCTGCCGGCATGGATTTGCGGGCCAACATAGACGAACCGGTTACGTTGAGGCCGCTGCAACGGTCGCTTATCCCAACCGGGATATACATTCAGCTTCCCGAAGGTTACGAGGCGCAGATCCGTCCGAGAAGCGGATTGGCTGTCAAACACGGGATTTCAATCGTAAATTCTCCGGGGACGATCGATGCCGATTATCGGGGCGAAATCCGGGTGATTTTGGTAAATTTGTCGGACGAAGATTTTATCATTAACGACGGGGAACGCATTTGTCAGATGATAATTGCCCGGCATGCCCGGGTAGAATGGTTGCAGGTGGATGATTTGGATGAGACGGAAAGAGGCTCCGGCGGATTCGGACATACAGGCAGGCATTAGAGGGTTTGTAACAAGGGGCAAAACGTGTGTTATACAGAAGTGCAATTCTTGTGCCCTGTAATGGCAGGACATTATCAGATTTAAAAAGGATGAATTACAACAGATACATAAGCGGCGTCATCGTTTCTCTCGTGCTTTTACCTTTAACCCTTTTTTCACAGGAAGAGGGATTGATTCTGGACGAGACAACCCGGAGAAAGTTTGATTATTTTTTTTACGAAGCGATAAACGCCAAAACCCAGGGGAAATATGCCGAGTCTTTCGATCTGCTTCAACACTGTTATTCGATTGATTCCACCAACGCCAGTGTTCTGGTGGAATTGGGAGCTTACCACAGTTCCCTGGAGGAGAAAAACAGGGCGTTGGATCTTTTCCGAAAGGCGGTGAAACAGGATCCGGCCAACTATTACTACAACATGATCCTTGCCGGATTGAGCAAAGAGCTTGACCTGAAAGAAGAGGTCATAGAGATATACAATTACCTGCTGAGGACCTATCCCGAAAAAGTGGAGCTCTACTTTGAGCTTGCCAATGCATATGGTGATAGTGGAGAGCTCGACAAGGCCATCCGGTCACTTGATACGCTACAAAAGTACACCGGAGTTTCAGATGCCATAACGCTCAATAAGTTCAGGTTGTACAACATGATGGATAAAAAGGAGCGGGCGTTTGAAGAAATTCAGTCGGTCATCGACAAAAGCCCCGATAATATCCGTTACAAGCTTCTCATGGGCGACCTGTATTTGCAGGACAATCAGGCAGAAAAGGCACTTGGCTATTACCAACAGGCAAGGCTTGTCGATCCCGACGACCCCTCGTTAATTCTCTCCATGGTGAATTATTATGAAAAAACCAACAATAAAACGGCTGCTGTTGAGGAGCTGCAAAAAGCCATCACAAGCAGTAAGATGGAAGTGGAGACAAAGCTTCAACTGTTGGCCCGTTATATCGGCGTATTGCGTCAGAGCCAGCAGGATATAAAAACAGCGAATCCCTTTTTTCAGTCGATGTTTGAGCAACATCCCAACAATACACGCATCAACATGATGTATGGTGATGTGCTGCTGTTGCAGGAGGACAAAAAAGGGGCGATGGCGCAGTTTGAGATTTATACCAAGGACAATCCTGCCGATCCCGCCGGATACGAACAAATGCTTCGCATCGTTTTACCGGATACGCTTGCTCTCGATAAAGTAATCGAAATTACCGGGGCAGGAATTGAAAACATTCCAACCGCCCCACAGTTTTACTTTTACAAGGGGCTGGCCAAGTTTCAACAAAAGAAGTACAGGGAGGCGTTGACAATTTACGAACAGGGTCTGATGAGTGCCGAATTCCAAAGCCCGATGATCGAATCGGACTTTTACGGACAAATCGGCGATATCCACCATGTACTGAAAAACAACGACGTTGCTTTCGAAAATTACGAAAAAGCCCTGAAGCTGAATCCGCAAAACCTGCCGGTGTTGAATAATTACAGTTATTACCTGTCGCTGGAGAGAAAGAATCTGGACAAGGCAGAGCAGATGAGTGGAATAACCATCAAGGCTGAGCCCACAAACCCCACTTATTTGGATACCTATGGATGGATTTTGTTTGAACAGGGAGCCTATACCGTGGCGAAAATATATATCGAGAAAGCGATTGAATATGGAAAGGACAATCATTCGGCCGAAGTTCTTGAACATTATGGCGATGTGCTTGCCGTAACGGGTGAAACGGAAAAAGCCGTGGAGCAATGGAAGAGAGCCAAGGAGTTGGGTAGCGATTCCAAAACATTGAACAAAAAAATCAGAAAAAAAGAATATATAAGTAAATGAATTTCAGAAAACAGACCATCTTTTTACTCGGACTGGCCGTTGTTGTTTGGGGATTGCATTCGTGCAAGTCCAAAAAAGCCATCGTTGCTGCTGCTCCTGTTGAAGAGAAAGTAGATGTCGACTTGTTTACCGACATCTTAAACAATCAGTTCACTTTCAAGACGTTTTCATCGAAACTCAACCTCAATCTTTCGTCGGGAACCAAGTCTCTGAGCTCCAAGGCCAGCCTCAAGATCGTGAAAGACAAAGCAATCCAGCTCTCGGTCCAACCGTTGTTCGGCGTCGAGATGTTGCGTGTGTATGCGGATCGGGACAGCCTTGTGTTGTTGGACAGGATGAACAAACGTTACGTGAAAGAGTCCATCGAGGATGTTAAAAAAATATATCCCGTGGGGTTTGATTATAAAACGCTTCAATCGCTCTTGACAAATCAGGTGTTTGTTTCGGGGCAAACAGATGTGATCTATTCCGATTACGAAAAGTTTTCTACCGGCCAGCTCTCCGATATGCATTACCTGTTGAAATCGGTCGATAAGGAATCGGGGATCGAATATAGCTTTACGATTGATGGCAACGACCGCATCGCGTTAACGCACCTGATGGAGCCGGAAGATCATTATTCGATGAGCTGGAGGTATGACGACTTCGTTATGGCGACACATAAGGCATTCCCTTGTAAAATGAACGTTGCGTTGGCATCAACCAAACGAAAAGTGAGCGTTGGTCTGGAATTTTCCGGCATCTCACTCGATGAGGATTTCGCTCTTCAAGTCTCGGTTCCGGGGAGTTATACACGGACGACAATTTCGGATATTGTTAAAATCCTGACAAATAATTGATGAGGAAAGCTGTTGTGATAGGATTGTTTTTGGTGTTTGCATCTCCCCTTTTTTCGCAAACCCAGCAGATCGATCAGCTTCAGAAGCAGCAAAAGAGGCTCCTGGAAGAGATCAAAAGCACCAATAAGCTTTTCCTCGACGTGAAAAAAGAGACCACCACCATCCTTCAGCGAATCAATCTCATAAATAAACAAATTGCCTCCCGGAAAGAGATGATGACACTGCAAAATCAGGAAATTGCAGCGTTGGAAAAGGAGCAATTGCGGTTGGAATCGGAAATAAAAAAGTTAAACGATGCGTTAAAGCAGAAACAGGAGAGTTATGCGAAAGCCGTTCGCGTGATGCAGGCCAGTCGAAGCAGGCAGAACGAGTTATTTTTTGTCCTTTCCGGAAAATCGCTGGGTGAATCGTTGCGTAGGATGCAGTACCTGCGCGATTATTCCAAATGGCGTAAAAGCCAGGCAGAAGAGATCAAACTGCAAAACGTACAGTTAAGTGCCCGAAAAGACGAGCTTGGTAAAGCCCGTGCCGGTAAACAGGCTGCGCTGGATGCCCTGAAAGCGGAGCAGGCCCGGTTGCAGGAAGAAGAACATGTCCGCCAGTCCGAAATAGCTGAGGCGCGAGGGAAACAAAAAGAGTTGCAGAAAACGCTTCAGGATAAGCAGTCGCAGGCCAGAAGATTAGATGCCCGGATCGAAAAGCTGATTGCCGAAGAGGTTGCCCGTCAGGAACGGGAAGCTGAAGCCCGTCGATTGGCGGCTGAAGCCGAAAGAAAACGAAAGGCCGAAGAGGCAACCGCCAGAACACGTCGTGAAGCAGAGAAAGGGAAAAAAACAGAAGAACTGGCGGGAAAAGAACCGGATAAAAAAGAAACCACCGCAAAGTCTGCCGAGCCTGCAGTCAAACAGCCCGAACCGAAAATAGAAGTTGCTACTGCTGCCGACGAAACGTTCAACCTTTCCCGGAATTTTGTTTCTAATCGCGGAAACCTGCCGATGCCCGTTACGGGAACAGCATCCATCGTGGGAAGTTTCGGACAGCGGAGACACAGTGAATGGAACGTCACTACCAACAGTAACGGCATTGATATCCAGGCTCAACAAGGCGCAAATATCCGTACGGTGTTTGAAGGTGAAGTGTCGAAAGTGTTCTCTGTTCCCGGCTATAACACCTGTGTGATTGTACGTCACGGCGATTACTACACGTTTTACGGCAATATTTACGACTTGTTTGTGAAGTCGGGCGATAAATTAAAAGCCGGTGACCCTTTGGGACGAATTTATACCGATCCGGACACGGGGGTGGCCACCATGCATTTTCAGTTGTGGCAAAAAACCACCAAGTTGAATCCGGCGCCCTGGCTGAAAAGGTGATGACTTAAACTTTAAACCACATAACGTATAACACATGAACATCAAAATCAGACTCGTCGTCATGAACTTTCTCCAGTATGCTATTTGGGGAGCATGGCTGATCTCGTTAGGCGCCTATCTTGGAGGGGGGCTGAAGTTTTCAGGCGTACAGATAGGAAGTTTTTTTGCCACGATGGGTATTGCATCGCTTTTTATGCCCGGGGTTATGGGTATCATTGCCGACCGATGGATACCGGCACAAAAATTACTCGGTATCTGTCACCTGATAGCTGGCTTGTTCCTCTTTCTTGCCGCACCGCAAACGGAATATGCACCGTTGTATACTTATGTGCTCCTGGCAGTTATGTTCTATATGCCGACTATTGCTTTGTCCAATTCGGTGGCTTACACATCGTTGAGCTCGTGCGGATACGAAACGGTGAAATCATTTCCTCCCATCCGTGTATGGGGAACCGTAGGTTTTATTGTTTCGATGATTGCGGTAGATTTAATCCGCATTGATGGAATTCAACTGTCGAAAGCATCGTATCAGCTCTATTTTTCTGCGTTGCTTTCGCTGGTGTTGGGAATCTACGCTTTTACGTTACCTGACTGCGAAGTAAACAAGAATCCCGATAAAACTTCGTTGGTCGACCGGCTGGGCTTACGTGCCTTTGCCCTTTTCAAGCACCGCCAGATGGCTGTATTTTTCCTTTTCTCCATGTGCCTGGGTATTGCCTTGCAGATTACCAACGCTTTTGCCAACGATTACCTGACCAACTATTTTGGGAATATTTCTGAATTTGCAGGGACTTTTGGAGTGGAACATGCCAACATTCTCATTTCGCTTTCGCAAATGTCGGAAACTCTCTGTATATTACTTATCCCTTTTTTTTTGAAACGATACGGCATCAAAACCGTTATGCTAATCAGTATGTTTGCCTGGGTATTGAGGTTTGGACTGTTGGGATCCGGAGATCCCGGCAATGGTGTCTGGATGCTGGTTCTATCGATGCTGATTTACGGTGTGGCGTTTGATTTTTTCAATATCTCGGGATCCCTGTATGTCGAAAAAGTAACACGACCGGCTATCCGTTCGAGCGCACAAGGCGTTTTTATGATTATGACAAACGGGTTCGGGGCATTTATCGGTTCGTATGCAGCCGGAAAGGTAGTCGATGTGGTTGGCTGGCCCCATTCGTGGTACGTTTTCGCCGGGTATTCGCTGCTGGTTGCGTTTCTGTTTATGCTTTTCTTCAAGTACAAACATGAGCCGGAGCCGTCTAAGCAGGAAATCAGAAGATAAAATATTCCACATGAAGCTTTACATCAAAAATATGGTTTGCAACCGCTGCGTGCTGGTAGTACGTAGCGAAATGGAAAAAATGGGCTTCGATGTGAAAGACGTCATTTTGGGTGAGGTGTCTGTGATCGGTGAACTGTCGAAAGAGCAAAAGGAAAAAGTGGGTGAGGCATTGATCCCTTTGGGTTTTGAAGTGATCGATGACAAGAAGAGCCGGATCATAGAGAAGATCAAGAATTTTATTATTGATTTGGTCCATCACAGAGACGGTCTTCTGAAAGCCAATTTATCCGATTTGCTTAGCGCCGAATTGGCTCACGATTACAGTTATCTTTCCAACCTGTTTTCTGAAGTGGAGGGAACCACCATTGAAAAATATTTTATTGCTCAGAAAATAGAAAAGGTCAAGGAACTACTGGTTTACGACGAGCTGTCCTTAAGCGAAATTGCTTATCGGCTCAACTATTCCAGTGTTGCTTACCTGAGCAACCAGTTCAAGAAAGTAACCGGTTTAACCCCCAGCCATTTCAAACAGATAAAAGAAATAAAAAGAAAACCGCTCGACGAAGTGTAAATCTTACAAATCGATTCCAAAAAACCGTAACATCTTCCCGAGCATTTACAGCTATTTTTGCATTGTAATAAAAAGATGCAACTATGGCTACAACAACAAAATCACCCGTAAAGAAGAATTTTCCTGTCCTGCAAATGAGCTGTGCCGGTTGTGCTGCTGGCGTGGAGAATAAGATCAACTCACTTGAAGGAGTTAACCGTGCAACCGTAAACTTTGCGAATGCCACTGTCGCACTGGAGTATCAGCCCGATAAGATTGATGCGGTTACCATACAAAGAGCTGTTCAATCCATCGGATACGACCTGATGATCGGGGAAGAGATTCAACAAGATGCACTCGACGAGATTCATCGACAAAAGTACAATTCATTGAAAAAGAGAACTTTCTGGTCGTTATTGTTGGCCTTGCCTGTAGTGGTTATCGGGATGTTTTTTATGTATATGCCCTATGCCAATTTCATTATGTGGGCGTTTGCAACTCCCGTGGTGCTTTGGCTGGGAAGAGATTTTTTTATTAACGCGTGGAAGCAACTTAAACACAAGTCGGCCAATATGGATACGCTGGTAGCGTTGAGTACCGGAACAGCTTACGTTTTCAGTCTGTTCAACATGCTGTTTCCGCAGTTTTGGCAACGCAAAGGGCTGGAAGCTCATGTCTATTTCGAAGCGGCAGCGGTCATTATCGCATTTATTTTGTTGGGCAGGTTGTTGGAAGAAAAAGCCAAAGGCAGTACTTCGTCGGCTTTGAAAAAATTGATGGGTTTACAACCGAAAGCGGTAACCGTTGTGAAAAATAACGGAGAGCAAACGGAGGTTCCCATTGAAAAGTTGGTGGCAGGCGATCTTGTGCTGGTGAAGCCGGGCGAAAAAATTGCTGTTGATGGTACGGTAACCTCCGGCGATTCGTTTGTAGATGAGAGTATGTTGAGCGGAGAACCGATGGCTGTTCGCAAAACACCGGGTGAACAGGTGTTTGCGGGAACCATCAATCAAAAGGGGAGTTTCAGGTTCCTGGCCGACAAGGTAGGAAAAGAAACCATGCTTGCCCAAATTATCCAGCGGGTACAGGATGCTCAGGGGAGCAAGGCTCCGGTGCAGAAACTGGTGGATAAAATTGCCGGAATCTTTGTGCCGGTGGTTATCGGGGTGGCGCTCCTCTCATTTTTTATCTGGTTGGTATTGGGAGGAGAAAGTGCGCTTACGCACGCGTTGCTGTCTTTCGTGACGGTATTGGTTATTGCCTGTCCCTGTGCCTTGGGATTGGCTACGCCGACAGCCATTATGGTTGGCGTGGGCAAAGGCGCAGAAAAGGGTATCCTGATAAAAGATGCGGAAAGCCTTGAATTATCGCAAAAAGTGAATGTTGTCGTGCTGGATAAAACCGGAACCATTACCGAAGGTAAACCACAGGTTACGGACGAGCTGTGGTTGGACGAATCGGCGAAGCCGGTGCTTGCAAGCCTGGAGCATCAATCTGAACATCCATTGGCAGAAGCTATTGCTGAACATTTTTCCCGTGAACATACGGTAGTTGTTTCCGGTTTCCAGAGCATTACGGGGAAAGGGGTAGTGGGTGTTGTCGGTGGAGAAACTTATTTTGCCGGCAACAGAAAGTTGTTATCGGAAAATAATATTGCCGTAACGGAGGACTTGACAGAAAAAGCCGATGAGTGGAGCCAGTCGGCAAGAACGGTCATCTGGTTTTCCGATAGCCGAAAAGTCTTGGCCCTGCTGGCCATCTCCGACAAGATAAAAGAAACGTCTATAGCGGCCATCTTACAAATGCAACAAATGGGAATTGAGCTGCACATGCTTACGGGCGATAACGAACCTACTGCGAGGGCAATGGCAAAACAAGCCGGGATCATCCAGTACAGATCGGAAATGCTGCCGCACGAGAAATCGGAATTCGTGAAGCAGTTGCAGCAACAAGGAAAAGTAGTGGCCATGGTAGGCGACGGGATCAACGACAGCACCGCTTTGGCGCAGGCAGATGTGAGCATCGCGATGGGCAAGGGAAGTGATATCGCTATGGATGTGGCAAAAATGACCATCATATCGTCCGATTTAATCAAAATTCCTCAGGCGGTACGCTTGTCCCGTCAAACTGTAAAAACCATTCGTCAGAACCTTTTCTGGGCATTTATCTATAACCTTATCGGAATTCCCGTTGCGGCAGGAATCCTCTATCCCGTCAGCGGCTTTTTGCTCAATCCGATGATTGCCGGCGCGGCAATGGCCCTGAGCAGCGTGAGTGTGGTGAGCAATAGTCTGCGGCTGAAGTGGAAGAGTTAAACAAGCCGTCCGGCTGCTTATCGGCGGCTGCCGGACGGAAAAATGTGTAACTTACAATCAAACGGAAGCCTACTGAAAAGCTATTCTTTCGGCAACATCACCACAACCGCCTCGTTACCTTGCGACAGGAATTCTTTCACAAAGTTTTTTACGTCGTTTGCCGTAATGGAATTGAGTAGGGTCAAGTAATTGGAGTGATTGTCTTCTCCGTAAAAATAGTTCGTGTCGAGCACGTTCATCCAGTAATTGTTTTCTTTCAGGTTTTCGTTGTACTGCTTCAACATATACTCTTTCACTTTGCTGAAATCTTCGGCGCGGGGACCGTCATCTGCTATCGATTTCAGTTCGCGGTGAATGATGGCGTTCAGACTTTCCATTTTGGCCGGATCGGTATCGTAAACAATCTGGAGCGTGCTTTGTCCTTGCGGGTACCGCGAAATACCGCCTTGCGTATAAACGCCGTAGGTTCCTCCCTCATCTTCACGAATCTTCTCGGTATAAACGATATCCAGAATCTGGTCAAACATACTCATCAACAGGATATTCTTCTGGTTGCGCTCCATATTCCCTGTAGCAGCAATGAATACAGATGCTTTGGGATTCTGCATTTCACGCTGGAAGATGTTTTCAGACTTTCCTTTGAGATAATCCATCGGCACGTGAATAAATTCGCCTTTCACGGCTTGTCCCGGAAGCGAAGCGAGGTATTGTTCGATAACGGGTTTCACCTTTGCTTCTTCGATATTTCCGACAAACGTGAAAACAAAACTACCCGGATTACGAAACAGCTGTTTGTACATTTCCATAACGCGTTTGTAATCTACCCCTGCCAAGTCTTCCACTTTGGTGCGTTTTGTTAGCGGATTGTCGCCGTAAAGGGATTTTGTCGCCGCATCACTGAAAGCTACCATCGGTTCGGCTTCCTGGTTTTTCAATTGTGTTTCCATGCGTTGTATAAACGACTGGAAAGCATCGTCGTCGCTTCGTGGAGCCGTGAAATAGAGATAGACCAGTTGAAGCATGGTTTCAAAATCCTTTATAGAGGATGAACCGTTGAAATCTTGGGTGGTAAGCGAAACACCCGGTCGGGCGGATGCCGTTTTCCCGGCAAGCGCTTTTGTCAGATGGGTTGCGCTGAAATTACCTATCCCTCCCAGCGTAATGATGTTGTTCATCATTCGTGCATTGATCGGGTCTTGTAAGGCATATTGCGAATATCCGCCAACGCTTGATCCGGTCATAACTATCTGGTCGTCCTTGAAATCGGTAGGTTTCAGGATCACTTTCATGCCGTTCTGAAGCGTCCAGACGGTAGCATCCAGCGCTTCGTTTCTTTCCACTTGGGTGATTTTCCCGGGTGAGGGAGGTGTAGCGATAAGCGGTTCGTTGGACACCTCCTCCACGTAGGCTTCAATTTTTTCGCTTTTCACACCGTTGATTACTGCAACAAGTTCCTCCTCCGTAGGATAAATCAATCCTTCCTTTTCAGGTCCCGATACAGAGATAACCATGTTTTTTTCGCCGATGAGCTGTGCGACGGTTTGGTTGATGGCCTCAACCGGAATGTTTGGGGCTATCGTATTCATCATGTTGTACTCGTACTCGATGCCGGGGATAGGTTCGCTGTTGATGAAACTGCTTACGTATTCCTGCGAATAGCGGCTGTTCCTTTCTTTATCGCGGTTGTTGTACCCGTTTTCGTATTGCTTCAGGATATTGGTGCGGGCGCGTTCGTATTCCGAAGCAGTGAAACCGAAGCGTTTCACACGTTCCGTTTCGCGAATCATGGCCGCAATAGCGTCCTTGATCTTGTCGTCTGCAGATCCGCCAACAACCGTCCAGGCATCTTTGGTTTTGGCTACAAAATATTCGCTGTCGTAAGCATATGCAGAGGTGAACGGAGCATTCGGCTTTTGTACCATCTCCTGGAACCGTTCATTGATCATGGCAGCTGCAGCCGATTTGATGTAATTTAAAACCAGGCCGGCCTGCGACAGTTTAATTTCGTTGGGGATGGGTTCGTGTTTATAGAAAACCATCAGTTGTGTACGCGTTGCTTCCGGGTCGGTAGCGATGGAGACGATGGGTGTGTCGTTGTCCGGAACAGGAAAATATTCACGGGTGGCGGGATTTGCCTGAGCCGGTATCTTGTTGAAGAGTTCCTTTACTTTGGTTTCCATCTTGTCGAGGTCGAAATCGCCCACAACGATGATTCCCTGTAAATCGGGGCGGTACCACTTTTTGTAATAGGCACGGATTTCTTCGGGCTTGAAGTTGTTGATAACATCAATATTTCCAATGGGCAAGCGGTTGGCGTATTTGCTGTCTTTATACATTACGGGAAGCATCTTTTTCCACAACCGG
>ENA-UOOR01004451-UOOR01004451.1-fermentation-metagenome-genome-assembly--contig:-NODE-4451-length-11170-cov-7.422942_pt1 | contig 11170 bp, 11 predicted proteins | sample MGYA00245780_ERZ724029 | MGnify/ENA primary metagenome ERZ724029 (study PRJEB28704, sample SAMN03018315) | fermentation metagenome | biome: anthropogenic terrestrial biome; feature: soil; material... | reverse complement strand
CGGGGAGAATACAAAGGGCCTGCTTTTAAAAAAGGACACCTGATTAAAGCTACGGATATACCTGACCTGTTAAAAATGGGTAAAGAAAAAATATTTATCCTGGAACTGGAACCAGGCGAGGTACATGAAGATGAGGCCGGTGTTCGTCTGGGAGCAGCCGGCGCCGGCAACGAGGTGGTATGGAACGGGCCTAGTGAGAGCAGGGTGAACCTCTATGCTAAATCTGATGGCCTCCTGAAAGTTAATGTCCCCCTGCTGGAAGCGATTAATGATTTACCCGATGTTATTTTTTCTACCCTGCCTAATAACACCGTAGTCAAAGAAGGCGACATGCTGGCTGGGACCAAGGTTATTCCGCTGGTAGTGCCTGAGGAAACGATCAAAACGGTGGAAGACCTTTGCCGGCAGGCCGGCAGCCCGGTTATTGAAGTAGTTCCTTTTAAGAGCTATAAAATAGGGATTATAATCACCGGCAGTGAGGTCTATAAACAACGGATCAATGATGCTTTCGGGCCGGTATTAAATGAAAAGCTGGGAACTATGGGACAGGAGATACTAAGAATAGAATATGCTCCCGATGATTGCGAGCTTATCAGTAAAAAAATTACCCGGATGGTGGCCGATGGGGCCGGCATGGTAATTTTGACCGGCGGCATGTCAGTGGACCCGGATGATGTTACCCCTAAAGCGATTCGCTTGTCGGGGGCGCAGGTCGAAAAATATGGCGCGGCCGCACTTCCGGGCGCTATGTTTATGCTGGCCTATATGGATGAGGTGCCGATTATGGGAGTTCCTGCCTGCGGCATGTTTTTTAAGATTACGGTTCTTGATTTGGTATTGCCCCGGCTTCTGGCCGGTGAGCGGGTAACCCGCAAAGACATTGTGGCTCTGGCTCACGGCGGGCTGTGCCGGGGCTGTGCCGTATGCCATTATCCCAATTGCACTTTCGGCCAGGGAAGCTGAGGGGGAGGCAGTAAGATTATGGGAATTACATTAAAGCAAAATATGGTAATAGCAACCGTAGTCGGGCAACAGGATATTGTACCTTATGTCGTAGGAAAAAAGACGGTTTTCAGCCCGGATCAGGCAGCAGAATATGATTGGGGATTTACCTGGCTTAAGGAGCCTTTGGAAGAATTGGCGGCCCGAAGCTTGGCCACCGGGGAATTCCGGCTCTGCAGCATAAAGAACCCGCTGCAGGAAGAACAAGAGCTTACGGTAATGGTTGACCCCTGTTTACCTCCCCATGAACTTATTATTTTAGGCGGGGGCCATGTGGCTAAGTCCCTGGGTGATTTAGGCAAATTGCTGGGTTATGTCATAACAGTGGTTGACGATCGGGAGGATTTTGTTACGGAACAAAGGTTTCCCCAGGCTGACCGAAGAATATATTGCAGTTTCGATGATCTGGCCCTTCACTTGTCCCCGGGACCCCGCACCAGTGTGGTTATTGTCACCAGGGGCCATAAGCACGATTGGAACTGTCTGCAGCAGATGCTAAAATATCCCCTGCAATACCTGGGAGTAATAGGCAGCCGCCGAAAGGTAGCGCTGCTCAGAGAAAAAATGCTGGCGGAAGGATATGCGGAAGCAGAATGCAACCGCATCTATATGCCTATCGGTATTGATATTGGGGCGCAAACTCCGGAGGAAATAGCTATCAGTATTGCCGCGGAATTGATCAAGGTAAGACGGGGAGGCCAGGCCGCGTCCCTGAAGATGGGAGCAGATGAACCGGTTACAGCCTGTGCCGCTGAAATCAGTTCCGCCGGGGAAATGAATGTTATAGAAAAAGCAGTGGAAGCGGCGGAACAGGGAATTCCGGCAGCACTGGCAACCATTATTGCCAGCCAGGGTTCCACCCCAAGAAAAGCCGGTTCCCGGATGCTGGTTTTAAACGATGGCGCCATTTATGGAACCATCGGCGGCGGTATAGGGGAGGCGCAGATAGGAAAAGAAGCGCTGCGGGTGATTGCATCGGGGTTACCGGAAATCACTACCGTCGCCATGAATGCGGAAAACGCCGCCATGGAAGGTATGGTTTGCGGCGGTACCATAGACGTATTTATTGAACCGGTTGATGAGTTAGGTCGGGTTTTGGTGAGGAGGACATGATAGAATGACAGCAAAAAAACCTCTGCCGGTGGTGATCAAAGGAGCCGGGGATTTAGCTTCCGGGGTCGCCTATCGCCTGTTTAAAAGCGGATTTACTATTATTACGACTGAAATTGCTCACCCCCTGGTAGTAAGGCGAACCGTATCATTTGCCGAGGCGGTTTACGCCGGGACGGTAGCGGTTGAAGGAATCACCGCCGCGCTGGCTGATTCCCGGGAACAGGCACTGGATATGGCTGAGCATGGAATCATCCCGGTTCTGATTGATCCTGAGGCCAGGATAATAAAGGAAGTGCACCCGGAAATAGTGGTGGACGCTATCATGGCCAAAGAAAACCGATTTACCCGTATTGACGACGCCCCGCTGGTGATAGGTCTGGGACCTGGATTTGTTGCCGGGGTCGATGTTGATGCTGTAATCGAAACCAAGCGGGGGCATTCCCTGGGGCGGGTGATATACGACGGCAGCGCTATTCCCAATACCGGTGTCCCCGGCGAGGTAATGGGGTATGCCAAGGAACGTCTGCTCAAAGCCCCGGTGGATGGAGTAGTCAAATCTTGCTGTACCATTGGGGATCAGGTTAACCAGGGTGATGTTGTGGCCTATGTGGACGATACCCCGATAAAGGCTGAAATGAACGGCGTGGTCAGAGGGATGCTCAAGGATGGCATATGGGTGCCATACCGGACTAAACTGGGCGACATAGACCCCCGCCGGGAAACCGACTGCCATACTATTTCCGATAAGGCGCTGGCTATTGGCGGAGGAGTACTGGAGGCGGTATGCAGCTATCTTCACCGTTAAAGTTAACGAGCTTGAATGCCCGATCTTGAGCCAGACTTATGGGCTCAGCTTGGCCAAGGACAGGAGGAGGCGTATAAAATGATTTCCGCCATAATTCTGGCTGCCGGCACGTCGTCTCGTATGGGCGAGACTAAGCAATTACTGCCATTTAAAGGAACATCGCTGATAAGAACCGTTACCAGTAACGTACTGGCTTCATCGGTTGATGAGGTCCTGGTAGTAAGCGGTTGTAAAGCAGAGGCGATAAAGGCCCAGGTAGATGATTTACCGGTAAAGATAGTTTACAACCCTGATTACAAACTGGGCCAGGGCACGACCTTAGCCGCCGGCGCCGGTCAGGTAAACCCGGCCGCGGAAATTTTTCTGGTATTTATGGCTGATCAACCACTGATTGACGCCGCCATTATTGATAGCCTCATTGCCGCGTACCAACAGAGGAGTTGTCTGGCTTTGCGTCCGGTATACCATGGGCAACCGGGCCATCCGGTGATATTTGACGGCTCATTGCTGGAGGCTATGAAAGCTTTAAGTAATGACGAAGGAGCCCGCCAGATCCTGGCCGGATTGGGAAAAAAGGCAGTCGAATTGCCGGTGCCTTATCCGGAAGTTGTTTTCGATGTGGATACCCCTGAAGCCTACCAAAAACTGACCCGCCTGTAAATTCTATCAGAACAAGAGATATTGCCCGGCGAGATAAAAGAATATCAGAGTGAAGATGAGCTTGAAAAGGAATGGTTTCACCTTATGGCTGATAACTACGCCGAATTGAGCTCCTATAATAGCGCCTAAACCTAATAACATAGCGACCGGCAGATTGACAAAGCCTTGCTGCAGCTTAATCAACCCACCTATGGCGGTGTAGGGAAGCATGGCCAGCAGGGTGGTGCCCACGGCGCTATAAGGCTGAGCTCCGAAATGCCAGATTAAGACGGGCACCATGATAAACCCTCCCCCTATACCAAAGACACCCGCCATAGTTCCGGTTAACAACCCCAGTAATAACAGCTTTAAAGTTTGTCGTGGTACCGGATTTCGAAATATCCGGCTGGGAGGCGCCTTTTCCTGTCGTTCCCGGTACACCTCCAGCCCCATGCGAAAAGCCATGAAAAGAAAAAGCAGGCCCAGAAGCAGCTCCAGTATGGCCGTATTATCGCTCAGATAGGTTTTGAACAGGTGGGACCCCAGTAATACTCCGACCAGCCCACCGCTGCCAATCAGCAGCGCGCTTTTCAATCTGACATTTCCATCCCGAAAATGCCCATAACCTCCGGAGGAGGTAGTGAAGATCGACGCCAGGAGAGAGGTGCCCACTGCCGCCACCGGACTAAGTCCGAGAATAAACTGGTTGGCGGGAAGCATAATAATGCCCCCGCTGATGCCTAACAACGCCCCCAGGGTACCGGCAAGACATCCGATGATTAAGGCAAGTATATATACTGACATAATTTAATTATCTCCTATTGCTGACGCTTTTACAGCATGTATTATCCTGACTTTATCATTCTACTACAAAATCGCTTCCCCGGGCTGGTTCCGGTTAATATAATCGCCCCGGCTGCTGCCGACCAGCGGTGGTTGGAGTATTAAATAATTAAAGAAGCCGTGGCGAGGGTTTATGGTCCTGTTGGGGGTGCAAGCAGGAGGGAATATTCACGTAATAAGAGGTAAGAAGGAAAGGAGGCGATCCAGGCTTTGAAACGAATAATTGGTTGCTTTTTGGTTTTACTGCTGGTGGCGCTGGGTGCTTCACCGGCCCTGGCCGAGTTGCCAGGTGATTTTGCCGACATAGATGGGCACTGGGCCGAGCAGGATATTGCCGCAGTGAGCAATTTAGGGCTGATAACCGGCATCGGTGACAATGACCAGGGGGATAACCTCTTTGCTCCGGGCGCTTCGGCCAGCAGGGCACAGCTGGCTTCGACCCTGCAGCGTATATTGGAATTGGATTATGGCAAGTCGCCCTTGCCCAAACAGCCGGTAGCCAGTGACTACTACCGCGACGTGGATGATAGCGCCTGGTATGCTGAAGCGGTGATGTTCTGCGCCATCAACCAGGTGTTCGCCAGCGGAGGCAATTTCTATCCTGAACAGGAGATAACCCGAATAGAAGTTGCCCGGACCATCTATCGCGGCGTTAACGCCAAAGGGCTTAATATACCTATGATTATGCTTATGCCCCATTACCAGGATATGCAAGGATTATCACAGGAGGATACTAATGCCCTGGTATTTGTCAGCAACACTGGTTTAATGAAAGGAGACAGCCAGTATTGGAGACCCAACGACAAGGTTACCAGAGCAGAACTGGCTCAGGTAATGCATGGGTTAATAAAGCTTATTGCAGTCAATCAAGGGCACAATGGCCAGGAATACAGCTTGGCTCCCGGCCAGACCCTGAATCTGATGCTGGACAGCAATCCCACTACCGGCTACCGCTGGACTGCATTTTATGATGAAGAAATGCTGGCCCTGGTGGGCAAAGACTACCAGACTGATAACCCGTCGGGCGATCTCGTAGGGGCGGGAGGCCATGATTTTTGGAGGTTTAAGGCGCTCAAAGCCGGAACCACGGAGATTAGAATGACCTATGCCCGACCCTGGGAGAGCGTGCAGCCTCTAAAGACTTTTACCTTGAAATTAACCGTAGCCCCTGACTAGATTAGATAGACGATAAAAAAGCCTCCTCCGGGAGGCTTTTTTTAAAAAGAATCTTGATACTACAGTTATAGCGTGGAGCTTGGATGGATAAATATTCCGTCGCTTCGTCTTCGCAGGGTGATGCGACCTTAATCGGAGACATTTGGAAATCAGTCGGATTTACCCTTAGTGGGGCTATTATCCTTAAAATGACGATCAATAATGGTTTCCGCCAGCCGTTTCTGCGCCCCAGCCTGGGAGATCAAAAACATAGCCATCAGGAACCAATCGGTCAATTCTCTGGTTTCATCATCTATGCCGCTGGTTTTTTCCCGGATAACCTCTCTTTGCCGGGCGCAGATCTGCTTAAGCTGTTCAGCCTGCTCGTCATTTATTTCCTGCACCAGGTTATAGACTAAATCAATCCAGCTATTGGAGGCGGCATCCTCAGATTCATCATGTTTAATCGTGGGCTGACGGAGAATACTAAATAACAAAGAGATGTCATTAATGGATAAAACCTGTTTGGAATTATAAAGCAGCAATAACAGAGCTATATGCTGGCGGGAATATCTTTTGCGCCGTGGAGGTATTAATATTCCCGCTTTGGCATAGTTGTTGATCATGGTTTTGGTCAGCAATTTATCTTTGCTGTGTCTTTTTTGCAGAGACAGCTTTTTTTCGATAAAGTCGGTTACCTGATCTATGTAAAGCTCAATATCCGGTATATCGCTCAAAGCTATGGGCTGATCGGGAATTATTTCGTCAATCAGGGAATACAGCTCTTCCTTGTCCAAAGAATGACCTCCATTCATTATTTAATAGATAGCTCATTAATTAATATTTAAACAAATAAATCAGGTTATTGCAAATCTAAACCATGTAATGTAGTATGTATACATACGATATATAGTTTTAAAAACTATGTAAAACGATAAAGATAACTATGAACCTAACGGGAGGCAGGAATATGAAAATTACTCTTATCGAACCCCGAGCGCCGGGGAAACATGTTTACAGCAATGTTAACATGCCCCGTCTGGGGCTTCCCATTCTGGGAACGCAGTTAAAACAAGCCGGGCATGAGGTGAAGCTGATACTGGGTTCGCGCCGTGATATACGCCTATCTGATATCACCAGGGCCGATTTGATATGCATATCGACCACTACTTCCACGGTAATAGAAGCCTATCATCTGGCGGATTTTGCCCGCGATCAGGGCAAGCCGGTAATAATGGGAGGCGCTCATGTGAGTTTTATGGCGGAAGAAGCTTTAAAGCATTGTGATTATGTTTGCCGGGGAGAAGGTGATCTGACCTTTATTCCTCTGATATCCTGCATTGAGCGGGGGGAGCTGCCCCTGGATATTCCCGGGCTGTCTTTTCGCCGGGATGGAAGCATCGTACATAATCCGGCGGCAGACTGGGTGGATATGAACCGGGTGCCTTTTCCCGACCTTAGCCTTTTTACCGGGCTTAAAATGTCCACTTACCCGGTCATGACTTCCCGGGGTTGCCCGTTTGACTGCACCTTCTGCAGCGTTACCCAGATGTTTGGCCATAAATATCGCTGCCGGGAAACATCGGCGCTGCTGGAGGAGCTTAAGCAATACCGGGGCAAGCAGGTATTCTTCATTGACGATAATTTTGCTGCCAATCCCCGGCGCACCAAAGAATTACTGCGGGCAATGATCCGGGATGACGTCAAGCCTTCCTGGTGGTGCACCCAGGTGAGGACAGACGCGGCCCGGGATGACGAACTGCTTCAGCTTATGTATGACAGCAACTGCCGCATGGTTTTTGTGGGGATGGAATCGGTCAATCCGGCAACCCTTAAGAGCTACAATAAAAAGCAGGAAGTTGAGGATATCGTCTATTGTGTCCGGCGCTTTCATCAGCTGGGTATTATGGTCCATGGCATGTTCGTCTTCGGAGCGGACGAGGACAGCCTGCAGACTATCCAGGAAACCCTTGACTTTGCTTTGAAAAACCGTATTGATACGGTGCAGTTCCTGATTCTTACGCCCTTACCCGGCACCAGGACCTTTGCCGAGTTGGAGCGTGAAGGCAGGTTATTGACTCGTGATTGGAATCTTTACGATGCTCATCATGTGGTGTTCCAGCCTTCCCAAATGTCGCCTTATGAGCTGCAGAAGGCCACTATCCGGGCTTTTAAAAAATTTTATGGGTTATCCCATATTTTCAGCAACCTGTTCATGACGGGATTCCGGTCGCTGGCATTCCGGGCCCTGGGCTGCTGGATGGTGCGTAGCTGGGAGAAAGAAAACCGCTGGTATTACCGATTTTTGCAGATAATTTCTAATCCGCAGCCAGCAGCCACTTGGGGAAGCCGGATTTCAAAAAGCATTGAAAGATTCAGACTGCGTAAATTAAAATATATTTGCAGCGAGAAATTCATGGAAATAGAGGTAGCCCAGGAACAGGGACATTATAGAGTGGATTTGAAGGGGTATTTAAATGATTTTTCACTGGCTGAGACCTTCAAAACCATCTCCGGGCAGATACCGAGGATATATCAGAATATCACCATTAATCTGGACGAGGTTTACTTTGCTTCGGAAAAAACGGTGATAAAGTTTATTGACAAACTTAACGAATTGACCAGCCGCGCCCGGAATATTGAAGTCAGAGTTGCCCCTGAGAACAAGTACCTGGTTCAGGTTCTGCAAAAATATGATTTAAAAATTCCTCAGTTCAGTATTTCGGGATAAAAGCAGGGGGCGGGCTTTACGCTCTCCCCTGTTTTGATTCAGCAGCCTTTAAAAATCGGGGGCCTTTTTTCCCGGGCTGCGGCCACCCCTTCTTTCATATCCGCGGTGGAAGCGCATAATATCTGGGAAAAGGATTCGAGGGCCAAAGCACTGTCCAGGTCTGCATCCAGGTTGCGATAAATGGAGCGCTTGATCAGACGGGCGGCAATTGGCGGATTATTGGCTATGCGACGGGCAAAGTCCAGAGAAAAATCCTGCAGCTTTTCCGGGGGTACTACATGGTTAAGGAGACCAATGCGCAGAGCTTCATCGGCACTGATGGGCTCTCCCAGCAGGCAAAGTTCCAGGGCCTTGGCTGTTCCCACCAGCCGGGGCAGGGTATAGGTTCCGCCCATTCCAGGATGAATGCCGATTTTTATAAATGACATGGACATTCTGGTATCACTGCTGGCTATGCGCATATCACAAGCCATGGCGAGACAGAGCCCGGCTCCGATGGTATGTCCCTTTATGACAGCGACCGTGGGGATTTCCAGGCTGGACAAAGAGAGAAAGGACTTGTAAAAATTGATCACCGTAGGCTGAGCCTGGGCCGAGGGTCTATTAAACATTTCAAAGGTATCCCGTAAATCTCCCCCCGAACAAAAGGATTTTCCCTGCCCGGTTACAATCAGTACCCTGATATCAGGGTCTTTCTGCACCATGGCGGCAGCTTCGGCGAATTCCACCGCCATTTGCGGTGTTAAGGCATTTATGATCCGGGGCTGGTCCAGGGTCAAAATAGCCATATGCTCTTTCTTTTCCAAGAGCAGGGTTGCAAACTGCAAGTTGCTCAACTCCTAACTGATAAGAATAGAAGGTTATGTTATGCCATATAATTTCACCAAAGACCTGACCAAAACCTTTTTGGGGGTAAAAGATGGGAGCCAGTCTCATTATCATAACTTATAATATACAGCATGGGCGAGGCATGGACGGGCATTTCGACCTGGAGCGCACGGGCCATGTTCTGGTGACGCTCAGTCCGGATATAGTGCTGTTGCAGGAGGTGGATTGCCGGCGTCCGGCTACCCGCATGAGCTGCCAGGCCAGAGAGTTGGCCCGGATACTCAATATGGATTATGCCTATGGAGTGGTGAAACGCTATCAGCCAGGATCTTACGGCAATGCCATTCTGTCCCGCTATCCCATCCGCAGTAAAAAGAATCATATTCTCACTGGCGGGGACGACCGGCGTTGCTGTCTGGAGGTAAAGATAAAAACCCCCCACTATAATTTTACCTGCTTTAATCTTCATCTGGGATTGAAGTCAGCCGAACGCTGTCGCCACCTTGAAGAGGTAGTCCTGCCCCGGCTGCGGGCTGTAAGCGGACCGGTAGTGCTGGGCGGTGATTTCAACGCCCGGCCTGAGTCCGCCGAGATAAACTTGCTCAAAGGCTATTTGCAGGATTCTTTTGCGGCCAATTCCGGGGAATGCTGCTGCACCTTTCCGGCCGACCAGCCCCATAGCCGCATAGATTACATATTTCTGAGCCGCTGCTGGCAAATCAATGATTACCGGATAATCCCCCATACCCTGGCTTCTGACCACTTGCCGCTGATAGTTAAGGCCGCCTGCCGGGGAAGTTAGAAGAACGTCCTCTGTTTTCTTTTATTCCCTATTTTTATAATTCACGCAATAAATTCGGTATAATTCATTAAGGGCTTCATCCAGGGCCTGGCTGGCGGCCAGAACTTCAGGATCGGTAAAGCTTTGTTTCAGGGTTACGAGGTTTTCCAGGTGCTCACGCAGTGACTCCACCCGGTTGATAATTGCGGTGTAATCGGGCCAGGGAGTTTTATCTTCCTTTATTATTTCTACCCAGGCTTGCTTAGTTTCAGCAATATCGTCTTCCCAAAGAATTGCTTGTTCTACTCTTGCCGGTGATGATGACATTTTTCCGCTTTCTCCCCTCAAACTTAACTTAAAAGCTTACCTAAGCCTTAATAAACCAAAACTGCCGGATGGCAGAGACTCACTTATCATCCATCAGAAGATAATCTTCTACTGCCAGTCCTTCCTGCTTGCATAATGAATAAATTCCGCTCCACAATTTGGCCCCGCCTTGTTTTTCGCCGCGCAGGATGCGAAATAAATAGGAATAGTCAACTCCCAAACGACGAGCCAGCTCGGGAATAGACCAGTTCTTGGCTTCTGCCAACTGCTGTAATGCAGAACAATTGGCCCTCATAATTACCAGCCCCAATTTTGCTTACTGACAATGTTTAATTCAGCTTATCATGTCTGCAGACAACAGTCAACCATTTATGACGGTACAGAACATAATTGTCTACAGGCAATATATGGGGTAGAATTATAGAAAGATTTTTAGGAGGAATTAGAGCTGGATTTCGATAGAAAGCAATTTGCCAGTTTACTTACTCAGGCCAAAGGCGATAGATCTATCAATAGATATGGGAGCGATTCCGGGGTAGACCCAGGCTATATCTCGCGGCTGCTGCGAGGCATGGTGAAAAATGCCCCCAGCGCAACGATTATTAAGAAGCTGGCCGACGCGGCGGTTAACGCTATTAGTATCCGGGATCTGCTGGCTGCAGCCGGGTATATTGACCTTTTACCGGATGATGGCAATGACGAGCATAGCTATTTATACCAGTTTGAACAGCTGCAGCAATGGCAAAGGGTGATTGAGGAAGCAGCCCGCTACGATATTTCACCGGAAGAAGCTTTGGATTTTATCAGATCCTTGGGTAAATCAATGGCCCGAATCAGAAAAAATGAAAGTTAAGGCCACTCATTGATAGAGGTTTTCTGCCGACTGCCTCGAAAGTACAGCGAGCAGCATCATCTTCCCGGCAAGAGCCAGGGCTATGGTGTTATA
>ENA-UOOR01004445-UOOR01004445.1-fermentation-metagenome-genome-assembly--contig:-NODE-4445-length-11176-cov-10.570362_pt1 | contig 11176 bp, 11 predicted proteins | sample MGYA00245780_ERZ724029 | MGnify/ENA primary metagenome ERZ724029 (study PRJEB28704, sample SAMN03018315) | fermentation metagenome | biome: anthropogenic terrestrial biome; feature: soil... | reverse complement strand
ATATCAGCCTATTCGGATGACGAATACTCCTACTTCGATCCCCGCATTTGCGTGATTGGTCTAGGTCATACGGGTCTATTTCACGCCATCTCATTCAGCGAACATTACCGCACCATCGCATATGATCCCGACCAGGAGCGTACCCGGGAACTCAGTCAGGGCCGCAACAGCAAGGCTCAAATCTCTGCCGACCTTTTACAGCAGGGCATGCGCCACGGCCTCACTTTCACGTCAGAAACGGCCGACATCCACAATTGTAATTTCTACGTCATCACCGTTCCCTCGCAACCAGCCGATATCAGCGAACCCGATCTGCTTCCCTTGTGGAGCGCCTGTGAGTTGGTGGGACAGATAATCTCCGGAGGCGACATTGTGGTGTTCGACTCTTGTGGTTGCCCCTCCACGACGGAGAATAAGTGTATCCCGATGATCGAGAAGGTGAGCGGCCTCCTTTGCAACTGCGATTTCTTTGCCGGTTACAGTCCCGGCCCCCTCTTATTCGAAGAAAAAGGATTTACATCCTGGACCGAAGGGAAGATTACATCCGGCAGCACGCCCGAGATCGCGAAGATTATGGATGAAGTCTACATCAAAACCTTTGGCAAGGATACCGCGGTTGTTCCCATCCGGAAATCCAGGTCTCCCGGGCAATCCGAGATGACCTTACCTGCGGTATAGCCATCGTGCAAGCACGGTTCCCAGGGTCGTGCCAGCCAATAACATCAGTCCCATTACCCAGGAAGGGTAGGGAGAGGTTTTCTTCTCCTTCAGTTTCCTGTTTTCCTTTGTCAGCGTCTCCACCGTGAGCTGCAGGCTGCTGTTTTCCCGGAGAAGGTTTTCCCTTTGCCACGAACTCTCCTTTTGCCACCATTCCCCCTCGGCCACCCCCTTTTCGTAGCGGTTGAGGAGTGTGGTGATGCGTTCGCTCATGACCGGTGGTTTCCCAGTAGTTGTGTCGACGGGAGCTGCTGCGTCGTATTTTATCTCCACCGTCATTCCCTCGCTCCGCAAGGTCACGTTCTCCTCCCTCATCCGTTGTAGATCCGTTTTCAGCAAGGCAATTTCCGTCACCTTGCGCTGCAGGCTGTCTTTCAGTTCCCACGCAGCCGTGCTGTCCGTCTCCCGCACCACGCGCTCTGTGACCTTCCTTCCCGTCCCGCATCCCAGCAGGAGCACCGCCATTGCCATCATCGTTGTTGTTTTCATCCGATCTTATTTTTTTATCTGTTTCGTATCATCTTGCCAAGTACGGTATGTCTCGTTTTCCTCGTCTGCCGATGTTTTGCGACCCATTTGTGCCTCCACTCGCTAAAAGAGCAAAACTCGCTACGCTTAAACAACTGCTCTTTTACCGCTCGGTGCAGGCAATGGGTCCCCGCAAAACATCAGAGGCCGATGACTCCGAGACCTCCCATCCCTTAGTCTGTAGTTGCACTTCGCAAAGCCCGTAAAAAGAGCACATGATACTTCGCGATGAGGCGGGCCCTGTCCATTCCATTCACGACGCGTCGCGCCTGCACCGCATCATCCCGCCAGCCGTTGAAAAAGTCCTCCAGTGCCAGGCCGGTGAAGTCGCCCCGGCCCGAGCGCCCCCGCGTCATTCCCTCTATCAGTATCCGGGCCGAAATATCCGGATCCAGCGCCAGCTCGGGCTGCTCCAGCAAAGGAATCTGCAGCAGTCTCCCCATCCGCTCATAGTTCTCAAACCAGGTCAGTTGCACGTCGCCCCGACCGTAATAAATCCTGTCCGGCATTTCGTACGCCGTCCCATTCCGCTTGCGCTTCTGCCCGTAGGGTTTTCCCCTACCAGCCCCCCATTCCTCAATCGGTTGCAGCGTACCCCCTGTCTCGTGATACGACGTTGCCAGCATGTAAGCACACCATCTCATATCCCCAATTGCATGCTGTTCAAAAGCCGACAACTTATACTCTAGCCCCTTGCGTTGATACGTCGTGAGACGCCCGTTGCAGAGCAGTTGCCCGATCTCATCATATAATTTTTTCCTATTCCACATCTCTATTTCCATTTTTTATTGCAAACCAATATTAATTTCTTATACACTTGGAGTCCATTCCCTGAAACATGCGTTATCAAGAACCTCACAAAAGAGATAATTGCAGCTGAGACTGAGTCCTACAAATATTTTGTGGGGACCCATCGACCTCAGTGATCGTAAAAAGAGCAGTTGTTTGAGCGAAGCGAGTTTTGCTCTTTTCGAGAGCGAGGGCGGGCATGGGTCACAAAAATTTGTCAGACGAAGAAATAGCTGCAATTATCATCACCGCTTGAACGTACCCATGGGTGGTTTGCGCAATCCGCAATCTCTCACCGTGCAATAGTGGTAATCGCCATCCTGGCGCCATGTCAGTTCCCGCTCCACCGTTTTTTCCAGGCCCGTAATGCGGCGATGGTCCTCCGTGCGCTGCAGCTGCAGCAACTCCAGGTCCCTTTTCAGCCGGTCGTTCAGCTGATCCCGCTCGCGCACCATCTTGAGCAGGTTCTCCGCATGCCCTTCGTTGTAGTTGTTCATCCGCTCCATGTGGGCCACCGTGCGTTCCAGCAGTCCCATCATCTCCGTCGCCGCCGAGGCGTCCTCCTTCTTGGCCTGTGCCTCCTTCTGTATGGCCTCGCTTTTCTTGATGCGCTTGTTCTCCTTGCGGTTGATCACGTTCGAAATGAATCCCCCCAGGGCTCCCCCGCCCACGAAAGAGCTCAGCAAGGCAATCAGGTCGCTGTTCGATTGCAGTATCTCCATCATCATCTTGTGCAAAATTTATATGATCAGTAGAAGAGAACCGCCCCTTTCGGAGCGGTTCTGTCCTTCCTTACGGTTGTGCTGCAACGATTGCAATCTTTCCCGTGTAGACGGTGTCCGACACCTGTGACCCATCTTCCGATGCAAAAGCCACAAACGTCTCCACCTCGTCGCCCACCCATGTGGCCGGCAAGTCGAGCAGGCCGCTTCCATCGGCCCTTGTGCCCAGACTCAGGTCATACGCTGCCTCCTCCTTGACCGGATTGTAGGCCGCAACCATGATCCGGTCCTCGGACGACGTATCGTTCTGCAAAGTCTCATCCCATGAGAATTGCAGTTTCCCTGCATCGCAGGCAGCCTCCACGTTGTTGGCCGGATACAATCCACCCTGTGCGATGGCCACCTTTTCAAAGTCCACTTCAAGATCGGGGTACACGCCCTTCAGCGCGTTTTGTATGTTGTACGACATCGCCGTACTGTACGCACTGTTTTTTGCCGAAGCGATGTGTTTGAAACCCACCCTGATTACCGGAAGAATCGTTTTGAGAAACTTCCCGATCAGCGAAAACTTGTTTCGCTGCGACAGCTGCTTCTCCGTACGGGGGTTGCGCATGGAGGAGGGCAAACTCCTCATGTAGGCAATGCCCCTCCAGGAGGCGCCCACAACGTTTCCCACCTTACCGGAGAAACTTCCCAGAATACCTTTTTTAAATGTTCCCATAATAAAAAAAATTAAAAAATTAAACATTGAGTTGATGGACTTGGCCTTATCCGCTAGCAAAGATTGGGAAATCCCGGTTACACCGGTATAAAGGGGTCTGTTTGTCCTCCTTTGTCTCCCAAAGGGTATGAATTGTCTCCCAAGAGGTAAGGTTTGTCCCTCAAAATGGTTGGATTGTCCTTCAAAATGTATTGGATTGCCCTCAAAGGGTAAGGATGATCCGCCAAAAGGGATGGGAATGTTCTTGAAATGTATGGATTGTCCCTCAAAAGGTATAGATTGTCTCTCAAAGGGTAAGGTTTGTCCCTCAAAAGGTATAGTTAGTCCGACAAAGGCAAGAAATGTCCTTCAAATGGTATGATTTATCTTTGTTTGAAAATTGCTATTTGTTTTCAAAAAGCATTTCAAAAGCTTTGTATAAGTTGCTATAGGACTACAACGAAGAACGGCCCCATGAGTCGTTGGATAACATGACGCCCTTTGAATATAGGGAAGAACTGATAAAACGAAAGGAAGCCTCGTATTGGGAGTGGCTTATCAAAAATATGTCCGACATCATAACATTGTACACGTAAATAACTAATTTAGCAGTCTAATCTAAGACTGTCCTAAAAAGGGGTAGCTTACAATAAAAAATACCATATGAAATATTTTTTTAAAACTACGATGTTAAGTATTCTCATACTTACAAGTTCCCCACTTTATGCTCAACTCAAAGTGGAGAGTGATTTCAATAAAGAGGAGTGTAAATTTAATTTTAAACTAACAAATAAAAGCCCATTCATTATGTTGTTTATGACAGAGCATTTAACGAATAGACCGTTCATATCTATTGAAAGTTTTGACTCACAAATGAATGCAATAGAATGGTTGAGGCATCCACCATTCGATCACGATGATGGCACATACCTATTTAAAGAAATGTATGTAATTTTGAAACAAGACGAATCTTATCTGTTATCGTTTAACATTAAACCTGACAAAACAAAAAAGGAGCCAAAATATTTTGAGGTAACTTATAATTTACCCCATTTTCTATATAATATTGAAAATATAGAGAATGAAGAAAAATTTCTTAACGAAAGATATAAATACTTTAAAGACAGGCAAAATTTTTGGCTTAAAGAACAAGTTGAATTTGAAAAAAAATGCCAACAGCTGTGGTAGTTATCATTCTAATCGAAAATTAAGTGAACAGTTTCGGGTTGATTTACGCCGATTAATTGTATCTTCGGCTTGTTAAAAACACACACAAAAAAAATTCATGATACCAATCATTATGAGACGAAAAACAAGCCCAATTCTGCTCCTTGTGATTCTTTGTCTGCTCGTTACGCTGTCTTGCAACAACAAGTCAAACACTTCCAATGACACATCTGCATTTATACTGCCGGAAGCGCCTGCCAACTTTTTTGGGAAACCCGGGGAATATCTCGATTGGCAATCGGCTTCGCTGTTGAACATTGCCCGATCAATCCTTTCAAAATATCCCCCTCAGGTAGAAGAACCGCAAGAGCGTCAGATGGCGATGGTGTTGCTCGATGCCGTTTTTCACGATGAAGGAGCGCCGCAGCGCAGTTCGGTTCAGAATTTCCACCATCAGCAAATCTTGTCCGTGCTGCAAGAAATTGAAAACACGAAAGTTTCCGAGGGTGTGAAGATCTGGAAACTTTACGATATGGGCGTGATTATGCGTACCAAAACAGTCACCATAGCTTTTGATATTACCCGGGGACATTCATCGGGCTCCGATTCGTTCGCTTTGCCGGATGAGATGATCAATAGAATCGCCACACAGTGTGATGCCCTTTTCATCAGCCACTTCCACGGGGATCATGCCGATGAGATGGTGGCAGAAACATTTCTGGAGATGGGTAAACCTGTAATCACCCCGCCGGATATCTGGAAAGAGAAGGAAATTTACAACAGCCTCACGCATCTGGAGCGCAAAGCACACGAAATACAAAAGCTACGTTTAAACAACAAGGAGCTGGACCTGGAGGTGGTGGTATATCCGGGACACCAAGGTGCCGACATCCCGAATAATGTGGTGCTTGTCGTTACCCCCGAGCAATACACCGTCTGTCATACCGGTGATCAATCGCTGGAGGAGGACTTTTCCTGGATAGATGAGGTGCCTGAGCACCATGAAGTGGATGTTTTGATACCTAATTGCTGGACGACCAATCCTCTTCGAACCGCCCAGGGATTCAATCCCAAGATTATTATTCCGGCTCATGAAAATGAATTGGGGCATAGCATCGATCATCGTGAAGCATATGCTTTAAATTATTCGCGATGGGACGTGCCTTTCCATAAAATAATCATGACCTGGGGAGAATCTTTTCACCATATTTAAATCAAAAGAACCATGACAAAATGTAAATGTGTTGATTCGATCTTGCTTGTTTTTCTCCTTTTTATGTTTATGGCTGTTTCGTGCAGCGCATCAAAGCGTCCGCAGGAAATAATTGTCGGAGGAGACGATGTGGTGATGATCCTCGATTTCGACAACTCGGCCGACAGCGTAAAGAAAGTCAACTGGTACCTGAAGACATCCGAAGTACCAGACATGCCCGATAAAATGATCCGGCACCTGAAGACCGTCGATGACCACAAATCGGTGGATAACCATACCAAGATCCTGCTCTGTTCTTCAGGCGGTGGAACCATTCTGGTGGACCGTGCCACCCAGAAATGCCTCTTTTACGCCATTACACCCAATTCACACTCCGTGGAGTATCTTCCCGGAAATCGCATCGCGGTTGCAATGTCTACCGCAGATACGGGGAACAGGTTGGCGATTTATGATGCGGACCGGTCAGATACCGTCTTGTTCAGCGATTCGTTGTATTCCGGCCACGGCGTTACCTGGATGGCGCGAAGGAAGTTGCTCTATGCATTGGGATACGATGAGCTGAGGGCCTATTCGTTGGTGAACTGGGACACGCCCAACCCGGGTTTACAGCTGGAGGAGAAGTGGACACTGCCCGAAACGGGCGGACACGACCTGTATGCCTCTTCTGAAAACCAGCTGCTGATCACCACTTCGAAAAAAGTATGGAAGTTCGATCTCAACAACAACGCATTTGCACCCTTTGCTCCCCTTGCCAACGAGGCTGGTGTGAAGTCGGTCTATTATGACGAAAAAGCCGATCACCTCATTTATACGCGCGGTGAAATAAGTTGGTGGACGCACAACATCTATTCCATCAATCCAACCAAAAAAATAACAATCCCCGAAATCGACGTGTATAAAGTGAGGGTCATCCAATAAAGTCCCCCTCTCGTGCTATGCAGTGAAGGCTGAGACATTCAGATGTTTTGCGGGGACCCATTGCCTGCACCGAGCGTAAAAAGAGCAGCTGTCCGAGCGCAGCGAGTTCTGCTCTTTTAGCGAGTGCTGGCAAATATGGGTCGCAAAACATCGGTAGTCGAGGCCTCACTGCATATCATATGTTAAACACTCACTTCCCGTTGAAACCCTTCTTCAACAACCTGATGATATCCGATTTCCGGTAATACAACCTTCCCCTCAGCTGTGAAAAAGGGATCAGCCTGTTTGTTCTCCACCGTTGCAAGGTGCGTTGCGTGATGTGCAGCTTCTCCATCACATCCTGTCCATCAATCCAGTCGGACCACTCCGACAAATCCATTTTTTTCATCGTCGCCTCCTTTTTTTAAAATGAAACAAAGCACCCCACCAGGGTGTGGCGACCAATATACGAACCCTTCACACCCAGGGAGTGCCCCCGGTGATACCCAGGGCTACACCGTCGATTGCTCCTTTTAATAAGATTTTCAGATATTTAACTAGATTCGCTGTCGTTCTGTATCTTTTGGGCAATATTCGGGAAGAGGTCTTGGAATAGATCGTGCACCTTGCGCAGGTTTTTTTGGGTTTGGGGATCCTCGAAGTGGAATGAAAGATGCTTTTTGATGTTTTCCTCATTTTTGCCCGTGAACGTCCCGATGAATTTGATCCAGTCCTTCTTCATGGAATTCTCGTAAGTCACGCCCAGTTTTTCGAAGAGGTAGTAGAAGACGAGATCCTGTTCGGCCGTCGTCATGCCGCGCATGCCCTTTTCAAATTGAACGATTTTATGCTCGTACTTCGCGTTGTTCTCTTCCAGCACCCTCATCTTTTCTTTCATTGCCTCATACTCCTGCTGCAGGCTGTATCCGTTGCAGAATCCGGCCACGAAATCCTTTATTTCGGCCGCCAGCAATTTCATTTTCTTTTGTTGTTCCTCGTTGAGCTGGAAATCATAATGCTCCGTCATGTACTGTACCATCTCCACCACCGTCTGTTGCATCACCACGTCGTCGAGTTGCAGTTGGGTCACCTTTTTTTTCGCCTCGAAGGGGACGTCCATCTCCAGTCTCATTTCGTCGAAGAGCGCATAGGCGCGGTTAAACGCCTCGAGCCACCATTCGTCCGTTTGGGCCAGTTCCCTTTTTTTTGATTCGAAGAAAGCCTTGTTGTCATCCTCCAGGAGATAGTCTGCCAGGTTTTCCTTCGGATAATCTTCCCGGTAATTTCTGATGAGCTCCTGTACCTGCTGTTGGGCGTTGCCGTTCAGCTCCTCCAGTTTGCTCGACTGCATGGTCTGGAGGTTGATGTAGTCGTTGTCGAATGTCGAAAGCAAGTTGTACGCGAAAATAAAAGAAATGTCCTCTTTCAGGATGTTTCTGACTTCCGCTCTGATGTACAGCGATCGGAACACGGCGCGAGGCACGGGGTCGTTGTTGTCTTTGTTCTTGGCGATGTACTGCGCGTCTTCGAAGAGATGCAGGTTGATATATTCCCTGGTCTTCCGGAAATCGTCGCGCAAGGGAGAAAGCTCCTCGATAATTTTTTTTACCCGATCATAGAAATGGAGCTCGTTCTTCCGACGGGCAAGATATTCTTTTGTTCGCATGGTCTTTTCATTGATTTTAGATTCACGCGTATTCGGTAATCAATCGCTTTTTTGCAAATATAAAAGATTTTTATTAACAAAAAAAATTATGCCATGAAAAAGTACATATTTCGTTCCTTCTCCCTCTTTTCTCAGTCGACATTACTCTGCTACCCCTCTGTTACCCCTCTGTTATCCCTCTGTTATCCCTCTGTTTAATGCGGTTATTTTATGGGGAATGACGCTCGGAGTATCCACCCAAACAAACAGCAGAAAGTTTGCACGGCTCCCGATAAATTGTTAACATTGCACAACTTTAACGTAATTGTATCATGGGCATTCTAAAAAAAAGAAAAGGAGCCGTCTTGTCCGGCAAGATGGGTGAGATCGTCTTTTTTTGGAGACGAGGCAAACAATTGTTCCGGTCGCGCGTAGTACCCCACAATCCGAAGACTCCCGCACAGACCGCACACCGCGAGAAGTTCGGGCTAGCCAGCCAGATCGTTTCAGGGCTTTTTGACGCGATGAAGCATGGGCATCCCGATCCTGCAATCGGGTTTGGTACCCTGTGTGGGCGCGTGTATCACCAAGCCATCATCGGTGAGCATCCCCATTTGGCAGTCGACTACAGCAAAGTTCAGATTGCCGAAGGCCCTCTGTCGCCGCCCCGCGACGTCCGGTTACATTGGAATCGCTTCACGCGCGAAGTCCGGATCACGTGGAACGGCGCCCTTGCCGCGGATGCCGAGGAGGGCAGTCCCACCGACCAGGCCTCCGTGGTTTGTCAGAACAACCTCTTCCCCCGCAATGTGCGCACCCATCTGGGCGGCCGGCGGAGCACCGGCGAAACCACCTTCCCACTCCCTGTTGGGTGGGATCACGGCCTCACCCACTACTGGCTTTACTTCACCTCCCACGATGGAACCCAACATTCCGGGAGTGTGTATGTGGTTGAATAAGTTACCAGGGAGTAACAAAAACTTCACGCCAGAGGGGGAAACATTTTTGGCGTAAGTGCGTTTATAGGGCAGCAAAATTGTAGAATCATATCCCAAGTTTGTGCTTTTAGCACAAAATTAGGAACTGGTTTTGGTTTTTTGTTGTAATTTTGCTAATGCATTCACAATGAATCTGCCGCACATAATGAATATGTGACTGGTAGTCACGAAGTGCGTCCGGACACTTACTAGCTATAAAATATATGAGAGCATGCTTCATGGGACTGGGCTATATTGGCCTCCCTACCGCCATTATTGCAGCCGACAATGGCATTGAGGTCATCGGTGTCGATATCAATCCGCAAGTGGTAGAAACCATCAACAAGGGTCAGATCCACATTGTGGAGCCGGGGCTGGCAGCGCTCTGTAGCCGCGTGATCGGGAAAGGCACCCTGCAGGCACAATTGACCCCTGCTGAGAGCGATGTCTACCTCATGGTGGTGCCCACTCCCTTTACGGGCGATCACCAGCCCGACATCTCCTACGTGGAGGCTGCCACCCGCAGCGTGCTGCCCTACCTGAAAGCAGGTGATCTCTATATCATCGAGTCCACTTCCCCCGTGGGTACCACCGAGAAGATGGCCGACCTCATCTTCTCCGAACGTCCCGAACTGAAAGACAAACTCGCCATCGCCTATTGCCCGGAAAGGGTGCTGCCGGGCAATGTTATTTATGAGCTGGTCCACAACGACCGCGTCATTGGCGGCATCAACGAAACCTCCACCGACCGTGCCATCGCTTTTTACAGTCAATTTGTAAAAGGAGAACTGCACCGCACCAACGCCCGCACCGCCGAGATGTGCAAGCTCACCGAAAACTCGTCGCGCGATGTGCAGATTGCCTTTGCCAACGAACTGTCGCTCATCTGCGACAAGGCCGGCATCAACGTGTGGGAGCTGATCGCGTTGGCCAACAAGCACCCGCGTGTGAACATCCTGCAGCCCGGCAGTGGAGTGGGAGGGCATTGCATTGCCGTGGATCCCTATTTCATTACGGCCGACTTCCCCATGGAGAGCCAGCTTATCGGCAAGGCGCGTGAGATCAACAACTACAAGGCTTTCTGGTGTGCTGAGAAGACCCAGCAGGCCATCCGGCAGTTCGAGCTGGATCATGGTCGGGAACCGGTTGTCGCCATGATGGGTCTTGCTTTCAAGCCCAATATCGACGACCTGCGCGAGTCGCCCGCCAAATATATTGCCACTCGGGTAATGCAAGGGCACAACGATGCCGACTTCCTCATCGTGGAGCCCAATATCAGCGAGCACAAGGTGTTCAAGCTGACCCCTTATCAGGAAGCCTACGAGAAAGCCGATATCGTCGCTTTCCTCGTCGCCCACGAACCGTTCAAGACCCTCCCGTGGAGAGAAGATAAAATCATCCTCGACTTTTGCGGTATCTTTAAAAGAAACTGAACAGTGATAAACAAAAAACGAATCATGCTGGTATTCGGCACCCGTCCCGAAGCCATCAAGGTAGCCCCCCTGGTGAACGCATTTCAACAGCAGCCCGGCCGGTTCGAGACCCTGGTCTGCGTCACCGGTCAACACCGCGAGATGCTCGACCAGGTACTCCGTCTGTTCGACATCACGCCCCACTACGACCTCAACATCATGAAACAGGGGCAAGACCTCTACGACATCACCGCTCGCGTGCTCACCGGCCTGCGCGATGTCTACCGCGAGGCCAAGCCCGATCTGGTGTTTGTCCACGGCGACACCACCACCTCCATGGCCGCCGCCCTGGCCGCGTTCTATCAGCAGATACCCGTCGCCCATATCGAAGCAGGGTTGCGCACCCACA
>ENA-UOOR01004442-UOOR01004442.1-fermentation-metagenome-genome-assembly--contig:-NODE-4442-length-11181-cov-2.503775_pt1 | contig 11181 bp, 11 predicted proteins | sample MGYA00245780_ERZ724029 | MGnify/ENA primary metagenome ERZ724029 (study PRJEB28704, sample SAMN03018315) | fermentation metagenome | biome: anthropogenic terrestrial biome; feature: soil; material... | reverse complement strand
CCTAAAGTTGTTGCAATAGGTGAGATTGGATTTGATTATTATTGGGATGATAGTTTTAAAGATAAACAAAAGGAATATTTTGAAAAGCAAATTGAAATAGCTTTACTTTACAATTATCCAGTTGTTATTCACTCCCGAAACTCAGCTGAAGATACATATCAAGCAATTAAAGATAAGGGTTTAAGAGGGATTATGCATTGCTATGCTTATGACCGAGAATACGCAATTAGGTTCATTGAGCAAGGATTGCTTTTAGGGATTGGTGGAGTTCTGACGTTTAAAAATGCAAATTTAAAAGAAATTGTAAGTGAATTTGACTTAAGTCATTTGATCACAGAAACTGATGCTCCATATTTATCTCCGGTTCCTTTTAGAGGTAAAACTAATGAGCCCAAAAACATTCGCTATATTGTTGATAAGATTGCTGAGATAAAGGGCATTGAAATTGAAGAAGTTGAAAGAATAATTGAAGATAATGCAAGAAAAATTTTCTCAATTGGAAAGGATATTAAATGAAAAAGATTTTAAGTTTAATAGTAATTATGTTTGCAGGAATATTGCTTACTGGTTGTTCAACCTATAATAATGAAATTTATAATCGAGCATACAATGTTGATATTAATTTAGATGACTTGGAACAACCTGTTACAAAGATTGTCGATGAAGCGGGGATATCAGTTATTGGGGTTTCGAACTATAATGCAGCAGGAGTAATAGCCGGTGTTGGATCAGGTGTAATCTATAAAGTTAATGCCGTTCTAGAATCTGGGATTGTTGTTCCTTATACTGATGATTTAAATAATGTTAAAGAATATGAATTGTTTGCAATTACGAATCGTCATGTAATTGAAGATAACGATACCGTATATGCTTATTTAGGCTATGATGACATAGAAGTTGAAGCGGATGTTTTAGGCTTCGATGATAAAGTGGACATCGCTATTATAAAATTTATTTATAGCGAATATATTCCACCATTAGCATTAAGTGATTCAAATTTATTAAAGAAAGGTAATTTCGCAATTGCCATAGGAAATCCTTCAGGATATGAATTCTATGGATCAGCTACATTTGGAATAATCTCTCATCCACGCCGATATATGTCCGATGATACTGATGGAGATAAAATAGCTGATTGGGATTCTGAATATATTCAACATGATGTTGCCATTAATCCAGGAAATTCAGGCGGTCCTTTAATTAACATGGATGGAAAAATTATAGGAATTAATACAATGAAGTTTGTTGATACCGATATCGATAATATGGGTTTTTCTATTCCTAGTTCTTTAGTATCACAATTGATCCCATATTTAGAACAAGGAAAAACTCCTCCAAGGGCAAAGTTAGGAATTGGTTTCTTACAAATCTCAGGCATACGTGGATTAACTTTAACTCAACGAGAGGAATTAAATATTCCTGATGAAATAAACTATGGATTATATATCCAACAAGTTAACAATGGTTCAATTGCTAGTGCAGCAGGATTACGTAGTAAAGATATAATCCTTTCATTTGACGGTGTTGATATTAAACAATCATACGATATTCGTGAGTTGTTGAATAACATTGGTGCTGATCCGGTTACAGTAGAAGTGGAAGTATTCCGTAATGGTGAAAGAATAACTAAACTCTTGAAGTTTAATTATTAATATGTAGAGTTTACAGAATGAATTAAATTCAATCTGGAAAGGACATTTAATGAAAAAAATAAAAATAATATTGATGCTTATTTTAGTTTCGATAACCTTAACTGGATGTATTGAATCTAAAAACACAATAAATAACAGACAATATGATTCAATAGAAAATATCAACGATTTTGAATCACTTTTAGTAGCTGTCGTAGAAAAAACTGATCAAGCGGTTATTGGTGTGTCTAATTATAGTCAAGGAACTTTTGGACTTTTATCATTACAAGGTGTTGGTAGTGGTGTTGTGTATAAAGCTATTGCCCATTTTGAAGATGGTACAACTAAACCCGTTGAAGAAACAATGGCTGCTAATAATGTTATAGAATATGAATATTATGCTGTAACTAACCGTCATGTTATAGAAGACGCAGATGCTGTGTATGCCTATTTAGGTAATCAAGATGTAGAAGTTAAGGCTACTTTACTTGCAGCAGATGATAAAGTTGATTTAGCCGTAATTAAATTTGTACATTACACTTATATTCAACCACTTGAGTTTGCTGGCTCAGAAGAAACAAAATCTGGAGATTTTGCTATTGCAATAGGGAGTCCTTCTGGATATGATTTCTTTGGTTCTGTTACCTTTGGTGTAGTATCACATCCTCGACGTTATTTAGCTGATGACATTGATGGTGATGGTACTAGTGAATGGGATGCAGAATACGTCCAACATGATGTTACAATTAACCCTGGAAATTCCGGAGGTCCTTTGATAAATATTTATGGAGAAATTATTGGGATTAACACAATGAAATTTGTTGATTCAACAATCGATAATATGGGATTTTCAATTCCTTCTCCCGTAGTGACTAAATTAATTTCTATTTTAGAAGCTGGTGAAGTTCCGAACCGCGCTGTTTTAGGTGTTAACAGTATTCAAATTGGTGGTTTAAATGGGATGAGCCCAATTCAAAGAATGGATAATAAAATTCCCGATGAAATAACTATTGGATTATTTATTAGTGAAGTTGTACCAAATTCTGTTGCGAATCGCGGTGGACTTATGAAGGATGATATTATCCTGAAGTTCAATAATATTGAAATGGTATATTCATATCAAATTCGTGCAGAATTAGGGAAAATTATTGTTGGTAGTGATACATCTATACCAGTTGAAATATATCGAGATGGTGAGATTATAACAATCTCTTTAAGGTTTTAGGTAAAAAATGAAAAAAGTATATAGTAATAGTTTTCATGGCTATTTTTCTACTAGGATGTGCTCCAAAAGATGAATTTGAAATAAACATTTCCTATAAATCAATTAATTTAGATATAGGTGATACATATCCAATTGCATTAAGTATTGATGGTTATCCAGTTGAGTGGACAATTCAAAATGAAGAAGTTATTAAACTCAATGGAACATTTGTTTTTGCAATTGGAAATGGCCAATCACTTTTAACGGCAAATTATAATGAAAAAGAAATTGTCTATATTTTTAATGTGTATACTGAAATTAATGCTGTGTCGGTAATAGGAATAAATAATTTAAAAGTAGGGGAATCTACTATATTATCGGCAGAAGTTCATCCTGCTGATTTATCTCAAAATGTTATTTGGAAGTCAATGGATGAAGAAATAGCTATAGTTGATAATAATGGTTTAGTGACCGCAACAGGTTTTGGTTTTACAAGGATTCGAGCTATTTCCGTATTGGATGCTAATGTTTTTAGTGATTTTAATATTTTAGTACGTGATCCACAAATGGATAATCCATATAATGAATTGTTTGAAATAATTAATCAAAATGAAACAATTGATTTATCAGAATTTGGATTCCTTCATACAGCTATTAATAAAACAATTAATGCTGTTGTAGGAGTATCTAGTTTTAATAATGGTTTAGAAATAGGAACTGGAGCAGGTCTAATTTATAGAAGCGAGCTTATTTCTAATGAAGAAGATGAGTTTAATGAATACAAATATTATGTTGTTACAAATGACCATATTATATCTAATGGAATAGAAGTATTAATATTCTATGATGAAGGTGAAGAGCTAATTGCTGCAGAGGTTATTTCTCAGGATGAAAAATCCGATTTAGCTGTTCTTTCATTTACTTCAAGCATGTATTTTTCGACTGCTGAAATCATTGATCAAGCCCCTCAAGTAGGGGAAATTGTTCTTGCAATTGGCCATCCTCAAAAGTATGATTATTATCAATCAGTTACTTCAGGAATTGTAAGTCATTCAGAAAGATATATGTCTACCGATACAAATAATGACAATATAAATGATTGGGATGCAATCTTTATCCAACATGATGCGCCAATTAGTCCAGGTAATTCTGGTGGGCCTTTAATAAATTTAAATGGACAAGTTATCGGGATTAATTCAAAGAAAATTGTTGGAAGTGGTGTTGAAGGAATGAGCTTTGCTATTCCTGGAGATGAAGTAAACAAGATAATTACAATTTTAGAAAAAGGTTTGACGATAGAACGCGCAACCCTAGGGGTTTCAGTTATCTCTATTAAATCAATCTTAGATAATCCTTCTTATTATAAATTTTATTATGATATTGATTTATCCGGATTTAATTATAATTATGGTTTTTATGTTACAGAAGTCAACGCTGGGATAGCAAAAAATGCGGGAGTAAAAGCTGGAGATATTTAATAATGTGGAAATGAGATATATGCATGTGTTTCGTGCTGAGATTGCTAATATAATTATTGGAAGTGGTGAAACTGTTCCAATAGTAATTGTACGTAATGGCGTAGAAATCACGTTTTATATTGAATATTAGGAGGAAGAATATGAAGAAAATATTAATTTTGTTTTTGTTTTTAATTTCACTATCTGGTTGTTTTTATGAAAGTGAATTGCCAGAACTGCAATTGTCGACTTCTGAATATTCAATGGAAATTGGTGAGTATCTTGTTCTTACAACAAATAAGGATGATGTTAGTTGGTCAAGTGAAGATGAAGAAATTGCTATCGTTGATAATGGCCTTGTCCATGCTATTGGAAAAGGAATTACAAATATTGTAGCTAGAAGTGAAGATCAAGAAGTAAAAGCAAGAATAATTGTAAAACCTAAAGATATTCACTATCTTGAAATAAGTGGAAAACAAATGGTTAAAGTTAATGAATCTATTACATTAATGGGGACTATTCATTCTACTATAATAACTGATACTAGACTTACATGGGCTAGTAATGACCCAACAATTGCAACTGTGAATAATGGAATTGTAACTGGGGTTAATAGAGGTGTTGCCACGATTACAGCAACTTCAGTAGTAGATGAAACTCTTTTTGAACAATATACTGTTTATGTTGAAAAGAGTGATTTTGACTTTGATTTAGTTTATCGTACGATTTATGAAACAGTAGGAGAATTAAATTTTCAAGATTTCAGCAATAAAATTGTACAAGCTGTCGATAAAGTTGATAATGCTTTCATTGGGGTAAGTAATTATAACTATACAAATGACCTGGCATCAATTGGTTCAGGAGTTATTTTCGAGAAAACAATTAATGGTGAATTATTTACTTATAAAGCTTTGACTAATAATCATGTAATTGAAGATAATAATTATATCAAAGCATATTTAGGTTATCTAGATATATCGCTTTCAGCAAGAGTTTTGAAAGCAGATGCTGATTTAGATTTAGCTTTAATTGAGTTTGAGTCTACAATTGATATTACTCCTCTTAATCTAGCAGAAGATCCAATAGAAGTTGGAGATCATGTTATTGCAATTGGAAATCCAACAGGATATGAATATTATGGATCAGTAACATTAGGAATTGTTTCATTTAAAGATAGATTAGTGGAAGGCCAAAAATACATCCAACATGATGCATCGATTAATTCGGGTAATTCTGGAGGACCTTTATTAGATATAAACGGAAATATTGTAGGAATTAATACCTTAAAATTAATAAATATAGATGTAGAAGGAATGGGATTTGCTATTCCCGTTGATGTAATTAAAACTTTTTTAAATGAATAAATTTTTGGAGGGAATATATGAAAAAGTTTTTTAAGGAATTTGCTGATTTTATAAAAAAAGGAAGTGTCTTAGACCTTGCTGTTGGTATTATCATTGGTACTTCTTTCAATACGATAGTAAAAAGTTTAGTAAATGATGTTTTAATGCCTGTGATTGGTTTAATAGGCGGGAAAAACGTTTCAGAAGCAGCAGTAGAATTAGTTCCTGCAGTAGTTGAAGGTGGAGTGGTTGTCACAGAAGCAGTTATGTTACGCTATGGAATGTTCATCCAATCGATAATTGACTTCTTAATAATTGCACTAACAGTTTTTGTTATTGTAAAAGTTGCTACAGGTTTAAAAAAATCAGCAGAAAACATGAGAAAACGCAAAGAAGAAGAAATAAAGGATGTTCCAGCAGCTCCAACTGCACCAACTTCAGAACAATTATTAATGGAAATCCGTGATTTATTAAAAGCAGAAAAAGAAAGAAAATAAAAAAATACCCAATAAGTAGATTTAATCAATCTCCTTATTGGGTATTTTATATTAATCCAGTGTTTCTTCAATAAAATAATCATCTGGGTAGAGAAAGTCAGGAAATAGTGGTGGAAGTGGTTCCTCCTCCTCCTTGGGGGTTTCTTCCTTAGGAGTGTCAAATAAATAATATGGTATATTATTAGCATTAAAGTATAGGGATTTCTCATATTCTCCACTTTTAGCTAATAAACCTGTTATTGGATTTACTTTAATAGTTACTATTTCATCGGTATCATCATACCAAGCTACAGGTAAGTTTTTATTATAGTTTTCCATTATTTCAGCCCATAAGTATTTGATAAATCTTGCATCATTAGGACTTAAGTCGCGACTATCATCATAACCACACCAAATTCCTAGAGCTATATTAGGATTGTAACCGATGATCCATGAATCGAAATCAGTAGTTCCGGTTTTTGCTGCATATGGTCTAGTTAGCATATTACTAATAGAGGCACCAGTTGTAGAAATGTTTATTCGTAATTTATTATCAAAAATATTTGTTAGCGTTTCGGTTAATACTCGTAAATTTGTTCCGTCATAAACTTGCTCAGACTTATCAGTATTAGAATATATTACTTTATCTTTTTCATCAGTTATTCTAGTAATATAAATAGGTTTGATATCTCTACCTAAGTTACCGAATCTTGCATAACCAGTTGTTATTTCACTTAATTTTACTTCACTTGTTCCTAAAGCGAGTGAAGGAGTGTTGTAAATTGGGGTGGTAAATCCAAAACTTTTTAATGTGTTTGTTAAGGTATTAGTTCCTAGAAACAAATGGGTTTTTACTGCATAGATATTGTCACTAGTAGCAATCGCATATGCCATTGTAATATCTTGATTAGCATATATTTCAGCGAAGTTTCCTGGTGAATATAATTTTCCATCATAGTAAAAATCAGTTTTAGCTGATTTAAATGTAGTTATGGGGGTAAAACCATTATTTAAAGCAGCATAATAAAGAAATGGTTTAATTGTTGATCCTGGTTGTCGTAAAGCGTCTACAGCACGATTAAACGTCGAATCAGCATAATTTGTTCCTCCGATTAAACTTAATACTTCACCATTTTGAGGGTTTATTCCATAAATAGCAATTTGTAAATCTTTATTGTTTGGAGGATATTTTTCTAAAGCTTTTAAAGCTATTCCTGTTAGATTTAAATCTAAGCTAGTATGGACTTTAATGCTTTTAATATCATTATCTAAGAATATTCCTAAATCTTTAAGTTCATGAATAATTACATCTTGATAATATGGAGCATTGTAATCATTTGTTTTATCAATTTTACCGTAGAATGTTAATTCTTCATTTAAAGCAACGCTTGCTTCAATATCGGTAATTTTCCCATCGCTTTTTAATTCGGAAATAATCAATTCTTTTCGTTCATTATTGTTTTCAGGATTACGAATTGGGGAATAATAAGAAGGACCTTTTGGAATGGCAGTTAATACAGCTGCTTCAGCTAATGTTAATTCTCCTACAGATTTATTAAAGTAAAATTTTGCAGCATCTTTTATTCCATAAATACCATGATCAAAATATATTACATTTAAATATCCTTCAAGAATTTCATCTTTTGTATATTTTGATTCCAAATTGATTGCAATTAAAATTTCATTAATTTTTCTCAGTATTTAAGTACAAAATTCTTGCATATTGCTGAGTTATCGTTGAAGCTCCTTCACGAATTTCATTTTCTTTAATGTTTTTTGTTAAGGCTCCACCAATTCTAATTAAATCTATTCCTTTATGCTGATAAAACTTTTTATCTTCTATCGATATAATTGAATCAATTACATATGGACTTATTTCATGCAAGTAGGAATAAGACTGTTTGTTTTGGTTATTTAGACTTAGATATTGGTTCCCGGAATTATCATAAATTTGAACCTCTATTCTCCGAGGAATGTCATAATTTATTTTTTTAGAAAAATAAATAAAAACACAAATGATGATAAGAATACTCAAGAGAACCATGATAAATAAATATTTTGTAAATTTTAAAATTGTTTTCAAGCCATCACTTCCTATAATTATTTTGCACGCATAATAAGGATTAATGAATAGAAAAAAAATCCATTAAAATGGATTTTTAATATAGTCAATTATTTTTTCTAATTGCTCATTGATGGATGAATTAGAAGAATTGATCTCACCAATAGCAAAGATTCTTTCAATTGAGGTTTCAAAATATTGGTTTGTTACAATTTTTTTGTTTTCTTTAAGTAATGGGAGATCCGAATAATATTTATCAATGATCAAATAGTCAAAAGTTATACTTTGATTATCTTTATCGATAATATTGTTTCTGTTTACTTGAATTGCGTCTGTAATTATATAATTCAATCCATCTAAGATTGAGAAATCAATCTTTAAATTTGTTACTAAAATTATATCAATATGCATATTAATCACCTATTTTTATTATACGATAATTTAAAATTATTACTAGTTTTTTAAATATTTATTTTTTTATTTTGCTTTCGGAAAAACGAAAATTTTTGAGTTTTATAATGGTTTTAAACTTTCTGAGTCCGTTTTAGAGCGATTTAGAGAAGATTATCTTAATTACTCCCCACTTTTAAAAATAATCGTTTATTTTTAATTAAACATTTTTATTTTTATGAAAGTGTAAACATTTTAGGTATTTTTATGTTGAAAAAAGTAGTGAAATATGTTAAACTATATCACAGTTGAAAGGTAGGTTATTTATGGGACTTACAGCAGGTATTATAGGACTTCCGAATGTAGGGAAGTCAACATTATTTAATGCAATTACAAAAGCTAATGTATTAAGCGCAAATTATCCTTTTGCAACAATAGAACCAAATGTTGGAGTTGTAGAAGTAAAAGATGAACGTTTAGATGAAATAGCTAAAGTTATGAAACCCCGATCAGTGCTTTACACTGCTTTTTCTTTTACGGATATAGCAGGACTTGTTAAAGGGGCATCACTTGGTGAAGGATTAGGAAACCAGTTTCTTTCTCATATCCGTGAAGTTGATGCAATTTGTCATGTAGTTAGATGCTTTGATGATTCCAATATTATTCATGTTAATGGTCGAGTTGACCCTGTGGATGACATAGAAGTTATAAATCTAGAATTAATTTATGCTGATTTGGAAGTAATTGATAAGCGATTACCAAGGATAGAAAAGAAAGCATTATTAAAAACTGATGCTGAAGCATTAGAAGAATATAATTTATTAGTAAAACTCAAAGAGAACTTGACTCAAGGAATTGCTTGCCGTGAAGTTGATTTGTCAGATAATGAAAGAGCTTTGATAAAGAATTATAATTTTCTAACATTAAAGCCAATGATTTATGTCTTGAATGTTAGTGAAGATGAAATAAACCATGATAATGAATATGTATTAGCCGTAAAAGAATATACAAAAAACAGTACTTCAGAGATCGTTAAAATTTCTGCGAGGATTGAAGAAGAACTTAGTGAATTGTCTGATGAAGATCGTTCTATATTTCTTGAAGACCTCGGAATCAAAGAAAGTGGATTGGATATCTTAATAAAAGAAGCATATTACTTATTAGGATTACAAACTTTCTTTACAGCCGGTGAAAAAGAATGTCGAGCTTGGACTTTTAAAAAAGGGATGAAGGCTCCTGAATGTGCAGGGGTTATACATACTGATTTTGAAAAAGGTTTTATTCGTGCAGAAGTTACTTCTTATGAAGATTTTATTAAATACGGTAATCTAGCAAAGGCAAAAGAAGCGGGTAAAATGCGTCTTGAAGGTAAAGAATATGTGTTTCAAGATGGAGATATTACCTTATTTAGATTTAATGTATGAAAGCAACAATCTTAAATATTGGTGATGAAGTAGTTAGTGGTAAGGTTGTAAATACTAATGCTAGTTTCATTTCAAATGAATTAGAGAAAGTTGGAATTATTGTTGATAGGATTGTCTCCATTCGTGATATTCCACTTGATATTGAAAATGAAACAAAAGCATTTTTAAATAGTGAAGCAAAAATCCTAATTACAACGGGTGGACTTGGTCCAACTCATGATGATATTACAAAAGAAGTTATTGCTTCAACGCTTGGACTAAAATTGGAGTTTAACGCCCTCGCCTCCCGAAGTGAATATAATTACGAAGATGGAGCGAAAAACGATTGTAACGCTAAACAAGCCTTTATTCCGGAAAATTCCAAGATAATTACTAATGAATTGGGAACGGCTGATGGTGTTTTTATTGAATTTGATAATCGTGTAATTATATTATTAGTTGGTCCACCATATGAAAATGAACCAATGCTTAGAAAAGTTCTTCCTGATTTAAAAAGATTTGGTGAAAAGGTTTTGTTAACCGACTTTACCTTAATGGGTCAAACAGAAGCTTATTTTGAAAATATGCTTCAACCATTATTATCACAAAATGTTAGTATTGCGCCCTATGCTTCAAATGGGAAAGTTCGTTTTCGTGTTTGTACAAATTCATCTTTTGATGAATATTATCAAGTGCTAGAGAAATTCCGTGTATTATTTAAAGAATATATTATATCAGAAAATGATGAAGATATTAATGAAGTTCTTGTAAATGTTTTAAAAGCTAATAATCTTACAATTAGTTTTGGAGAATCAATGACGGGAGGATATCTCTCAAAATTAATTACCGATATAAGTGGTGCTAGTCTTGTATTTCAGTTTTCTGTTGTTACATACCATAATGAAGTTAAAACTAACATATTAGGGGTTAATAAAGAATTAATTGAAAAATACGGAGTTGTGTCTGAAGAAGTTACCGAAGCGATGGCAAAAGGTTTAAAAAAACTTAGCCATGCAGATATAAATGTTACTGTCAGTGGAGATGCCGGACCTACAGGAAATGTCGGGAAAGTATGTTACACAATTAAATATAATAATCAAACAATAAATAAAACAAAGCAATTTAAAGGTTCTAGAGATATGATAAGGATTAGAGCGAGGAGAAGGATTTTCTACGATGTTCTTTGCTTAATTAGAAAAATGGAGAAATAAAAAT
>ENA-UOOR01004441-UOOR01004441.1-fermentation-metagenome-genome-assembly--contig:-NODE-4441-length-11185-cov-4.820126_pt1 | contig 11185 bp, 12 predicted proteins | sample MGYA00245780_ERZ724029 | MGnify/ENA primary metagenome ERZ724029 (study PRJEB28704, sample SAMN03018315) | fermentation metagenome | biome: anthropogenic terrestrial biome; feature: soil; material... | reverse complement strand
TCGCCGCCGCAGATATGGTACATATTGCGCAGGTTTTCCTGATCCATACCGATCAGCAGATCGAAGTGGTCGTAGTCTGCGTTCGTGAGCTGCCGTGCCGCTTTGCCGGCGCAGCTGATTCCATGCCCCGAAAGCAGTTTCCGCACAGGCGGATACACGGGATTGCCGATTTCCTCGGTGCTGGTGGCTGCGGAGAATATCTCGAATTGTTTCGAGAGCCCCGCCTTGCTAACCAAATCTTTCATGATAAACTCCGCCATCGGGCTGCGGCAGATGTTGCCGTGGCAGATAAAAAGTATCCTTGTCATGTGGTCCCTCCGGTATGTCTTGTTCCGTTTTAGTATAGCATGGTTCCGATACTTCGTCGAGGACAAGCTGCGTTGGAAGATGAGCCCTTTGGGGAGAAAAATCATTCCGTTACATCATTTCCATCCCGCTGAGATACTGCGCCTCGGTAATGTTAAAATCAATCCGGATACCATAGTTTTGGCTTATGGTGACGGCCTTGATCAGATAGGACGCCACCATCTTTTTCTCCTCCAGCGAAGCGCCGTCATAAACTTCCGCCCAGGAGAGGAGCCGCTGATGTTCCGCCTTGATCTCCTCAGTCAACTCTGCGGTTTCAGTCGCTTTATTCTGCAAATCTTCAATTTTTGCAGACAGATCGTTGACGCTCTGCTGTACGACGTCCATACGCTTTTTGACCTGCTCCGGCGTAAATACGCAGGTGCCTTCGATGGAATCCAGCATCAGGCCTTCCCATTTGGAAAGCTCCTTGCTGCTCTTGACATACTCCGCTTTGACCGCTTTAAGCTGCTTTTGATATGTGGTGGTCGTTGAGGTGATCTGCCGCTTCAGCAATTCACTTTCCTTCACGTCTTTGGCACGGAAGAAAATGCCGGACAAAATGGAATCTACCACCTGATCCACTTTTTCTGCGCGATAGGTAGAAGGGCCGTCGCACAGGTCTCTATGCTGCGTTCGATTGTAGCATTTGTAGATGGGAATTCGCTCCCGCACCTCGCCGTTCATGGCATGATGGCTTTTACGAGCGGTGGATGCAAAAATGCGGCCACCGCAGTGACCGCAATAAACATTTCCGGAGAGCAATGTCCTGCCGACATTTCGCCGTGGACACATTCTGTCGGGACGGGACACCTCAATTTCCTCACCGTCTGCCAATTCCACCGTTTGCGCTGCCGCAGCACATTTTTCTTCGTACTCGGCGCTGCGCTGTTCACGGGCTTTTTCCACCCTCTGAAACTGCTCCGGTTCCACGATCTGCAGTTCTGAAAAGATTTCGGACTGCGTCTCTCCGCTGCGTAGGATTCCGACGTACATGATATTTCTCAAAATGTTTTGGATGGAAGAGTAGTGGAAGGGCTCGCCGGTGCGCATATTGACGATTCCTTCCTCCGCCAAGCTGGAGGAGATTTTCCTGCCGCCGTATCCATACCGATCTGAGAGCTCAAAGATCTTCTGAACCGTCACCGCTTCTGTCGGCTCCACGGCAATATCGTATAACTCACGGTTCTTCTTCCCGGTACGTCCGTTCTTTACGAGCTTGTACCCGTATGGCGCGGAGCCACCGCGAAATCGCCCTTCCTGAACAATTTGGGCAAGACGGGTTTTGGTACGGATGGACGTCTTGATGCTTTCGCCGGAAGCCTGCCAGTACCGTATGTAATTCAGCAGTTTATCCACATGGTTGTCAAAACGCTGCTGGCCTTCCTCTGCGCTCCAAACCTCAATTCCGTTTTTTACAAACCATTCTACGACAAACGGCGTTTCATCCTCCTTGCGGCCCAGACGGTCAAACATGAATACAAGAAGAATATCAAATTTACCTATTGCGGCGTCTTTCTGAATTTCCTGAATCGCGTCGCGGTCTTTTGCGGAGACTTTGAAACCAGAGACGCCCTTTTCACTGAATTCTTTGACAATTTCCCAGTCGTCCTTGTCAGCGACAAATTCGTGGCACCGCTGCTTTTGCATGGGAATATCGTCCTTTTCAACCTGCTGTTTCGTAGAAACACGATACAGACAGTAAACGCGTTTTGCCATGATGCTCCCTCCCTTACTGCGCCTGGCAGCGGAGATAGGCTGCCTTCAGGATATCCTTGACCAGTTTTGGGATTTCATCGCTGCCGGAATCCGAAAAGGAAAGGCGAACGGTAATGCCGTCAATCACAGTTTCTGTGATTTCCTTCTCCTGTGTCGCCGCGTCCTGTGTCATATTCATTACTGCTCATCTCCTCATCCATAAAATCCGAAAGGGCCTGCTGCAACCGATCTTTCGCGGCAGGCAGATCATCGGGTAATTCTTCGGTCATGCTGGCCGCAAGACCCAGCGAATCCGAAATCTTGCGCAATTCCTGTACGTTCAGGTTGGGCTCCTGGCAAATCAGGATTGCGCCGTCCACAACAATCATCTGAATATCCGCATCCTCTGCAATTTTGGCCTGACGCAGAAGCTCTGCAGGGATTTGAAACCGCGGTTCCGAGTCGATTTCCGTCAGTGAATTTTTCGTAAGCAGAAACTCACGAAAAGTATTCTTTTCGCCGTCTTCCGTCAAAAACGCCACCCTGACGTGCATTCCGGCAGATAGGCCCATTGCGATCAGCTCACTTGCCGGGATCTTCAGATTACCATGGTTGTTAATGGTATAGGTAGTCTCAGATATTTTCACAATCATTACCTTCTTCCTTTAATTTCACAAATACGGGGACTTCCGCCCAATGCGGAAATCCCCGTAGCTCCTAATATCAAATCGCAGTGAGTCGGCGTTTGGGAATTACTATATTCGACAAGAGGCCCAAAAACTTTCTGGATTATGGCTTGGATACTGGAGTTCAGCTTCCTGTGGCGACACATATCAAGCCTAAGAGAATATCATTGATGCTCTGGAAAACATCTGGGAGCTGAGTGGCAAAAAAAGCGCAGCTTTTTTATCCGGCCTGCAAGGGCAGAAGAATTTTGCTTAGCCGCTTTGTATCGTCCTAGTAATATTCGCCGTTTCTTTCTGTTGTCAGCTAGTTCTTACCCTCTACCAGGCGTGTAATAATAGTTTTAATGACACCCAAGGGTAGAGACTGCTGCTGACCAGTGTTCCAGTCGTTTTATGCTATCTTATCTTAATGGCACAAAAACAGGGATCGCTTCTGGAATTGGTTTGGGGCCAAAACCGCAAGGCGATCCCTGTGGCTTCTGACATTAAGGATATTTTCCGTGCTTTATTTGACACTACATCCCAAGCACTATGGGCAATAGCCTGAACTGCGGTTAGCTTCACCGCATCATAGGAATCTCACCTCCGCCAGGATCTCTGCCGGCTGCCCTCATTGCATGATCCCCCGATCAAGGGGGGCTGTGACTGGACAGAAGTATCATTGTAGGCTGACGGGGTCATTGCAAACAGCTTGCCATCGACTGCTTTTCGGACGGATGTGAACCGCTTTGCACCTTATTTGGCCGTCTTTGATAAAGGAACGGGAAGATGAAACGAACAAGTGTTAAGTGCCTTCGTATTTCTCCCTATCTTTTACAGGTGGTCTTGGCGCATCCTTCAGAGTCGCTTCCCCTCATCGGGCCCGTCAGCTAACGTATTCAGGTCATTGGATATGAACTTTTCAAAGAACATTTTGGAGGCTTGAAAACCCCCTCACTTTTTACTGGCAAAAAGTGAGGGGGTTGAGAACCAAAATCTTTAATTTTTCTCCATCCAGGCCCTGAGCTTGTTCAAAATCTTGTGGCGTCGCTTGTTCACACCCTTCTGCGAAATGCCAAGAGTTGCGGCATATTGACGCTCTGTCTGCTCCTGGAAATATAACGCCTCTACCAGACCCAGTTCAGCATGTGTGAGCTGCCGGAGCGCTTGATGTAGTTTTTCTGCCATAATCTCTGTGATAGCATCCCGCTCCACATCCGCATAGATGTCCCGGATGATATCCTCTCCATTCATTTCATCGCTGTCCAACGAGTTATAAGAGATCTCTCCGTTTCGTTCTGCCTCCTTATGTAGATACCGGTGCCGCCGCTTAGCTTGATATTCCCACAGATAATCCTCGTAGGGTACCTCTAATAGACAGTCGTGGAGTGGGAGAAAGTAGCGGCTGGCATATTTGGGGTCTCGTTCCTTCCCGATGAATAGATCAGAATAGGATATTTCACGATAGCATCCATCCTCAAAAATAAAACAATGTTTAAAACTTGCCATAGGACTTATCCTCCATTTTCTGAAATTTTGATGCTGAGTCAAAATGTCAGAAATGGAGGAGATCGGCAGCGCGGAGGATACCGCCTTTGGAAAGAGTACAAAAATGAATATGTAAAAAAAGAGAGAATTAAGAGGTTTCTTGTCGAATAGAAAAAAGCAGCAATTTGCCACCGACGGCAAACTGTTGCTTTTTTATCTGCTGTTATTATTTTTACTGCATATGATCGGAGAGCGTAGTCTTTATTTCAGCCTCCCAGGATGATTTAAGCAATTTTTCATGCTAAGTCCTTCCCGACAGGGCGCAAAAACTGTGGCTGAAAATCTAATCATTCATCAAAAGTAGAAATGAACAGCCTGCCCTTTATATAAAGGGCAGGCTGTTCGCGGATCTTGGCAGCCAGGCTATCATAGCGTCAGAAAAACGCTTTAGACCCTATAGCTTTGCGTCCCCATCTTTAAATGGGTTTGCCCTTAACCTTTAGTCTTCATATTTTTTGTTGCCTACTGTATACTTATAATTTTGCGAAGGTTAACGGCTATGTTCCAATGCTATTTTCTATATATGCTTTTAACTCATTTACCACATGCTCACCTTCAAAAGTGGCAACTATTTCTTGATTGTCCACAACCATAATAAATGGAACCCCATGTACTGGAATAGAATCTAACACTTCTCTCATTTCTTCTGCACGTGTTTCCCGGTCGTTTTTTGTATTGTAATATAGTACATCTAAATTCGTAGATTCAAGATATTCCAAGAAGTCAGGCATAATGTATTCACACAATGGACAGCTATCGCGACCGATATATACAACCTGAAATTCTTTTCCATGAATGGTGGTCTTTAACTCTTCTAATGTTATTGGATTAAGATTCTCATGCTGGATGTCCGCATTCTTAGCCCGATCGAATGAAACTTTCCAGCCAATATTGACACTTAATCCAAAAATAATAAGAATTGTAAGGAAAAACGCAGAAGTGTGCAGAGTCCACTTTTTGTCCGACAATTTTGAAAGAACAAAGAATAAAATAAAGGCAATGATACAAAAGCCAAGGAGAACCCATGAAGCAATTGAAATGAGTTTGGAAACATAGATTCCGGCATCCCGCGCATAGCCATCTTTTATATGCAGTCTGATAGTTAATAGAAATAAAATTACAGATACGATAACACCCGATACACAAACTGTAGCCAGCTTAGTTTTCTTCATAAATTTCTCCTGCCATTTGTATTATTCCATGCCCATTATTCCGGATTGCAGCTTTTCGAAATCATCGTACTCCACGACACTATCGGACGCCATGGCTCAAGATTCCAGTTGGTTTTATTTTTAGCAAAGTCAGCATGACACCAATACTGGTCATTTAAACTCTGGGTTTGCGTGGCGTTTGTCCAATAGGGGGAATACGGATAAAACAAATTATAAATCGCATTCCATCCATTGGTACATTCAATCACGGAGCCTTCGTCAAAGTATCTCGGGCCAATTGTAAGCGAACCGTCGTAAACGAGATTAAATCCCACATAATGGAAGTAGTCTGTGACGCTCTTCTGAGCGTTTACAGCATAAACCCCGTAGCTGGTTTGGATTGGGTAAGTTGCGTTTTCACCGTTTACACATACTGCAATAGATTTGCTATTTATCACAAATTCTGAATCTAATTCATTGTCAGTCGCATCAACGGCTGTTGCCAATCCAGTGGAAGCAACGGGTTCCCCATGTTCATTAAATATAACCAAAGAGCCATTTGCAACTGAACCATCGTCTCTTCTTGCATAATCAATTGTCCATGTATCAGGCATATCTATGTTAAGTTTATAATAATTTATGTCAGCTTCTGTCGAAATTATTGTATTAACCCGAAATCCAGAATCCACTGCGTTCAGTTCAGTATTTAGATTGCTGTTAGACGAGCGTGTTGACACAGCATCTGGTGTGAACGAAAGTCCACCTGTTTCTGATACATAATTGAAACTAAATGAATTATTATTGTTTTCGATGGAAAAAACCTCGGAATCTTCTTTCGTTTCAATGCTCAAGTTTGCTTCCATCACCTTTAAAGCTTGTGCCGAGATATACTCGTTTGTATCAAATATAGAGTATGCACCAGTGGATAATAGTGTCGCAGGTAAAAGCATTCCTATTACGAGTACAGCGCTTAAGATTTTTTTCATATACATGCATCCTTTCTATCATTTGATGTCTTTTTCATGATTATGGACATGTACCAGTGACAGAAACAGAAGACTGTGCCTGTCCATTTACGGTATATGACAGAACAAGCTTGTAGTCTTTCCCGCTTTTTGCGATGCATAGCTCGGAAATGAGAACCCGCCCCGTTCCGCTGCTGGTCCAGGAATCAACCCAAGTGCTTCCTTGCCAAAGGGTTAACGTCACGGAGAGCCGATCCGTGGAATTTCCACTCTTGCAGTCGACAGAGCAAATTGCAGCCGTTCCGTCGAATGACAAGCTGGGAGTACAGCGAATTGCCTGAAGTTCCACTGCATGAGCGGAAATGGAGAGCATCAGCACAAATAGCACCGCTATGGGAATCATCCGCTTCTTCATAGTAATCACCTCCTCCCACATGATTTGGTAAGAACCTGTTTTGTGTTCCTATCATTTAAATGCAGGAGGAGGCGCGTTTCTCACAAGCCGTTTCTAAATCAATTATTTTGTCGCTTTTTCCAACCTATGCAAACACTGTGAGCTTCTGAAAGCTTACGCCCGCCCAAATACTGAGCGCTATATATAGCAGAAAGAAAGGGACAAATCCCAGAATACTTGTTCCTGCACTCTGAAGGACATAAACGAAGCAAGTAATGTGGAAAATAGCCACTACAAAGGGCCAGTATTTTTTTATTGCAATCGCTACACCGCCTGCTATTATAGATAATAAAGGCATAATAACCATAGTATAATACCCCAAACTCTTTCCGAATTTGTCGTAAAAACCAATTGCAGCAATCAAAAGAATCGAGGAAAGAATAAGAAGAAATATACAAAAAGTTCTGTAGATTCCTCGAACTTCCGCTCTGTTAAGTAGTCTCAGCCTTCTCATGATTAGAAATCCTTATATGTAGCGGTTGCGGTATTCCATTCATTGAAGCGGATTACAGTTGTTGTCTCATCAGCAAAGACATTCCATGCGGTGTCATAAATTGCAGCTGGAAATCTATGGCCTCTCTGAAAATACACTTTTACATTGCAACTGCTAGAAGTAGTGCGGTTTCCATAGGCATACCAGTAATACTGCGTTCCTGCTACGAAATCCTGTGCGCTCGAGCATCCTACTGTGAAACAGCACTCGTCTGGGTCATCAAATGCTTGTGTATCCCTGTATGCACGCGGCTGATTTGTTGTATATGCATAGTTTGTATTCCAGTCATCTGAGATTGCTTCTCCATTGTAATTGTAAAGGACAATTTCAGCTTCCAACGTGGAATTTGAATTATTTGTCAGTGTGCTTAAGGCGGAAGCGGAATTCCATTTAAAGTCTACCTGAAGATACGTTGCATCACTGTAAGAACCACTTGGCCATACATATGCCGTTCCGCTCGTCGGAAGCCAATTTGTAGCACTTGTTGCGCGAGCAGCATTTGCCGGATATTCACTTGTGACTATGTCGTTCGCCTCAGCACTTGTCTCAATTGGTTCAATCTCTTGAATTAAACTTAGGCCAGCCAAATTGTTATTTCCCGAAAGAACATCTCCGTCGCAAACAACCGATACAATTTGAATATTATTTGTTTTAAACGCCTGCTGTGTTGCATAAATGTCGGCTAAAATTTCACTGTTTCCGGCATTTGCGATCATTGCATCAGTTAAAAGAGCTGTCTGCTGTTCAACAAACTCATCCCAAAGATTAGAAAATGCATCTTGCTGCTTAACCACAAAACCGCAGGTAATGTTATTATCGCCAGACACAACAGAAGTTGTAAAACCATCTACTGTAATTCCATTATCATCAATGATCTCTGCAATAGAAGCCACTGTAGCATTGCTCTTAAAGATAATAGCTGTTTTTTCTCCGTCTACAGCAGTCTCTGCCTCCTGATCATATGCAAACGCACTTGATGTAAAAATCATAGCGATAGCCAGCAAGAAAGAGAGCATCTTGCAATATTTTTTCATGAAATTGCCTCCTATTCATTTGTTATTTTAGTGATTCACATAAGCATTTTGGTACTCATATATGCTATATGCCTTTTTGTGCGGAGGTGTTCTTGATCCATTGGACTCACCCCTTTCCTCACTGTCATTCGGCAGGTTCTGTGGCCTATTGCATTTCGACTTGTAAGAGAGCAAACCCCTTGACTTTCGACTTACTAACTTGCGGTGTATTAATGCCTTAGAAAATTGCAGAGCTTTCTTGAAAAATCTATTTTTGTCATCCCTATGGACAAGTGCCAGTGACAGAGACGGAAGACTGCGCCTGTCCATTTACGGTGTATGACAAAACAAGCTTGTAGTCTTTTCCGCTTTTTGCGGTGCATTGCTCGGAAATGAGAACCCGCCCCGTTCCGCTGCTGGTCCAGGAATCAACCCAAGTGCTTCCTTGCCAAAGGGTTAACGTCACGGAGAGCCGATCCGTGGAATTTCCACTCTTGCAGTCGACAGAACAAGTTGCAGTCGTTCCGCTGAATGTCAGGCTGGGAGTGCTACGAATTGCCCGAAGTTGCACCGCTTGTGCCGAGATGGAGAGCATGAACATAAACAGTACCGCCATGGGAATCATCCGCTTCTTCATAAATAATCACCTCCTCCTGTGTGACTTGGTAAGAACCTGCTTTGTGTTCCTCACAAATTTTTCTGTTTTTTTCTCTAAAACAATTATTTTGTCGATTTTACCAAAGCTACGCTCTCCGCCATGTGCAAAAGGCTGGCTTCATCCCCAAAACCATCCACGGTAAATTGAATATTATGATCGGAATCAATCCAAGTAACGGCACTTGTTTGCTCGGATGTTTGTGACAGGAACAGTTGGCCCGGGAATTCGTTTACTGTAATATCGGACACCGCCATATTGTCCGTAACAAAGTCAGCTGCAGAACCTTGCCGGATCAAGGTGTAGTCCAGATACAAATTCATGCCATCTTGATTTTGATAGGCCACGCTCACATAGCCGGGAAATTCACTTCGATCAATCTCTATATAGTCATCCGGCAACGCAGAAATGCCGTATTGTGGCATTTCTGATGAAGAAACCTCCCCGGAATAGCGGTAAACAATATGTGTCTCATACCATTCCCTGACCCATTGCAGAACTGCGGCACGAGCAGTTGGACTGGCTACCATTAGTGTGCCGAACGCGAGCGAACAGATAATTAGGAAAGCCGCTACTGCCCGAAATGCTTTTTCCAAAATTGGACGGGTCTTCTTGCGATACCACGCAAGAGGATCGGCAACCATCTTTCGCATCTGATGACGATAGTGCTTTGACGTCTCCACAGGAGGGGCGTCTTCCAGAAAATCAGACCACTCCAATTGGAGTGCGTCCAATAAAACCCGGCGCATGAACCCGTCCAATTCTTCATCCGTCATGCGTGAAATCCTTCCTTTTCCATCATTTTTCTCAGCAATAGCCGACCACGATTTGCGCGGGTGCTAACTGCGGCTTCCGTAATGCCCAAGTGCTGCGCAATTTCACGATCTGTATAGCCCAGCAGGAGTTTCATTTCCAGCACCGCACGGTATGTTTCCGGTAATCGGGCAAAAAGAGCCACCACCGCGTGGTAATCCATATTACTGTCTGTCGTCTCCACAAAAGCATCCCAGTTTTCCAAAGTAGTTACCCTCTGGTTCTTTCGCCGGATCATCAACGCTTCATTCTTCGTTATAGAAATGAGCCAGAAGGGCAATTCCTCACAAGAAATTTCAGAAACTTTTTCAAAATGCTTTATCACCTGTATAAAGGCATTTTGAACAGCGTCCTCGGCGTCCTTTTGTTCCGTCAAAATACGCATGGCAACCTGCTCCATTTGGCAATGATACTGATTGAATATCATTGTGAATTTCCGCCGGTCTGCTTCATCGTCGATCAATGCGAGTAAATAAATCAACATATGTGTTTCTCCCCTTGCCAAGCATACGTAAAAAAGTCCTTTAGCCAATTCTAAAATCCTGCAAGTTGATTTCTCCACCATAGTGCCTTCTGTTCTCTGGCCCAAACGTAAAAAGCATTCTGCTCGATGCTTTCCGCCTTGATCCTGTAGATCTCGAATGATCAAGTTAATCGAAGCGTTTTGATTCTGACGAAGCATGAACGGCTTAGGAGAGAAAAAGCCTTTAGCTATCCCCCCGGATTTTCATGAGCCATCAAGATATCAATATGTAAGACGGCCTCTCGAAAAGCGTCCTGCGCTTATGCCAAATTTTTAAAGTGGTCAAGGAGTATAGAGTAAGTTTTTAAAATATTGACGATATAGCCCTCAATAGAAATATCTTGCTCCGGTAACACACACCTGCCACCTCCATTCCAGTTTATTATAGCACGCATGGAAAATATTTTCATATTAGATTCGAGTGTTCAGTGGTTGTAAACGTCGCTATGGTCTGGAACGGGTGATGACACACCTGCCGGATACATCGGAGGCCTCTATCTCCATGGGATTTTTTACGGCAAATATGAAGCGCAGGTTGCGTCTCCTTTTTGCGCCTTTATACGATTGGGCTTTGGATTTCGATTTTGATCTGGACTGCCGCATTCTTTTTCCACGTAATCCTGAAATCGAGGTCATTCAGTAAGCCCTATTTATACTTTCTCATATGAAGTGTCCTATAAAAAGCACCCTGTACTGCGACGCTCACTTATTGTTCTTTCTCTGCCTATAATATTTTCCTTCAGGTTGGTCCTTCAAGGGGGGGCATCGTGAATCCCTCCTCGGTCCAGAGAATGGGGATAAAGGCCTCCTGGCGGAAGGACATGTTTTTTCACTGTTTTACGGCTTGATCTTTTGTACTGAA
>ENA-UOOR01004439-UOOR01004439.1-fermentation-metagenome-genome-assembly--contig:-NODE-4439-length-11186-cov-11.392597_pt1 | contig 11186 bp, 8 predicted proteins | sample MGYA00245780_ERZ724029 | MGnify/ENA primary metagenome ERZ724029 (study PRJEB28704, sample SAMN03018315) | fermentation metagenome | biome: anthropogenic terrestrial biome; feature: soil; material... | reverse complement strand
ATGAGCGGGACGCCGCGCCGGTCCGTGACTTTTTTGACGCTGACGGCCGACCGGTAGAATTCCCGGGACGAGGCGTTCTTCTCGCGCAGCTGCACCAGGGTGCAGCCGCCGTCTATCGCCTGCTCCACGGCTTCTTCCAGCGTCGGGGTGGTCATCAGGCCCCGGTCGGTCACCAGGTACAGGCTGTAGTCGATTTCAGGCTTCATCAATTTTCGCCTTCTCTGCGAGGACCTGCGGCGTGATTTTGCCGATTCCGTCAATCAGGGCCGCGTGGAAGCTGCCGAGCCCCCGGGAACCGGCGGCCTGCGCGGCCAGTTCGCCCGCGATTCCCATGCTCAGGGTTCCCCCCGCTGCCGCGGCGAAAAAGTCGCCGTCCGCCGCGCCGCAGAACGAGGCGACCAGCGCCGAGCACATGCAGCCCGTTCCGGTCACGCCGGCCATCAGCGGGGAGCCGTTGCGCAGAAAGACGGCGCGTTTCCCGTCCGAGACCGCGTCCACGGCGCCGGTCACGGCGGCCACGCATCCGAACCTCTCCGCGGCCCGCGCGGCCGCTTCCCGCTCGGCCTGCGGCCCGCTTTCCCGGTCCGCGTCCGAGACGTCCACGCCCTTTGCGGCCGCCTGCGCCCCGGCGACGAAGCGGATTTCCGACAGATTGCCGCGGATTGCGGCGAAGCGGATTTCTTTGAGCAGGCGCTCGACCGTCCGGTTCCGCAGCGGGGACGCGCCGGCTCCGACGGGGTCGAGCACGACCGGAATCCCCCTGGCGTTGGCGGCCTTTCCGGCGGCCAGCATGGATTCCACCGTGCGGGTGTTCAGCGTGCCGATGTTGAGCACCACCGCCGAGGCGAGGGCGGCGATGTCCGCCGCCTCGGCGATATCGTCCGCCATGATGGGCGAGGCGCCGATAGCCAGCGTCGCGTTGGCGCAGTCGTTGACCGTGACATAGTTGGTCAGCTGGTGGACCAGCGGCCGGCGTTCCCGCACGGCCCGCAGAACGGCTCCGGCTCTCTGCAGAAGATCTTCCTTCATTTCAGGTCTTTCCTTTCGGTTTTCGTTTCCGGCCCCAGCGAGACGTCTTTTCCGCTCAGAATCCGGTTCATGGTGCGAACGGCGCACATCTTGCCGCACATGGAGCAGCGGCGCGGGTCGGGCGCGGGCACGCTCTCATAAGAGGCGCGGGCCTTCTTCCCGTCGATGGCGAGGCGGAACATTTGGTCCCAGTCGAAGTTCCGGCGCGCTTCGCCCATGCGGAAATCGCGGGCGCGCGCACCGGGGACCCCCTTGGCGATGTCCGCGGCGTGCGCGGCGATTTTCACGGCGACGATCCCCTCGCGCACATCCGAAAGGGTCGGCAGGCGCAGGTGCTCCGCGGGCGTGACGTAGCAGAGGAAGTCCGCGCCGGCGGCCGCCGCCATCGCGCCGCCGATGGCCGAGGTGATGTGGTCGTACCCGGGGGCGATGTCGGTGACCAGCGGGCCGAGCACATAGAACGGAGCGCCGCGGCACAGGCGCTTTTCGAGCTTCACGTTGGCGGCGATTTCGTCCATCGCCATGTGCCCCGGGCCCTCGACCAGCACCTGGACGCCCTTTTCCCACGCGCGCCGCACGAGCGACCCGATTTCCGTCAGCTCCGCAATCTGGGCGCCGTCTGTGGAGTCGGCGATGCTGCCGGGCCGCAGCCCGTCGCCGAGGCTGACGGTCACGTCGTATTCGTGCAGGATGTCAAGCAGGTCGTCGTAGTACTCGTAAAACGGGTTCTCGTTGCCCGTCATCTTCATCCAGGCGAACAGCAGCGAGCCGCCGCGGGAGACGATGTTCATCTGCCGCCCACCGCGCAGGAAAATCTCGGCGGCCCGGCGGTTCAGGCCGGCGTGGATGGTCACAAAATCCACGCCTTCCTCCGCGTGGACCCGCACGACGTCCAGAAAGTCGCGCGCCGTGATGCTCTTGAGGCCCTTCTCCAGATAGCCGACGGCGTCGTAGACCGGCACGGTGCCGATGGCGGCGGGGGAACGCTCAATCAGCTTTGCGCGGAACCCGTGCGTTTTCCCGTAGTTGCTCAGGTCCATGATGGCTTCGGCTCCGAATCTGGACGCGAGCTCCGCCTTTTTCATCTCTTCCGAATAGTCCGCGCAGTCTCCGGAGATGCCGAGGTTGACGTTGATTTTCGTCCGCAGCTTTTTGCCGATGCCGTGCGGCCGCAGGGATTTGTGGCGGACGTTCGCCGGAATCACGGCCTGCCCGGAGGCGACCAGCCCTTGCAGCTCCCGCTCGGAAATCCGCTCGTCCCTGGCCACGGCGGCGAGTTCTTCGGTGACGATGCCGTCGCGCGCGGCCTCCATCTGTGTCCTTCTGCTCATTGATTTTCTCCTTCCGTCAGGCCGTGCCGGTACAGGTCGTAAAAATGGTGGGTGGGTCCGCAGCCTTTTCCGATGGCGAGCGCGTGGCGGATTGCGGTCGTCACATACGCCTTGGCGCGCCGGACGGCTTCCGGCAGGGGGCGGCCCAGCGCGAGCTGGGCCGCGATGGCGGAGGAATAGGTGCAGCCCGTTCCGTGCGTGTTTTTGGTCGGGATGCGCTCCGCGCTGAAGCGGTAAAACTCCCGCCCGTCGAACAGCACGTCCAGCGCGTCGCCGGAAGCGTGCCCGCCCTTGACCAGCACGCTTTTCGGCCCCATGGCGAAGATGGTCTTCGCCGCCCGCTCCATTTCGGCGGGCGAGCCGATTTTTTCGCCCGTAAGGGTTTCCGCCTCCGGCAGGTTGGGCGTCAGCACGTCCGCCAGCGGCAGGATTGTGCGAATCAGCGTCTTCACGGCGCCGGGCTCCATCAGCGGGCAGCCGTTTTTTGCCACCATCACGGGGTCGACCACCACGTTTTCGGGCCGGTACTGCTTCAGCTTGCGCGCGACGGCCTCCATGCGGGGCCCGTCCGACAGCATCCCGATTTTCACGGCGTCCGGCGGGATGTCCTCAAACACCGCGTCGATCTGCTGCCCGACTACCGCGGGGTCGATGTTCTGCGAGCCGATCACGCGGGCCGTGTTTTCCGCCACCACCGACACGATCACGCTCATGCCGTAGACCCCGTGCGCGGCGAAGGTTTTCAGGTCGGCCTGCGTGCCCGCACCCCCGCTGCAGTCGGAGCCGGCAATGGACAAGACTTTTTTCATGCTTTTTCTCCTTTTGCTTTTTTGCGGGGAACAGAACCCTCCCGCGGCATGGGTCCGCAGGCTTGGGGGAGCGGCTTTTGAGTTTCGGGAGAAGCTCTGCGGTGGGAACGCTTGATTCGCAGTCAAAGAGACAGCCTTTTCAGTACCGGCGAGCTTCTTCCCGGTTCGACTTTAAAATTTGCAACATAAAGAAAGGCGTTTCCCGCATTGGGAAACGCCTTTTTCGGTTTCATTCCGCTTCCCTGCGCCGGTATTGGCCGACAGGTTCAAAGGGTCAGGTTTTCAGCCTTCTCAACTCCGAGGAGTTCCCCCGCAACTGTCTGTAAGCGTATCACGGAATCCCGCGCTTGTCAATCGGGAGTTGCCTGATTCGACTTTACTTTTTTGGAATCAGTGGTAAAATAATGGCAATCATCGGGGAAGTGGAAAAATGGACGCGGCGGATTTTACACGGGAAGCCTCAAGCCCGGCCGGCTTTTTTGCGCGGCCGGCGGAATCCGCCGCGCCCATGCAGCCCCGTGCAAAAAAGCAGCCGGAACACATCCGGCTGCTTTTTGCACGGAATGACCCCGGAAGTGTGCCCGCAGAGCTTTTGTTGGGGAACGTTTTGCCCGGATTTCGTACCAAATGATACAAAAAGTAAGAACTGTATATAGAAAACTTGCAAGAAAATAGCTAAATTCTATTGATATTTTATTCAGCTGTGCTATGATAAAGACAAAGATTTTTGCTTTTTCAATTTATCCTGAAAAGGGGACGTTGCCCATGCCGAAACAAGCTGCTTTAAAGAGCCTGTGCCTGCCGCTCCGCCGCTTTTGCCGCGGGGAAAACAGCCGGGCCTATGAATACCTCGGCGTCCACAGAACGGTGCGCGACGGCAAGACCTGCATGGTCTGCCGGGTCTGGGCGCCGCACGCGCAGGGGGCGTCCGTCGTCGGGGAGTTCAACGAGTGGAACCCGGAATCCGACCCGATGCGGAAAATCGGCGGCGGCGTCTGGGAATGCTTCCTGCCGTTTGAGATGAAACAGTTCGACCTCTACAAATTCTGCATCGAGACGGCGCAGGGGGAAAGGGTGTTCAAAAGCGACCCCTATGCGTTCCATTACGAGGACGGCGAGGGCAAGGCCTCCAAATACTACGACATCTCCGGCTACCCGTGGAACGACGGCGCGTGGCTCCGGCGCCGCGCCCAAAGGCCCCATCCCAGCCGGCCCCTCAACATCTACGAGGTGCACGCGGGCTCCTGGCGGCGCTATCCGGACGGCAACGTGTTTTCCTACGACAAGCTGGCGGAAGAACTGGTGCCCTATGTGAAGGACATGGGGTACACCCACATCGAGCTGATGCCCATCACCGAATATCCCTACGACGGGTCGTGGGGCTACCAGGTTACGGGCTATTTCGCCCCGACCTCCCGCTACGGCGAGCCGAAGCAGTTCATGGATTTTGTGGAAAAATGCCATGAGGCCGGTATCGGTGTGATTATGGACTGGGTGCCCGCGCATTTTCCGAAAGACGAGTTCGGCCTGGCGTCTTTCGACGGCGAGCCGTGCTATGAGTACGCCGACCCCCGCAAGGGCGAGCACAAGGAATGGGGGACGCTGGTCTTCGACTACGCCAAAAACGAGGTGGTCAGCTTCCTGATTTCCAGCGCGGTCTTCTGGCTGGAAAATTACCACGTCGACGGCATTCGGGTTGACGCGGTCGCGTCCATGCTGTATCTTGATTACGGCAGAAAACCCGGCGAATGGATCCCCAACAGGAACGGCGGGCGCGAGAACCTGGAGGCGGTCGCCTTTCTGCGCAAGCTGAACAAGACGGCGCTTTCCCTTTTCCCGGACGCGATGATGATCGCCGAAGAGTCCACGGCGTGGCCGATGGTCTCGCGCCCTGTGGGAAGCGGCGGCCTGGGCTTCAGCTACAAGTGGAACATGGGGTGGATGAACGACGTGCTCCATTATGTTTCGCTGGAACCCGCCCAGCGCCGGTACCATCACGACAACCTGACGTTCTCCTTTTTCTATGCGTTTTCAGAAAATTTCATCCTGCCCGTCTCGCACGACGAGGTGGTCCACGGCAAGCGCTCGCTGATGAACAAGATGCCCGGCACCTATGAGCAGAAGTTTGCCGGGGTGCGCGCGTTTATGTGCTATATGATGGCCCACCCCGGCAAAAAGCTGATTTTCATGGGCACGGAGTTCGGCCAGTTCATCGAGTGGAACTACAAGCAGGGCCTGGACTGGCTGCTGCTGGGCTATGAGCAGCACCAGAAACAGCAGCGGTTTTTCCGCGAGCTCAACCGCTTTTACCTGCGCACGCCCGCCCTGTGGGAGATCGACTTCTCCTGGAAAGGGTTCGCCTGGATTTCAAACGACGACTACCTTCAGAGCGTCATCGCTTTCCGCAGGATCGCGAAATCCGGGAAGGAGGTGATCGCCGTATGCAACTTTCTGCCGGTGCGCCGCGACGATTACCGCATCGGCGTGCCCGATGCGGGGATTTACGAAGAAATCTTCTCTTCCGACGCCGCCCGCTACGGGGGAAGCGGTCTGACGAACGGAAGCGATATCAAGAGCTCCGCCCCGCCGATGCACGGCTGCCGGCAGTCCATCAGCCTCACATTGCCGCCGCTTTCCGTGATTTTTCTCAGGTGCAGGCGGAAAGCGCCCCGGCGCGCAAAGGCCCGGCGCATCGGGGAAAAACCCAGGGACCGGAAAACTGCCGACTGAGAGTGAGGGAGTCTGCAATGTTGCCAAAACAGGAAGTTGTCGCCATGCTGCTGGCGGGGGGTCAGGGCAGCCGGCTGGGGGTCCTGACGAAGAACCTCGCAAAGCCCGCCATCCCTTTCGGGGGGAAATACCGGATCATCGACTTTCCGCTTTCCAACTGTGTCAATTCCGGGATCGAGTGCGTCGGCGTGCTGACTCAGTACCAGCCGCTGGAGCTGAACGAGTACATCGGGAACGGGCAGCCGTGGGATTTGGACAGCGCCAACGCCGGCGTGCGCGTGCTGCCGCCCTACCAGCGCAGCCGCCGCTCCGACTGGTACAGGGGGACCGCCAACGCGATTTACCAGAATATCCCGTACATAGAGCGGTATGACCCGGACTATGTGATTGTGCTTTCCGGGGACCATATCTATAAAATGGACTACTCCAAAATGGTCGCGTACCACAAGGAGAAAAAGGCGGACTGCACCATCGCGGAGATTGAGGTCCCGATGGAGGAGGCCCCGCGCTTCGGCATCCTGAACACGCGGGAGGACGGCTCCGTCTACGAGTTCGACGAGAAGCCGAAGAAACCGAAGAGCAACCAGGCCTCGATGGGCATCTACGTCTTCACCTGGAGCAAGCTGCGCAGGTATCTGGAAGAAGACGCGGCCGACCCGAAATCCTCGAACGACTTCGGCAAGGACGTTCTTCCCGCCATGCTGAAATCGGGCGCGCGCATCTTCGCCTACCGGTTCGAGGGATACTGGAAGGATGTCGGCACCATCGACAGCCTGTGGGAGTCCAACATGGACCTGCTCAACCCCAAGGTTTCGCTGGACCTGAACGAAGAGGACTGGAAAATCTACTGCCGCAGCCCGGTCATGCCGCCCCATTACATCGGCAAGGGCGCGAAGGTGCAGAATTCCCTCGTCGCGGAGGGCGCCAACGTCTACGGGGCCATTGATTTCGCCGTGCTGTTCTCCGGCGTTTCGATTGCGCCCGGCGCGGTGGTGCGGGACTCCATCGTGATGCCGAACACCCGGGTGGAGCGGGGCGCGGTGGTGCAGTACGCGATTGTGGCCGAGGACTGCGTGATTGGGGCGAACGCGGTGGTCGGCTCCCGGCCGGAGGATACGCCGGACAAGGCCGCGTGGGGCGTCGCGGTGATTGGGGACGGCTGCAGGATTCCGCCGGGGGCGGTCATTCCGCCCAGGGCCATGATCGACAAGGACGCCCTGAAGCAGGGAGGCGGGAAGAATGCGCGGAAATGACGTGATGGGCCTGATTTTTTCCAACGAGCACGAGGAGCGCATCCGGGAGCTTACGGAAAACCGCACGGTGGGCTCCGTGCCGTTCGGCGGGCGGTACCGCCTGATTGATTTTCCGCTCTCCAGCATGGTCAACTCCGGCATCAGCGAGGTCGGCGTCATCGCGCGGGGCAACTACCAGTCGCTGATGGACCACCTCGGCTCGGGCAAGGCGTGGAACCTTTCGCGCAAGCGCGAGGGGCTGTTCGTCCTCCCGCCGTTCGAGTCGGGCGCCGCCTCCGGGCCGGGCCGCATCGGTGCGCTGGCGTCTTCCCTCGCGTTCCTCAGAAAATCCAAGGAGGAATACGTGCTGCTGATGGACTGCGACACGGTCTGCAACATCCCGTTCCGGGAGCTGATTGCGCGGCATGTGGAGACGGGGGCGGATATCACCGTGGTCTGCCGCCGGGGCAAAATTCCGGAAAAAATGGCCGACCCGGCGGTTTATGACGTGGCGCCGGACGGGGAGGTGCGCGGGATGCTGGTCGCCCCGACCGCGCGGGACGAGTGCTGCTACGACCTGGGGATCCTCCTGATTCGGCGGGACCTGCTGATGCGCTTCGTCAGCGACTGCGTGAGCCGCAACCAGTACAACTTCAAGCGGGACCTGCTGCAGCGGAACCTTTCCACCTGCCGCGTCTATGCCTACGAGTTCCGCGGCTTTGCCAAGACCATCTGCTCGACCGTCGCCTATTTCGACGCGAACATGGCGCTGATGGACCCGGACGTGCGGGCGGAGCTCTTCAATCCGAGCCGGCCCGTCTACACCAAGGTCCGCGACGACATGCCCGCGCGGTACGGCCTGGGGGCCGAGGTTTCCAATTCCCTGGTCGCCGACGGCTGTGTGGTGGAGGGCCGCGTGGAAAACAGCGTGCTGTTCCGCGGCGTCCACGTCGGCAAAGGGACCGTCGTCCAGAACTGCGTGATTCTTCAGGACAGCATCATCGGCCGCGACTGCCGCCTGAACTATGTGATTATGGACAAAAACGTCCTCATCAAAAACGACCGCCTGCTGTTCGGTTTTCAGTCCTATCCGGTTTTCATCGCCAAAGGCAGCGTCGTTTGACCTGCGGACCAACACTGAAAGGGGTATCGAGCATGAAAGTACTGTATTGCACAAGCGAAGCGACACCGTTCGCCGCCACCGGCGGCCTGGGCGAGGTCGCAGGCTCTCTGCCGCAGGCCCTGCGGATGCGGCTGATCGGCTGCCGGGTGGTGATGCCCCTGTACGAGGACATCCCCCAGGAGCTGCGGGAAAACATGAAGTTCGTGACCAGCCTTTCCGTCCCGGTCGCGTGGCGCAGGCAGTACTGCGGTGTGTTCGAGACGCACTCCGGCGGCGTGATCGTGTACCTGATCGACAACCAGTACTATTTCAAGCGGCACGGCCTCTACGGGCACTACGACGACGCGGAGCGGTTCGCGTTCTTTTCCCGCGCCGCGCTGGAGATGCTGCCCTACATCGACTTCAAGCCGGACATCATCCATGCCAACGACTGGCAGACGGCGCTGGTCCCGATCTATTTCAGCATCTTCTATGCCGACAAGGAGTTTTACCGCGGCATGAAAACCGTGTTCACCATCCATAACATCCAGTATCAGGGCAAATACGGCAAAGAGCTGGTCGAGGATGTGCTCGGCATCCCGGAGCCGTCGGTGCCGCTGCTGGAATACGGCGACTGCATCAATATGGTCAAGGGCGCGGTGGAGTGCGCAAACCGCGTGACGACGGTGAGCCCGACCTATGCGCAGGAGATTCTGGATCCGTGGTTCGCCTACGGGCTGGAGAGCATCCTTCAGGAGCGGAGCTGGAAGCTCTCCGGCATTCTGAACGGAATCGACGTGCATGTCTATAATCCGGAGACGGACGAATACCTTTACGCCAATTACACGGCGGACGACCCGGACGGCAAGGCCGAGGACAAAGCCGAGCTGCAACAGCGCCTGAACCTTGCGCAGGAGCCGGAGGCCCCGCTGGTCGGCATGGTCACGCGCATGGTGGCGGCCAAGGGGTTGGATTTGCTGGAGCAGGCGTTCGACCGCATGATGCAGCAGACGAACCTGCAGTTTGTGATTCTCGGTTCCGGCGACTGGGAGTACGAGAACTTTTTCAAGGAGATGCAGAGCCGCTACGCGGGCCGGGTCTGCGCGTGCTTCGGCTTCATCCCGGAGCTGTCGCATAAAATCTACGCGGCCTCCGACCTCTTCCTGATGCCCTCCAGGACCGAGCCGTGCGGGCTGGCGCAGATGATTGCGCTGCGGTACGGCGCAGTCCCCGTCGTGCGGGAAACGGGCGGCCTGAAGGATACGGTGACCGACAGCGGCGGCGGAAAAGGCAACGGCTTTACGTTCCGCGACTACAGCAGCGACGACATGCTGGGCGCCGTGAAGCGCGCCGTAAAGGGATACGCCGACCGCGACGGGTGGAAAATCCTGATGCGCCGCGGGATGGAATGCGACTTCAGCTGGGGGCACTCCGCCAACGAGTATATTCGCCTGTACCGCAGCCTGCTTAAGAATGGGAAATAGATATTCTCCGCAGGGAGAACGGGAAGTGTTTAGATGGCCCTGACGAAAAAACGGCTTTTGAAAATTGCGGCAGTCCTCGGGCTGACCGCTTTGGCCGGCGTCGCCGTCTTCGGCCTGTATCGGGTCACGGGGGCGGTCCTCGACCGGATGATTCCTTCCTCCGACGCCGGCAGCCTCCCTCCCGTTTCCAGCCGGCCGGCCGGGCAGGAGCCCGGCTTTTCTGCAGAATCCGGAAGCCCGCCGGAGAGCGCGGGTTCGGAATCGGGCACGGATTCGGCCGGGAAGCCGGCGGGGGTTCTCGACCCCTACCTGGCGGACGCCCGGAAAAGGGTGGCCCAGATGACCCTTCGCCAGGAAGTCGGGCAGGTTTTTCTGTTTGAGTGCCCGGCATCCGGAGCCGTCCGCGCCATCGACCAGTACAGCCCGGGCGGGTATTGCCTGACGGAAAGAAACTTTGCCGGCAAAACGGCGGCCCAGGTGCGGAGGACGCTCCAGTCCTACCAGAATTCCAGCAAAATCCCGCTGCTGCTCGCCTGCGACGAAGAGGGCGGGACGGTCGTGCGCATCAGCTCCAACCCCGCGCTCGCGCCTGAAAAATTCGCGTCCCCGCGGCAGGTGTTCGCCAAGGGCGGGCTTTCCGCCGTGACCGCCGACACGGTAAAAAAGGCGAAGCTGCTCAGGAGCCTCGGGGTCAACGTCAACCTCGCGCCGGTCTGCGACATTTCGGCCGATCCGAAAACTTTCATATATGCGCGGTCGCTCGGGCGGGACGCCAAAACGACGGCGGAGTTCGCAAAGCTTTCCGTCAGGGCGTATGCGGAGCAGGGGGTCGGGTGCGTGCTGAAGCATTTTCCCGGCTACGGCGGCACGCAGGACACCCATACGGGTGCGGCGCGCGACACGCGGAGCTACCAGTCGTTCCAGAAATCGGATTTTCTGCCGTTCCAGGCGGGAATCGCGTCGGGCGCCGCATGCATCATGATTTCGCACAACACCGTGGAGTGCATAGATGCCGAGCGCCCGGCGTCGCTTTCGCCCCAGGTGCATGAGATTCTGCGCGAGAAACTCGGTTTTACGGGCGTGACGGTTACGGACTCCCTCGCCATGGGGGCGGTCACCCAATACACCAAAAATAAAAACGCGGCCGTCGAGGCGTTCCTCGCGGGCAACGACCTGCTGCTGACGCCGGACATCGCGGAGAGCTATAACGCCCTCTATCAGGCAGTGAAGAGCGGCGCGGTACCCAAAAAAAGGCTGGACGAGTCCGCCGCGCGCATCGTTGCCTGGAAGCTGCAGCTCGGTCTTCTCCGCTGATGGCAGCAGAAGATTCCATAAAAATAAAGGGTGGAAGGGTTGATTTTCCGCCGCGCTTTCGCTATAATAAGAAAGCCGCTGAAAATCGGCGGCATCGGATTTGCCAGTTGGAGAGGTATTCTAATTGGTAAGGAGCTACATTGGAAATGTAGTGC
>ENA-UOOR01004437-UOOR01004437.1-fermentation-metagenome-genome-assembly--contig:-NODE-4437-length-11190-cov-2.771531_pt1 | contig 11190 bp, 8 predicted proteins | sample MGYA00245780_ERZ724029 | MGnify/ENA primary metagenome ERZ724029 (study PRJEB28704, sample SAMN03018315) | fermentation metagenome | biome: anthropogenic terrestrial biome; feature: soil; material... | reverse complement strand
CGGGCTTTGTGGATGCTCTCTCTGGAGGCGTTACCTGTGTCCAAGTGTTACCTGGCAGTGCGAATGTGGTAGGTGGGCAGGGTGCTATTTTAAAGACCCGTGTCGACGTAGTAGATAAAATGGTGGTACAGGCTCCTTCCGGAATGAAAGCTGCTCTTGGTGAAAATCCGGTGCGCGTTTATGGAGAAAAATCAAACACACCCATGACCCGTATGGGGAGTGCTTCTCTTATGCGCCAGGCTTTGAATGATGCCTTGAACTATAGAGAAAAAAAGGAAGAGGCGGAGCGAAAAGGGGATTTTTTTGAGAAAAACTTGGGGATGGAAGCATTGCTTCCTGTTATTGAAAAAAAGATGCCGCTTCGTGTCCATTCTCACCGAGCCGATGATATTGCTACGGCTATTCGTATCGCAGAAGAGTTTCAAATTCTTTACACCATAGAGCATTGTACAGAAGGCCATCTTATGGCACCATATCTTGCTGAAAAAAATGTAATGGCAGCAGTAGGTCCCACCCTTGTAGGGAGATCGAAGCTCGAGTTGAAAAATAAGAGCTGGGAGACATTGACGGCTCTTTACAACGCAGGGGTGCATTTCTGCATCATTACAGACCATCCTGTTATTCCTATTGACCAGTTTATAGTTTGTGCCTCTCTTGCCTGCCATGCGGGTCTTCCTCGTGAGGTGGCGTTGAAGGCAGTGACTCTCTGGGGTGCTGAGCATCTTGGTATTGCAGATAAGGTGGGCTCTCTGGAAGCCGGGAAAGATGCAGACATAGTCCTTTGGGATGGAGATCCTTTGGATGCCCGATCTCATGTGCTTAAAACCTTTATTGATGGGGAAGAGGCCTATTCACTCTCATAAATAAAATGCAAGGAGAGGCTTATGTTGTACATAAGTCCTCTCCTGCGGTTTCCCCTGAAAAAGCGGGCAAAGCTATTTTTGTGTTGCCTGGAGAACAATGCGCCCAGCGAGGTAACCGGCACCTAATCCATTATCGATATTAACGACTGCTACTCCTGTGGCGCAAGAATTAAGCATAGTCAGCAAAGGCGCAATTCCCCCTAAGTTAGCACCGTACCCAGTACTAGTTGGAACCCCTATGACCGGGCATGAAACTAAACCGGCTAAGACGCTCGGAAGGGCTCCCTCCATACCTGCAACGGCTACGATGGCCAGGGATGTTTGGAGGGTTTCGATGTGAGCGAGCAAACGATGTAGCCCTGCTATGCCTATGTCGTAAAGTCGTTTGGGAGTGCACCCCATATACTCGGCAGTAACGGCTGCTTCTTCTGCTACAGGGACATCGCTGCTTCCTGCGCTAATGATAGCGAGCCCTAGTACGGGCTCTATTTTTCGACGTTTTATGCCGATGATCCTAGCTTTTTCATGATAATGCGCATCAGGAAGAATGTTGGCTACAACTTTATATTGTTCCAATGTTGCTCTGGAAAATAATATATTTTCATTGCTGTCAGAAAGGGCCTCAGCAATAGTTTGCAGCTGTTCCTCACTTTTGTTCGGACAATAAACAATCTCAGCAAATCCTTTCCTGAGAGCTCTATGAGTGTCGAGCTTCACTTCTCCCAAATCTTGAAAAGGCAAGGTTTTTACATGCTGGATAAAAGTATCTGCGTCTAAGGTTCCTTCGCGAAGTTGTTGTATCATTCTTTTCAGATCGGAGTCATTCATTTTGATCACCATAGCTTTCTTTTGAAAAAATAGTAATTAAGAGCTATTGTACAGACAAGAGAGAGGTAAAAACAAGGAGGCTTTTCCCCATGGCAGAGACAGTTTTTCGAGCCTTTTCTAAGTTTGACGAGTGGCAAGGCAGGAAATGTGCTTGTATTGTATGGGTTCCCCTTAGAGCAGAGCGTATTCGTATCGCTCCATATCCTTTTTTGTTACAAAATTATAATGTTATTCCGCGGCACATTGCTTCTATGGCAAAAGGATATGCCGATGAGTTTCTTGGGCTTGATGAATTTGTTTTATTTAAATGTTTTATGAAGGAAAAACGTGGTATTTTTGTGGAGTCTCTTGAATACAAGCTGCCTCTTCAATGGCAGGATGAACGTGGCAATCCTTGCATTCCTCTTCGTTGTGATCCTTCGTGGGAAAAAATTTTTTCGGTCAAGGGCGACGAGGTTATAAATTTGCCTTTTGAAGTGGATGGATACTGGCATATTCTATAAAAAGGGGGCCGGGGAGTATTTACACTCCCCGGTTTTGTTGTTGGAAGGGCGGTTGGGAACCCGCCCTAACTTAATATATCTTCTGTGCTTTATCGAGCAGAATAAGAAGTCATAGATTCTTTATAGATCGTCCGAATAGTGTCTCTGGAAGCAGGCACTGGCGCTACGCTCAATAACCCATCGAGAGAAGGGGTGGTCATGGCCAACTCTGTAAGTCGGTCCAAATCTTCTTCCTTATACCCTTCGTCAGCTAATTTAGATGTTACCCCGAGGTCAAAGAGCCATTTTTCTACTGCTTTTGCCACTTTCTCTGCTTCTGCAGGTTCTCCTTTAAGGATCCCAACGACAGGTGTAAAAAGAGCAGCAAGAACTTCTGGCTGGGCAGGATAGATTTGCTTTAAAACTGCTGGTAAAAGCATGGCCAGCCCTAACCCATGAGCAAGATTTGGTTTGACAGCGGAAAGAGGGTGCTCCAAAGCATGAGTAAAGTGAAGCAACCCGTTATCAAAGCTTATCCCGGCTATAAGGGAGGCATAGAGCAAAAAGTACCGGGCTGTTAAATCTGTAGGATGTTGCAATGCTTGAGGTAAATATGTAGATACTAGTCGGACAGTTTCCTGTGCGAGAAGGATGGAGTAAGGACTTGCTACAACAGAAGTAGCAGCCTCCACCACATGATTAACGGCATCAATAGAGACATATCGAGTCTGGTCTGGGGAAAGGCCCGTCATGAGAGCCGGATCGTCAATGGCATAAAGAGGATATATGCAATCATAGGCAATAGCTGGCTTATACTCTTTCTCTGGAATGCTCACTACTGCAAAACGATCTACTTCTGTTCCTGTCCCGTGGGTTAAATTGATAGCAACGATAGGCGCTGCTTTAGCGGGAATAAAAGTAAGTTCAAAAAGCTCCCGTGCCGTTTTATGAGGGTACTCCATAAGAATTGCTGCGCTTTTTCCTGCATCTATGGGGCTTCCCCCTCCAATGGCAATAACTCCCTGGGCTTTGAATTGAAGTCCCATCTGAGTGGCCTCATCCACCGAATCTGCGGTAGGGTTAGGTGTTACTTTATCGTATAGAACATAATCTACGCCGTGTTTTTTAAAGGCAGCTATTACGTAATTCCAAGCCCCTGTTTTCTTATAAGAGCTATGCCCTGTTACGCAGAGAACTCGCTTTATACCCTGAGAGGCGAGGGCCTCTATAATGTCATCTATTTTTTTAATGGCGCCAACTCCTAAATAGGCTGTGGTTCTCGTTCTGATCTCTCTAATTTCGTTAATAGCAACTTTATGGTCCCACATTCTTTTTCACCCCTTGTGAAAGTTATATTTTTCACCAGCAACGAGAGAAGATTACCATTGCAAAAAAGAGCTGTCAATGGGACTCAAGATATATATCGTATAAAGAATACATTAAATAAGGAAGAAAAGAGAAGAGGGGCTAGAAAGGAAGAAAAGAGTTAGCCCCTCTTTTATTTCATGTTAATAAGAGAGAAATTCTTTTTTTATAGCCTCACAAAATAAAGGGTCGGTAAAGCATCGGAGCGCAGCTCTTCCTAATATTTGAGCGCCAATTTTCAACATTTCCTTGGCTCGTGGTGTTGTGACTGCTTGTGCGAATTCTCGTGTATGATGAGGTATTTGCATGTCTGTAATAGAGAGTAGAGGTTGCAAGGCTGGACAATGTTGACTTACATTGCCCATGTCGCTTGACCCGCCAGCGCCGGGAGCTGGGGTTGTAGATATGCCGCATTCGGCAAACACTCCCTCCATCATGTCTTCAGCAGCCTTATTGGGACGCATTTCGTGGAAACTAAATTCTACATTCTTCCATTCAACTTCTGTTTCGGTGGCTAGAGCCACTCCTTGAGCACATTTAAAGGCTTTTTGCAAAACAATGTCTAGATATTTTCTATCTGGAGCTCTGAAATAGAACTTGGCTGAGGCCAAATCTGGAACAATGTTTGGTGCTTCTCCGCCTTTTGAAACGATGCCATGCATTCTGACTCCTGGCTTTACATGTTGACGTAGCATATCGATACTATGAAAGAAAAGTTGGACGCCGTTAAGGGCATTGCGCCCTTCCCACGGAGCTCCAGCGGCATGAGCAGTTTGTCCTGTAAAGGTGAATTCAATGGCATCCATTGCTAGAGACCGATAAGGTACATAACTTACATTATCATTGCAATGGATCATCATGGCTAAGTCCATAGAATCAAAAATCCCCTTTTCTGAAAGAGTCACTTTAGCGCCGTTTGTTTCTTCCGCCGGAGTCCCTATTACAAAAAGAGTTCCAGTAGAAAGAGAGCTCATGAGAGGGGAAAGAGCAAGTCCGGCCAAGAGAGTCATGGAACCATGAAGGCAATGTCCACATCCATGGCCTATTTCAGGTAACGCATCGTATTCTGCCAGAAGGGCTACGTGGGGCGTCCCCTTCCCTTTTTTGCCACAGAAAGCGGTTGGAATGTCACTGTAAGGATATTCTGTTTCGAAATGAGCTTGGGCAAGAAGATCGTTCATTTTTCGGCTCGCTTCAAATTCCTGTTCACCTAGTTCAGGGTGAGAGGCCATATAGAGGTTCAATTTCCATACAGTTTCTACGTTTTTCTCTATGGTCGTGTCCAGAGTAGAGATAAGCTCTTTGTATTTATTCAATTCGTTCAACGAAAAAGCCTCCTTTTGTTTATATGAAGAATAATCCTATCACATGATGTGGCCTACTCCTACCTCTTCTATTAAGAGATATACTATTTTTGATCTTATTGCTGTTTCAAAGTAAAATTATCATCGGCCAGTATTTTTGAACTGGACCCTCACTATTTGGAGGAAAGTATGAACACAAAGGCAACAAGGCTAGATCAGGTAATTATGAACAGGCTGAAAAAAGACTGGGCAGAACCTATCCTTTGGTGGAGCGGTGAGTGGTGGACAGGAGAGGATATTGCATGTTTAGCTGCTCAGTATAGGCAAAGTTTGGGAGATGCAGGGTTCGGGAAAGGGCATCGATTGGCTGTAATGATGCCTAATTCTCCAGCTGTATTGGCGCTTTCTTTAGCTGCTTGGGCACTGGGTGGTGCCGTAGCTCCTATCAATACTCGAGCGGGAGTTCCCACGACTCTTGGGATCTTAGAGCTTATTGATCCTTTTGCGGTTATAATGTCTGAAAAGATGGAGGAATTGGAAGAAGCTCTGGCTTCAAAGGAGATCCCTTTCTTTGTTTCTCCTCTTGATGCGGCCCTTCCGCATATATCGGGACGCCAGTCTGTGGTAGGCGATGAAGAATTAGCTGTAATTTTTGCTACGTCTGGCACAACTGGCCGGCCAAAAGCTGTGCCTTTGAGCCACTCTAATTTGATTCATAATGCCACGACGGTATTTGAAGAGTTGACGGAGTTGGCCGAAGGGGACGTCTTCCTTAATGTGCTGCCCAACTTCCACTCTTTTGGCTTTACAGTAGCGGGGGTAATGCCCCTGCTCTGTGGTATGAAACAGACTATTTTGCCCTCTTTTCTTCCACCCCATAAGACGCTAGAGGCTATTTGTGTGTCGAAAACAAATGTTTTGCTTGTAGTTCCCACAATGCTTTCTTTCCTGCTTTCTTCTATTGACCACGGTGCTCCTAAACCTGATCATGTGAAGCTTATTATAAGTGGGGGAGATAAGCTGAACATACAGTTAGACTCAAAAATCAAGGAATATTTTGGGGTGGGTGTGCTTGAAGGGTATGGATTGACAGAGTGTTCTCCCGTTGTATGTGTAAATCCGTCTTATGCCAAGCGAAAACTTGGAACTGTCGGTCCTTTTATTTCTGGATATCAGTGGAAACTTGGAAATGAACATGGGGAAGATGTAAAAACTTCCAAGGAAGGAGTTTTATGGGTTCGAGGAAGCTCTGTCGCGGCTGAATATTTTAGAGATCCTGAAAAGTCGGCGGGGCGTTTCGATGGAGGATGGTTCAACACAGGTGATTATGTTCAGATTGACGAAGACGGGTATGTCAGAATCCTCGATAGGGTGACAGATATTATTATTGTTGGAGGATTTAACGTTTATCCCCAGGAAGTGGAGGCTATACTTCAGACCCACCCGGCAATAGAGCAAACTGTTGTAATAGGAATTCCCCATCAGATTAACGGAGAGGTTCCTAAAGCGTATGTAAAAAAAGCGCCAGGAATTGCCTTATCTCCAAGAGATGTAATTGATTTCTGCAAAAAACATTTAGCTCATTATAAGGTGCCGCGGAGCGTAGAATTTATAGACGCATTTCCTCTCTCAAGTACAGGAAAGATACTTCGTCGCCTTCTGAGGAAAAAAGAAGAGGTAAAACACTCATAAAAATCCGGTCTGAGAAAAGCAGGGGCCCCTCCTTTCCGAGGGGCCCCCTTGTTCTTTAGAATGCTCGAAATCCTACAACGTCTTCCCGAATAGCCATATACCTTTTCTTAGTAATGTCCATATGACCACTTTCCATATTTTTGAGCTTGCCAAACATAATAGCTGTTTCGCCAGCGCTCTCTTTCTCGAGGCGTTCATAGAATTCTTTCGCTCTCATTTCCGATAAATATGCAGCAGAAGCAATGCGTAGAAGGGACGTTACATCTCCGAAGTCTTTGGTCTGTACCTTCAGTTCAGGAGAGACAACCATATGAGGATCTATAGGGCATTCTTCACCATACATTTTTAGGTACAGCTTCTTCAGGTCTTCTTCATGCTCTTTCTCCCACTCTGCCAATTCCATCAATTCTTTCTTCTCATGAGGTTTTGTAACACTCTCAGCCCAGATACGGTAAAAGTTCTTGGCTTCTATTTCAGCATGTATACCATACCTGAGAGCCTCTTTCATTTCAAAGCACTCTGATGTCATATTTATCCCTCCAGTCTCGAATGAACATAGTATTACTTATAAAGTATATACTTTTTGGAAAGGTATTTGCAAATATCATTACAGTACTACAATATGAGCTACGAGCTAGAGAATAGTGTAATATAAAAATTAAAAGGGAGAATCGAGAATTAAGGAGGGGAATTAGATGAGTAAAAAAGAAAATCTTGTTGTAGTTTCATGTGCGCTGACGCCGGAAGAACGGCGAAAGCTAGAAGCCCCTCTTGAAAGAGTAGCGACAGTGCTTTATTTGGATGATTGCAAAGATAGAGTGTCGCTCTTAAAAGAAGCTGATGTTTTAATATCTTTCTTTTTTAATCGTGAAATCCATAAAGAAGAGTACCCCCTGCTCAAAAAATTGCGCTTGTTACAGACTCTTTCTGCAGGTGTAGATTATCTTCCCTTTTCTGAAATGCCTCAACATTTCTTTATAGCATGTAATGCCGGAGGGTGGGCCTATCAAATAGCAGAGCATGTTGTAGCTTTGACTATGGCGCTCGCAAGACATCTCGTTCCTCTTCATTTGAAGTTGGCACAAGGAGAATTCGACAGAGAGAAATATGTCTTAAGAAATCTGAAAGGAATGACGGCTGGAATCGTAGGCTTTGGAGGAATAGGGCAACGTACAGCAACGTTATTTAAAGCTTTTGGCATGAAAATCATGGCTTTAAATACCAGTGGTAAGACGACAATTCCAGTAGATTTTATAGGAACGCTTTATCAGTTACCTCAAGTCTTAAAGGAATCCGACGTAGTGTTACTGGCACTTCCTCTTACAAAACAAACGAAGGGGTTTATTGGCACAAAGGAATTGTCGATAATGAAGAAAGATGCCATATTGATTAATGTGGCTCGCGCTCCTCTCATAATAGAAAAAGACCTTTATGAACATCTGAAAAGAAACCCCAGTTTCCAGGTAGGTCTTGATGTATGGTGGAAAGAACCTACATGGGGCAGAGACAATTTTCATGTGGACTATCCTTTCCTTGAACTCCCTAACGTTCTTGGCTCCCCCCACAATTCTAATTATGTAGCTGGTGCCATGGCTGAAGCATGTGAAGTGGCGGCTCGAAATATAGCCCTTTTCCTTGAGGGGAAAAGGTGGCACGGCTCTATAGATCGAGAAGACTATGTTCTTACCGATTGACTAGCAATTGACAAGCTCGAGGAGGGGGAAGTTAAAAGAGAAATACTATATGGGAGAGGAGCAGTTTTTGTATTTTAATCCATAGATGGGGGGGGTAATGTTATGTCGTATGGAAGCGTGTCGCGAAAGATTGCGGCGGCTTTCGCGGCTCTGATCTTTTTTATGGCGGTGGTAGGATGGTTAAGCTATAGGTCCTTGAATCATTCTTCTTTAGGCTTATTACAATATCAGCGTTTAGCTGAAGTGAGCAATGAAAGTGCAAAAGTACAGGTCGCGCTTATGTCCCTTAAAGCTTCCGCCACGCGGTACATTGAATTCAGAAGAGTTGAGGATCAAATTCAGTACCGGGATATTCAGGCGGTTTTTGAGGCGGCTCTTTCTCGCCTTGCTTCTAATGTTGAAAAAACAGAACAGAAAGAAAAAATAGATATAATTTCTTCTCTTCTCGATGAATATAATCAAGCCTTTCAAACAGCAGTTCAATTGAATGACGACATGGAGATTCTTTTTCAGACAGGCTTTCTCAATCAGAGTGAAATTATGGAACAGGAGTTAACTGCTCTTATGGTGGAAGCGGAGAAGAATCAAAATGCCAGCCTTTCGTATTATGCAGGACTAGGGGTGAGGAGTCTCTTATTGGCCAAGGCTGACGGAATCCATTATCTTCAAACGGGAGATCAGACTCTTATTGGTAAGTTAAAGCGAGAACTAGTGGATCTCTCGGGGTATATGCCTCTTTTTGATATGATGGTTGAAGATCATGAGGCAGGGTGTGACCACCTCCAGAAGTTTACTGAATCGTTAAAAAATTTTGAAGAACAAATACCTACTATAGTGGAAATAGATACGAAACGTCGGGCTATTCGGTCGGAGACGATAGAGGAACTCGGCTCCAAAATGGAGGAGCAAATAGCTTCTATTCAAAAAGCTTTAGAGTCCTTCCAGCAAAAATTGGGACCAGAACTTGCAGAACAGAATAATACGGCCCTTCGCTATATTTTTCTTGCGGCTTCTCTTATGGTCCTTTCGTGTGTAGTGACCGGATTGATTTTGTCTCGTCATATAACAACGCCCCTTCGTCAAGTTGTTTGTCTCGCCCAAAGGGCGGCAGAACGAGACCTCTCTTGGGGAAGAGATGATTTTGGAACGGAACGGAGAGATGAGTTCGGCCATATGGCAGATGCTCTTTCTGCCATGATAGATTCTCTTCGGAATGCTTTAGTGGAAGTGCGAGGTAATGCATATAATTCCCTTCAGCGAGCAGAGAGTCTTGCTGCCTTGTCTCAGGAAAGCACGGCTTCTATGGAGGAAATTCGGGGTGCTTTAGAAGAGCTCAACACCCTCTCTGAGGAGAGTGGGCATGCTTTGGAACAAGCTGGAGATGCTGTTAACGTAGTAGCAGAGAATGCATCAGAATCGGCTCATTCCTCTTCTGAAGCGGCAAAAACATCGGCTTTCGCCGCTTCTCTTTCAGAAGAGGCTGCGTCAAGAGTTGAGGCCGTTATTAGCTCTATACAACATGTGGAAAATCAGATGAAGGAAACAGAGTCTAAAATAGCTCGTCTTGGTTCTTCTATTAAGAATATTTCAGGTTTTGTGAATGTAATTACGGCTATAGCAGATCAGACGAATCTCCTTTCGCTCAATGCTGCTATTGAAGCTGCCAGAGCTGGAGATGCTGGGCGAGGGTTTGCAGTTGTAGCTGACGAAGTTCGAAAATTGGCAGAGGAGTCGGCTGAAGCTGCTCGAAATATTGAGTCGCAAATTTCAGAGCTACAAAAAGATGCCTCTGTTTCTATAGATGCTATTCGAGAAACAGGAGAAACCATGAAAAGTACAGTGGTAGATGCCCGCCATGCGAGAAAAGGCATGGAAGATGCTCTCTCTGAAACGGCAAAAATAGATGAAATTATCCAGGCCCTTGCTGCTTTGGCTCAGAATCAGGCTCTGGCTGGTGAAGAAATGAAAGGGACGGTAGAACGTGTTCTTTCTGCGGCTCGTAGCATGAGGCAGATGGTGGCTACTATTCGGCAAGCAGGTGAAGAGACAGTAAAGGCTGCTGAGAGTGTGGCACGAGAAGCAGAGGGAGTGAGTCATGGTTCAGAACAGGTGTCCCATTTGATGGATACTTTTACTCTTAAGAGAGTTTCTACTTCTTCTGGCAATGCTTTGCCGGATAAAGGGGCAGTCCGAGGAGGAGAAAAAACAGCTGTTTTAACTCCACACTCGTCAATTTCAGGAGATCAATAAAAATCTGATTCACAGAATAAAACATAGAGTATAAGGCGGTGAAAAACATGGCACTATTTCAGGTTGCTACCTTTAATGTAAACTCTGTGCGAAGTCGCATGCTTGTCCTTTTGCAATGGCTTCAGAAAAACAGAGTTGATGTTCTTTGTCTTCAAGAGACCAAGACGGAAGATCAATTTTTCCCTCAGGAAGAATTTAAAAAACTCGGTTATTCTCTCATATTTAAAGGAGAGAAGGCCTATAACGGTGTAGCTCTTTTAAGCCGTCATGCAATAGAGAACCCTCAGTTTGGATTTAATGATGGTGAAGATCCTGATCCTATAACGAGGATAGTGCGAGGAACCATATGCGGTATCCATGTTATTAATACGTATGTCCCTCAAGGCAAGAGCATTGATCATCCGGACTATCAGGCGAAACACCGTTTTTTCGATCGTCTCCTCAATCTTTTTCAGAGGGAGTTTTCACCTCATACGCCCCTATTATGGGTTGGAGATATGAATGTAGCTCCTACTGATATAGATGTAACGAGCCCTGAACGAAAAGGAGATCACGTGTGTTTTCACAAAGACATAAAAAATAAGTTTGAAGAAGTGAAAGCCTGGGGGTTTGTGGATGTTTTTCGAAAATATCACCCTCATGTAATAGATTTTTCCTTCTTCGATTATAGGGTAAAAAATGCTTTGGCGAGAAATATTGGGTGGAGAATCGA
>ENA-UOOR01004433-UOOR01004433.1-fermentation-metagenome-genome-assembly--contig:-NODE-4433-length-11199-cov-2.025305_pt1 | contig 11199 bp, 9 predicted proteins | sample MGYA00245780_ERZ724029 | MGnify/ENA primary metagenome ERZ724029 (study PRJEB28704, sample SAMN03018315) | fermentation metagenome | biome: anthropogenic terrestrial biome; feature: soil; material... | reverse complement strand
CTACTACCCGGTGGCAGGGAACGATGATGGGAATCGGATTGCGTTTATTCGCCAGGCCAACGGCACGCACCGCTTTGGGGCTTCCGATCTGCAGGGCAATATCCGCATAGCTGCAGGTTTTTCCCGGGGCTATGGTCTGCAAGGCTTTCCAAACTGTTTTTTGGAACTCCGTGCCCTGCATGGACAGCGGCAAGTCGAATTTTGTCCGTTGCCCTTCAAAATACTCTTTAAGCTGCGCCGCGGCTTTTCGGATCAGGGGCGTTTCAGCGGCCTCAAATTTCTCGTGACTTTCTTTGTCTAAAAAGAGATGAGAGATGAAGCCGTCTTCTTCGGCAATTCCAATCGTTCCGATGGGGTAATCATAATACCACAGGCTTTTCATCAGTGGACCTCCTCTGTTTTTTCTTTGTTTTTCTTTATTTTTTCTTTGTTTTTCCTCTGCTTTTCCGCAGTCTTTGCTCATAGTATAGCATTGAAAGCCGTGAAAGTCCTACGGTTTTTCAGCGGGCAATTCTCAAAGGAAGCTTTTTCGGACCATCCCGGGCCGGGGGGCTTCGCCAAGGTCCCGGGACTATGCTATAATTCCGGTATGATCAAAACCGGGGATAATAACGGCCGCGAGGTGTCCTTATGGATCAAAAAATAAAGAAACAGCTTAACAATCTGGAGAAAAAAGAGCAAAAGCTCATCCAAAAAAGCCGCCGGGCTCAGGAGAAAAAGGAAGCTCCCGCCAAAAGGGGCCAATGGGGAAAAAAGCTCCGGGGAAAAATCCCGGATAAGCTGGCAGGCACGCTGAACGCCGCCTTCTGCAAGGGCTTTTCTCTGGTTTTTGAAAAAGGCGCCTCCTGGATTGAAAAAACCTATGATAAAAAGAAAATCGCCGGTATCCATGAGATGCAGGACCGCCTTTACCGGGAGGAGTCCAGCCGGCGGCGCCTGCGTCAGCTGGATCAGCAGGCCAAAAAGACCAAATGGATAAATACGGCGGTGGCCGCGGCGGAAGGCGGCGGCCTTGGTCTTTTCGGCATCGGCCTGCCGGACATCCCTTTATTTTTGGCCTTGCTGCTGAAAGGGATTTATGAAACCGCCCTCAGTTACGGTTTTGCTTATGACTCTGATCAGGAGAGGATTTACATTCTGAACCTGATCGCCGCCGCCCTGACCGAGGAGGACAAAGACCGGGCCAACCTGCGGGCAGATGAGATCGAAGCCGCTATCGACGCCGGTAAAGCCTTCCCCTGGAAACTGGATGAAGAAATCCGCCGGACTTCCAACATCCTGGCCACAAATCTAATGACGGTAAAATTCCTGCAAAGCGTCCTGATTGTGGGAGCCGTGGCCGGCATTGCCAACGTCGGCATCTACCGGAAGGCTGCCGGTTACGCGGCTCTGAAATATAAAAAGCGCTATCTGAAGACTTTACAGAGAAACTGAGCAGAAAAACTGCGCAGACAAACTGCACAGACAAACTGCCGCTTATTGACGGACAAGCTGCGGAAATCCCAGGAGAATCCGGTCCGGACGAATTACTGATTTAAGGAGCTTGCTATGGCTGAGAATCAACATGCCACGATCCAGATCCAGAGTTTTGTCTTTAATTACCTGATGGACAGAATGCATGCCAACCTCTTTGTTACCGATATTAATACGGATGAAATCATCTTTATGAACCGGACCATGCAGAATTGCTTTGGCCTGGAAAATCCCGAGGGGAAAATCTGCTGGCAGGTGCTGCAAAAAGGAATGACCGAACGCTGCCCCTTCTGCCCGATTCCCCGGCTGCTGGAAGCGGATAATCAGGAGTCTTGCGTGGTCTGGGATGAATTCAATTCCCTCATGGGCCGTAACTACGAAAATTATGACAGCCTGATCCCCTGGATGGACGGCCGCCTGGTCCATTTGCAGCATTCCGTGGATGTTACCGAGATCCGCCAGCTTTCCCGGGAAGCCAAGATCGACGATCTGACCAACCTGTTCAACCGCCGGGCCGGAAAAGACCTGCTGGAGAGCAGCCTGGTCCGGGCCCGGGAAAACGGCGTGCCGCTGACGCTTTGTCTCTTTGATTTGAACGAGCTGAAGCTGGTCAACGACCGTTACGGCCATAAAGAAGGCGACCGGTGCCTGGCCTATGTCTCGGCGGTCACCCGGGAAAATTTAAGGGCTGAAGATGCGGCTTTCCGGCTTTCCGGCGATGAATTCGTCATTATCTGTTATAATGCCCGGCAGCCGGAAACCGAGGCCCATATGCGCCTGATCCTTAAGCGGCTGAAAGAAAAGCGCAAGGAATACGGCATTCCTTATGAGCTCTCCTTCTGTTATGGTCTGGCGGAAGCCCTGCCGGAAAAAAGAGCCAGGGTCGCGGACCTGCTTTCCCGGGCCGACGAAAAGATGTACCAGCAAAAAAGGCTCTATCACATCCGTAAAACGGAGAAAAGGCTGATTCTCAGGCCGGAAGAAATGCAAAAAGCCGTTGAGAGCTTTAATTACGACAAGGAGCATCTCTATGACGCGCTGATTGAAAGCGTGGACGACTATTTGTATGTCGGAAACATGAAGACCGGCGTTTTTCGTTATCCGCCGGCCATGGTCTGGGAATTTGCCCTGCCGGGGGAAATCGTGCCCAACGGCGCCGCGGTCTGGAGCGGTAAGATCCATCCCCACGACAGGCTGGCCTTCCTGGAGGCCAATCAGGAGATCAGCAGCGGCCAGACGGAAACCCATAACGTGGAATACCGGGCAAAAAACCGCTACGGCCAATGGATCTGGCTGCGCTCCCGGGGCCACCTGCTCAGGGACAAGACGGGAAATCCCAACCTTTTTGCCGGAATGATCACAAACCTGGGCCGGAAAAATAATCTGGACCCCGCCACCGGTCTTTATAATAAATTCGGGTTTGAAGAAGAAGTGAGAAAAAGTATTCAGGATTACCCCGGGGCTCCTTTAGGCATCATGCTGCTGGGCCTGGACGACTTCAAACATATCAATGATCTTTATGACCGTCTCTTCGGCGACCAGGTCATCCGCCTCACTTCCCAAAAGCTGCTTTCTCTCCTGCCCGATAACGCTTCCATCTTCCGGATGGACGGCGACGAATTCGCCGTCCTGATAAAAGATATTGACGAAGGCTGTTTCCAGCGTATCTACCGGCAGATCCAGAAAGCTTTCCTGCGCCAGCAGGACATTAATGGGAAAAAGTATTTTTGCACCGCCTCCGCCGGCTGTGTTGTCTATCCCAGAGATGCCGCCAATTACCCGGAGCTGCTGAAATTTGCCAACTACTCTCTGGAGTATTCCAAGCTTCAGGGCAAAAACCGCTGCAGCGTTTTTACCCGGGAAATCCTCTCCCATAAAGAGCGGCCCCTGGAACTGACGGAGCTTTTGAGGGAAAGCATCGAAAAAGGCTTCCGGGAGTTTTCCCTCTATTATCAGCCCCAGGTTGACGCCCTTACCGGCCGTGTGGTGGGCGCCGAGGCCCTCTGCCGCTGGCAATGTCAAAAATACGGCAATGTCTCCCCAATGGAGTTCATTGCTCTGCTGGAAAAAAGCAATCAGATCATTACCGCCGGCAAATGGATTTTCTTTACGGCGGTAAAGCAATGTGCCGAATGGTGCAAACTGGTCCCCGACTTCATCATCAGTATTAATCTGTCTTATTTTCAGGTGCTGGACCCCGGCTTTCTGCAATTCGTAGACCGGGTGCTGGAAGAAACCGGCCTGTCCGCCGCCAATATCGCCCTGGAACTGACGGAGACCCATCTGGTCAAGGAGGACGAAATAATCCGCCGGGTCTTTTTGAATCTGAAGGAACGGGGCCTCAGCATCGCCATGGACGATTTCGGAACCGGCTATTCCTCCCTGGGCCTGTTAAAAAGCACTCCGGTGGATCTGGTCAAAATTGACAGGACCTTCATTAAAGATATCCAGGAAAGCGTCTTTGATTCCACCTTTATCCGCTTCATCGTCGATCTTTGCCATGACGTGGGAAAACAAGTCTGCATGGAAGGCGTGGAAACGGAGGCTGAATATAAGGCGGTCCGCCAAAGCGGCCTTGAGTTCATCCAGGGATATTATTTTGGCCGGCCGTCGCCGGCGGAAGAATTTACCCTCAGATATCTGCAAAAGGCCAATGCCTGAGGAGGCCCGTTATGACTTATCGGGAAATCACCTGTAAATCCGCCATAAACAAGCTGGGAAAAAGCCGTCTTCCTTACCGGTACGACCTGAACATATACCGGGGTTGTCAGCACGGCTGCCGGTACTGCTTCGCCCTGTATTCCCATCAGTATATGGAATCCGCGGATTTCTACGGCGAAATTTTTGTGAAAACCAATATCGCGGAACAGTTGGAAGTGCAATTGAAAAGCCCCGGCTGGAAAGGTCAGGTCATCAATATCGGCGGGGTCACCGACAGCTACCAGCCGGCGGAAGCCGGATACCGGCTGATGCCCCGGGTGCTGGAGCTGATGATCAAGTATAAAAACCCGGTGATCATCTCCACCAAGTCCGATCTGATTCTGCGGGACTTCGACCTCATCGGAAAACTGGCCTCCCTTACCTACGTAAACGTAGCCGCCACCATCACCACCCCGGATGAAGGACTGCGGCAAAGGCTGGAGCCCGGCGCGGTTTCTTCGGAAAGGCGCTTTGCCATGCTGGATGCTTTCCGCAAGACCAAGGCTTCCCGGGGGCTTCACGTTATGCCGGTAATCCCCCTTCTCACCGACAGCCGCCAAAGCCTGGAACAGCTTTTCCTCCGGGGCAAGGAATGCGGCGTCAGCTACCTTCTGGCGGAACCTCTCAACCTGCGCGGCCGTACCCGTGACGCGTTTTGGGATTTTATCCGCCGGTGCTATCCCGGGCTGCTTGAGGACCTTCAGGAGCTTTACGGCAGCGGACGCCTGGACCGGGCCTATCTTTACCGCCTGTACCGGCTTCTGGCTGAACTCCGGAAAACCTATGGCCTTAGCGCCGATTTTCTTGGGTCCATGAAAGCGCTCTCTGAGAGGGACAACCAAAGGGGCGGGCAGCAGCTGTCACTTTTTTAGCACAAAACTTTCGGGAGAAAAAATGCGACCGGATCCACATTCCTCAAACGATAAATCTGCCTTTGTCCAAGGCTTTTCTGATCCCGCTTCCTGCCGGCTTTGCCCCCGACGCTGCGGCGCCGACCGGAGGGGCCTTCCGCCGGGAGCCGGCGTCTGCGGCATGGGCGCCGACGCTTATGTGTCCAGAGCGGCCCTGCATATGTGGGAAGAGCCCTGCCTTTCCGGCTGCCGCGGCAGCGGCGCCGTCTTTTTCGCCGGCTGCAACCTGGGCTGTGTTTTTTGCCAGAACCGCCTGATTTCCCACCCCGCCCCCGGAAGTCTGCCGCCGGGCCGGCCGGTCAGCCCGGAGCATCTGGCTGAAATTTTTCTGAGACTTCAGGAGCGTCAAAAAGCCCACAACATTAATCTGGTTCCCCCCAGCCATTTTGTCCCCGCCATCGCCGAGGCGCTGAAGCTGGCCCGGCGGCAGGGTCTGCGCCTGCCTGTGATCTATAACAGCGGCGGCTATGACCTTCCTCAGGCTTTGCGCCTTTTAGACGGACTGGTGGATATCTACTTGCCGGATTTCAAGTACTGGTCTTCAGAACTGGCGGCTCTCTATTCAAAAGCCCCGGATTATCCGGAGGTGGCCCGGGCCGCCCTGGGGGAAATGTTTGCCCAGGCGGCTTCCCCCCGTTTTGACCGGGAAGGAATGATGGTGAGCGGCGTAATGGTCAGGCTTTTGCTGCTGCCCGGCTGCCTGAAGGATGCCGAAGCCGTACTGGACTATCTGTTTGCCCAATACGGAAACCGTATTTTTTACAGCATCATGAACCAATATACGCCTGTTGCCTCTCCCGCCTTAGAGGCCTTCCCCGGCCTTTGCCGCCCGGTGAAGGATAATGAATATGAAGCCTTGCTGGATTATGCCCAGGCCCTGGGCATCGAGAACGCCTTTATCCAGGAAGGGGGCGCCGTATCGGAAAGCTTCATCCCCGATTTTAACGACAGCGGCCTCTGAGCCGTAATATCATCCCCTTCCCTCCCCTGTCATAGGAAAAGCCGTCCCTTTTGCAGAGACGGCTTTTTTGTTTCCCCGGCCGATCATGTTTTCCCCGGATAATATATGCTGGTTTTCCCCGGATGATAATTAGAAGGCAGACCCTTTACAGCAGCAGGTCGCCTAAAACCGTGGCGATGAATCCGGCGGTCAGCACCCGGAAGATGATTCCCAGAACGGCGGGCTTCAGGGCGTCGGAAGGTTTCATTTCGCAGGAGTTGGACCAGATCAGGGGGATCTGGCCGACGATCACGGACAGGGGGAACCCGGAAGCGGCCATGACGAAGGAGCCGATGACCCATTTGGGGTTAATCTCGGCGGCTGTCTCCACCAGGTTATTCATGGCCAGGGTAGGCGAGGCCATGATGCTGAGCAGTCCCGTGACCGGATCGATATTCAGTACGGTCATCATCGAGGTTAAAAAGTTCTGGAAATAGATGCAGATGCCGATATAGTCCAGGAGCCCGATAAAACCGAACACCACGGCAAAAGCAGGCAGCACCAGGAAGAATAAGGTATTCATCCCTTCCTGGCCGGCGGCAAAAACGCTGTTCAGAAACGGCGTATCCGGCGTAAAGACGGGCAGTTCTTCCAGCTCCACCGCTTTACAGTTCCGGTATAAAGTGAAACGGCCTATAGCCGGGCAGATCAGCAGGGGCAGGAAAATCGAAATGACGACGACGGCAAAAACCTTGGCTCCGGCCAGGGTCAGACAACCCAGGCCGATCATGAAGGTGGAGAAGGACTGCTCCGACTGGACCATGGTAAAGATGGCCAGCTTTTTTTCATCCTCGGTGGCTCCTGATTTTACCAGGATGGGGCCGGAGATGCGGCCGGCAGCATTAATATCTCCCAGAATATTATAGATGGCGGGAATTAAAACGGCGGCGTTGAAGTTCAAGAGCTTACCGATAGGCAGAAACAGGCGCATCAGGGCGTCGGTAAAGAACCCGGCCCATAATCACGCTGATGACGATAGAGACGGACATGGTGCTCATGATTCCGGTATTGATCACAATGGGATGAGCCTTGCTTACCATGGCGGTAAATCCGCCGTTCAGCGCTTCAGGCCAAAGGAACAAGGCCACCATACAAATGGCAAAGATGCACAGGCCCACAATGGTCATGGCCGGCATTTTTTTCGTCTGCATCCGTTCGTTTGTTTTAACTTCGCTCATACAAAATACTCCCTTCTCTTTGTCCTTCTCTCGATGGAAACAGCCGTTTATCGAACGAATATGACATTTTTTCTTATGCAGTCCCTTATTTCTGCATAAGGGCCGAATACCGGTACTGCCGGCGGTCCTCAAGCGGGCCGCCGGCAGTATTCCGGAATGCATATAAAGGGGGTTTAGCTGGGAACAAACTGCAGATGTCTGCTCTGTAATTTTACAGGAACAGGCCGAAAATCTGGGCCACCAAAGCGGCATAGACCAGCCGGATTATGCAGCCGATTAAAGCGGAAACCATGATTTCACTGTTTTTCAGGTCTACGACGCCGCCCCATACTGCGGGGATCTGGCCCAGGGGGACCTGGATCGGCCAGGAAGAGTTGGCCAGCACGAAGGAACCTACCACCAGCTTTTTGGCAATGGTATTTTCCGCCAGGGCGGTTTTCAGGTTGTTCATGGCCAGGGTGCCGGCGGTAACGATAGTATCAACACCGGTGTTAGGCTCAATGCCGATCATCTCCAGGAAGCCGCCCAGAGCGCTGGTAATCACGCTCCATACACCAAAGTACTCCAGAATGCCGATCAGGGCAAAAATAGCACAGCCGGCAGGCAGGATGAACAAAAAGACCAGCTGAGCGCCTTCACGGGCGGAACCAAAGAGGGTGTCCATGGGGCCGGTTTCCGGGGTGAACCGGGGCAGATCCGTGATATCCACCGCTTTGGTGTCTCTCCAGAACAGTTTCAGGAAAGCCGGAACAATGATGATGGGCAGGAATATTCCTACGATGATTACCGGGAAGGGATTGATACCTGCCAGGGACAGGGACATGATGCCCAGCACGATGATGGAAAAGGAACAGGGGGCGTTACACATGGTAGCGATGGCGATCTTCTGCTCATCCTTGGTGCAGCCGGCCTTCATGACTACCGGTCCGGCAATCCGGCCGGCGGCGTTGACGTCGCCCAGGATATTATAGATCACGCCTACCACTACCGCGGCGTTAACCTTGATGTATTTCATGACGGGCAGGAAAATACGCATCAGGGCGTCGGTGAAGCCCAGTCTTTCCAGAATGCGGCCGGTCATGACGCTGACCACGATAGCGGCTCCCAGCTTGGACGCGCCGAACAGATAAAACTCAAACATTTTATATGCACGGGTAAACATAGCGTCAAACATGCCGGAAAAGCCTTGATGGAAGAAGAAAATGCAGAGCAGGATTACAACCAATAAACCTAAACCAACGTACTCTATCGGATTCCATTTCTTTCTGTCTTGAGCCTGAGTATTCATCGGGTAGACCTCCACGTTTTAAAAGATAATGACGAATCATTGTTATATGGAAATTGGCGGTCCGGGGAATCGGATAATGGATAATGGATAATAATGGAAAGCTATACTGGTTCTTGCCTATTCTGCCGCTCTGTGCCGCCGCATCCCCCCTTTCCATTTTGCTTTCCTGATTCCCTCAGAATAATTACCCTTGCCAAAAGCCGGCTTTTTCGGTGCCGCCTGCGCCTTAACCGGCGCAGGCGGCGCTTCTCTGATCTGTTGCTTATTTACGGTGCAGGTAGTTTACAGACATTTCTTCGGCATAATCCCTGATTTCGGGAGAGCCGATTTCCGTCAGAGGCACGCTGGTCATTCTTTCTCTGAAAATGACCACCTCGCACTCCGGCAGATGCTTTTTCAGGGCGTTGGCCATAGGCACGCCGTTTTCAAAGATCTCCATAGCATGGGAATTGCCGCAGACGAAGTTCAACCCCAGCTCCTCCGCTTTGGCGATCAGCTCATGGCCGGGATAAACGCGGCTGATGGTGGCCAGCAAAGTATCCACTTCAGGGTTGTCCCTGACCAATTTCTCCAGATGACTGCAATTGAAGCCGCAGTGAGGGAACATATGGATGACCTTTTTCATGGGCCGGTCGGGAGAGCCCACCAGGATCTTGGCTCTGGCCGCTACGCTGGTCTCCTCGATCTCCGGGCAATTTCTCAGTTCCCGTTCCATGGCCAGCATCTTTTCGTCCACGCTGACGTTCATCAGGGTATCCAGGCGTTTAATCATATCGCCTACGGTTTTGATTTCCGGCAAGACGTCGCCTACATAAACGATGTTTCCGGGAATGCCGTCGTAACACACGGAAGCGAAATGGGGTTTATGCCCGTGCAGCCAGGGGATACCGGGGTGCATGCCGTGGAAGGCTTCATGCAGCTCAAAGCAGGCCAGATTATAGGCCCCAAGGTAATACTTGATCAGCACCCCGCCGGAATTGGCCGCGTCGGCGATGGGATGATGGGTCACCAGGGCGTTTACGCCGGTGGCGGCGGCCAATTCAATGGCACTTTCGGTCATGGTCATCATGACGGCAATCTTTTTTACTTCCATTTCGGGATCTCCCCAGACCAAACCGGGCATTTCCACCACGGCCTTACCGGGGATATTGGATGATTTGGTTACGACCCAGGGGTTTTTTCCGCTGGCCCAGTCGCCGGGGGTTTTCAGGCAGCGGCCGTTGGTCAGATCATCCATGGCTTGCAGAACATCTTTTACACGAACTGTCATTTTTGCATCTCCTCCTGATTCCACATTGCTTTTTGCAGGTTGGAACATTTAGAAACCGATTTTGTCTTTTCCGTGCTATTTTTTACGCCTTTAAGGATCTTTGCGCAAAAAAAGACCGCAAAAACTACTTTAGACATATGAAGCAAGTCCAAAATAATTCTGCGGTCAAATCAAGCACTCGAAAAATGCGCCGCTTATGCCACTAAATTCAAGGCTTCGTCAACACGACTCCTTAAAAATCTTGGGATGAGCATCAGAGTTCTAAATTTACCCGTCCTGTTCAATTTTCACGGTACATAATTTCGACACCATTTATTAAAATCCTTCCGTTCTGAAAAAATTTTTTAACTTAAGCTATTAACAGCAGCTAACTTCCGGATTTTTCTTGTTTAAAACCTTACTTGCAAGGTTTTAAATAAGGCAAAAGTTCTTCCACCGGCTTCTCCAGGATGGTCACGCTGATGGAAATCTCCAGCTTCGGATCGTAATCTTTCAGATGAGTGAGGACCTTCAGTCCCAGCTGTTCTTCCATCATCTCGACAAAGCGTTCTTTGAACTCAGTGAGCAGCGCTACGTCCATCAGCTTGGTCGTGGCGTTGTCCGTCCGGTCCACCATGGACAGAACTTTAACGCGCCGGTTATTGGCGACAATCAGAATTTTATCCTGAAAAATCTCAACTCTTTGAGACAATAAGCCTTGTCCGAAAACCTCCATATTTACCTTATTATTTATCCGGATAACTTCCTGCTTGAATTCGCCCATCAACATGTTGTAAAATCCACCTACCTTTCAGCGGGAATGGGTTTACTGGCGTATTAATATAATAGAATAATGTAAATACTATGTAAAATTCTTGATTAATCCATTTATTCCTGCCGCTTCCAAGGAAAAACCTCTTTTCTTTAAATTTTTTCCGTGTTTTTTCCGGACACTCCCCCGGCGGCCAGCAGTACCCCCAGCCGGATTTGCCCCAAAGCGATTCCTCCCTGCAGATAGACGATATAAGGGGGCCGCAGGGGGCCGTCGGCGCTCAGTTCAATGGAGGAGCCCTGGATAAACGTGCCGCCGGCCATGATCACCGGATAATCGTACCCCGGCAGCAGATCCGGCTCCGGCACAAAGCCGGCGTCCAAAGGACAGGCCTTTTGAATGGCCCGGCAAAACGCCAGCAGCTTTTCCTCGGTCCCAAGCTTTATCGCCTGAACGATATCCGCGTTCCTGTCTTTTGGCGAAGGCAATACTTCATAGCCCAGCTTCGAAAAAACCCGGGCCGCCAGCCGGGCGCCTTTTACCGCCTGGGCTACAATCAAAGGGGACTGGAAAAAGCCCTGAAAGGCGCTGCGGTTGAACTGGAGCGAAGCTCCCAGATCCGCCCCCA
>ENA-UOOR01004432-UOOR01004432.1-fermentation-metagenome-genome-assembly--contig:-NODE-4432-length-11199-cov-2.397254_pt1 | contig 11199 bp, 9 predicted proteins | sample MGYA00245780_ERZ724029 | MGnify/ENA primary metagenome ERZ724029 (study PRJEB28704, sample SAMN03018315) | fermentation metagenome | biome: anthropogenic terrestrial biome; feature: soil; material... | reverse complement strand
ATCACACTACCTAATTCTCGAATACCTTTGATATATTTACTAGAGAACGCCTCTTGGATAACAATTTCTTTGATGTTATTTTTAAGTAGCGCTTGTTGAAGCGCTAAGACACTTCTTTTAATTGATTTAATGTAGGTCTCGCCTGTAGCCATTTCACATACAGCTAATACTAATCCATACTTATAATCAATCAATGAGGCTAAATATACACTGTTTTTATCATCTTGAAGTTCATCCATGATCGTACCTGGAGTAATGACTCTTACTACATCACGCTTTACGATTCCTTTGGCATCTTTAGGATCCTCTAGTTGTTCAACGATCGCTACTTTATAACCCTTTTGGATAAGCCTTTGGATATAACTATTGACAGCATGATGAGGTACACCACACATTGGTACGCGATCTTCAACTCCAGCCGCTCTTCCAGTTAAGACCAAATCAAGCTCATTTGAAGCGATTTTAGCATCATCAAAAAACATTTCATAAAAATCACCCAAACGATAAAAGACCAACGTATCGGGGTAATCTTTTTTCAATGTTAGATAATGTTGCATCATCGGTGAATATTTTTCCATTAACTACCTCTACTTATGATTATAACAAATTAGAGTGACTATCTCGTAAAAAGAAGCGGATCAATTCGCTTCTTTTAGCAGTTTATTAACTTCACTGACCAACAGATAACTAATCGCGCCATAGCTGATATCAAATGTTGTACGCGTCTCTACGACCTTACTAGCTCCCTGTTTTTTCATTAGATTAAAATTTAATAGTTTGGGATCTGATACTTGTAAGATAACCTTTGTTGGTGTGGAATAAATACGTTTGATATTGTTTATTCCACCTATTGCTAAGATAAAATTATTTACATATTTTAATTTTGATCCCGTATTCAAGATATCAAGACACGCTTTTTTATAGTAGTATCTAGTGATTACATAGTAAATAACGAAGACGACGACCCCAACAATCATAAGCTTAATAAATGGTGAATAGAATGACTCATCCCTAATATGGGTTAATAGGTCGATCGCACTGCCTGGGGTTGCCATAAAAACAGGTCCTGAATAAGCATAACCAATCGTGACATCAAGTGCCGCTAACAATGCGAATAGAATACCTGTAAAAAACAAGTGTGATACATACAACAGCGGTGTCATGATCAACAGATATATTTCAACTGGCAAAAGTGATCCAGTCACGATCGAAAAAAGCACAGCTAATCCTAAGAATAACGTATATTTCTTTTTCTCAATCTTATCCGTAAAAGTTGAAAAAGTAGCGATCAAGATTGCTGGGACAGCAAACATATTCAGCACGTAATAAGGAGTTATTAGTCTACCAAAGCCCGTGTTAAATACCTGTGCAGCTTGTTGGGCTGTATATATGCTGACATCTCCTAGATAATTGATATTATTACCAATCCAAGAGCCACCATATTCACCAAACCAAAAGAGATTGCGAATAATACTACTTGATCCTGTTATTTCCATAACCCTATCTAATATTCCATATAAAAAGAGATTCATCGGATTTGTTATATCATTAGCGATGATCTTAAAGATATAATAAATAACACTAACAAGATATGGCCATACAAAAGCAATCAACATACCCGCCACAAAAGTGAAAAAGCCTGTTATTAATAATGCCCACGCTTTACGATTGATAAAAGCCAAATATCCATAAGTGCTTCTTTTTCTTGATATACGATAAGTGGATCGCGTAATATAGGTAACGATCGCCACTGCCAACATCCCAGTTATTAGGGGATATCTTAATCCACTTCCAGTAATACTAAATTGGGAAACATCTATACTAATTCCCATGACTGGCGCAAACACATTACGAGGTAAGGTAGAACTAGCAAAGAACATCGTTGTTATATGAAAGATAATATATCCAATTACCCCGATAAATACAGGAGTTATATCGTCGTATTTTCGTGACAAAAGATTAATCATGATCAAAAGAGGAGAATTAGCAATCAAAAACCCACAGAGATATCTTGTGATCTCAGCCGTTTTAATGATCATTTGATTGTCTATTTGGGTTAGTGTTTGAAATGAACCATTAAGGATCAACCCCGTTAGCCCCATCACAACCGTTGCCGCAAATATCGTCAATAATGGGAAAAATAATATATCATAATAAGATTGCCATCTACGCATAAATACACCTCATCGTGTTTATATGATAGCACTATTTATCTGCCTATTCAATTAAGGCTTACTTGGTAATTTTCATTTCGTTATTGATTTTATGTGTTACAATAAATAAAAAAAGAGGGCTAGAATGTTAACATCACCTAAGGTTGTTAAAAAGTCGTTTGCGATTGATAAAACACTACTACTAGTGTTGATTTTGTTGTTCTCTTTTAACTTGATAGCTGTTTATGCCTCAATACCCCTGACTGTTGCTGGTAGTATGATGCTTTTATACAAACAAGCTTTCTGGATCCTATTAGGTTTTGGTTTTTTAATTTTCTTATTAATATTTGGGATTGATCGCTTATTCACCAGCGCTAATATCTTCTATTGGATCCTATTATTTATGTTGGTTTTACTGCTGCTTGATAAATATATCGACTTACCCTTTATTCGTCCTGTTTCTGGTACTAGAGCTTGGTTTCAATTGGGGAACATCGCTAGTTTTCAGCCTAGTGAGTTTATGAAGGTTATTTTAATCATTCAAACCGCTAATATTGTTGATCATCATAATAGCATTAAAAAAGATGACTCTGCTTATTCTGATATAAAATTATTCGCCAAAGTATTAGCTTATGCGATTCCCCCTTTATTATTGATCTTAGCTCAGCCCGATACTGGTTTACCAATCATCATCGTTATCAGTTTATCAGTTATGATCATGGTGAGTGGCATTCGTCGTTTTTGGATTGTGCTCTATGGCGTTATCGTCATCGGTACTATCTCCTTAGTTATTTTCCTATTTGAAACAAATCCTGGCTTTTTAGCTAGAATCCTTGGTGACGTCTATAAACTCAATCGTTTTTATGGTTGGCTTGAAACCGAAAATTATATTTCCAGTTATGGTAATCAGCTTTATCAAGCCTTGTTAGCTGTTGGTTCTGCTGGCTGGACGGGACATGGTATCCAATCTACATTAGTGTATTTCGCTGAGCCCCAAAATGATTTCATTTTCGCAGTCATTGGTCAAAACTTTGGTTTTATTGGATCAGCAATCGTCGTTATCGTCAATACCGTTTTAGATCTTAAATTATTATCAATCGCCATGAAATTTGAAAAGCAACGTGAAAAGATCATGGTTGCTGGATTACTTGGAATGTTATTGTTTCAACAGATTGAAAATATGGGAATGATCGTTGGCCTTTTACCGATAACCGGAATTACGCTACCTTTTATTTCATCTGGAGGCTCTAGCTTGTTATCTTATATGATTCCTTTTGCGATCATTTTCCAAATGAGTAGTGAAAATATCTTAAGAAATGTAAAATAGCGATAGGACAAGTCCCATCGCTATTTAAACTTTTTCTTGTTTAGTAGAATGAAGCAGATAATTAATATTTGTTAGATGTAACATTTCCAAAAAATCAGTATTTAGATCACTATCTACAACCAAGGAAATATCGATCGTTTGTTCTGTCAGTTTCTTACTTAACAGTGCTTCTAATGTCTTAATATGCCCAATCAATAATTGAACTTTAAAAATGATATCTTTAGCTGAAGAGACAAAGGGTATAAATATCTTTATCTCTTTTTTATTTACGATAATAACAGAATGACGACTTCCCTTAACCATATCAGCTTTTATTTTCTGTAAACGGAATTCCTTATAAAGAGAAAGACATAATCGACGCGCTCTTTTTTCTTCCATTTCGGTATATAGATTCCCTAAACTACTAATAGCTTCAGAGACAAGGTGCTTACAATAATCATTTTCAAACGCTGATACACCGATATCTTGATCATTAATGATCGCCGACCACCGATCCACCCCTACTTCTTTGGCTTTAGATAGAATTTTAGCTGTCGCCATAGGATCATCTTTATCTAAATAGAAGTAACTTTCGATCATTTTAGATATTTTAACGCCGATTTCACTTAAATAGATCGGTGCTTGAAAGTAAACGATATTATCTAAATAAAGACAACTAAGTGTTTTGGGTATTTTCTTGTTTTTACTTATCTTAATGATCGCATCATATAATTCATTTTGTTGATCATATCCGTTTTGTGAACCATAGACCTTCCACATTTGATTAAACGTCAATGAATGACTCTTTTGATATCTTCCGTAGCCTACTATCCCTTTTTCTTTAGCTATTCCTCTTTCAGTTCCTTTAGATAAGAAAAATAATAAGTCTCCAGGATGGAAATCAATGATTCTTCTGCTGGTTGTTGGACGCCAAAAATTCATCGTTCTACTTCCGTTTAAACGATGATATTCAATCATTTTGCGATCAGTAAGATAGACAATCGAAGCCATTTATGAACCTCTGTCAATTATAAGTGGAATATTCCTTGTAGTTAATCTAATTATACCACAAAAAAACAAGCATTTGCTTGTTAATATAAGCCATAAGTATTACCTAATTCATCAATTCCCATGCTTAAAGCTGCTGGCTGTTTAGGCAATCCTGGCATGGTCATAATGTTACCAGTTAAGACGACAACAAAGCCTGCACCTGACGATATTCGTAACTCTTTTACTGTGATCACAAAATCAGTAGGTCTTCCTAATATTTTAGCGTTATCAGTTAATGAGTTGGGCGTTTTAGCCATACATATAGGTAAATCTCCCCAGCCATTGTCTTTAAATGCTTGTAGTTGTACTAGAGCATCTTTAGTAAACTCAATATCTTTAGCTCCATAAGCTTTTTGAGCGATCTTTTTGATCTTATCCTCTATACTATCATCTAAGTTATAAAGGTAATTTATCTCTGAATCATTCTCACAAAGTTTTACCACAGCATTAGCTAAATCAACCACTCCTTTACCGCCTTTTGCCCAACCACTATTGATCACAAATGGATAATCACGCTCTTCACACCACTGACGAATAAGTCGAATTTCCTGATTAGTGTCTGTCGCAAACTCATTCAACGATACCACAAAGGGAACCCCAAATAACTGTACTGTTTCAATGTGTTTTGCTAAGTTTGCTAAGCCATCAGTAAGGGCTTGTAGGTTTTCTTCTATAACATCTGCCAATAGTACTCCCCCATGTACTTTTAATGCTCTAGTCGTCGCTACAATTACCACAGCGCTCGGTTTGATATTATTTAAGCGACATTTTATATCAATAAATTTCTCAGCCCCAAGATCCGCCCCAAAACCTGCTTCTGTAACAACATAATCAGTTAATTTTAGCGCCAATTTAGTCGCGATGATTGAATTACAACCGTGAGCGATATTCGCAAAAGGTCCACCATGGATCAATACCGGATTATTTTCCAGCGTTTGTACTAAATTTGGTTTGATTGCGTCTTTCATGATCATTGCTAAAGAACCACTGATCTTGAGGTCTTCAATGGTGATTGGTTTATCATTACGATCATATGCCACCACAATCTTTTTTACTTTCAATTCAAAATCAGCTAAAGAGGTTGAAAGACATAGAACTGCCATAATTTCAGATGCGACCGTAATATTAAAACCATCTTTTCTTTCAACACCATTTTTATCACCTTGAGCGATCGTGATTTCTCTTAAAGCTCGATCATTCATATCCATACATCTTTTCCAAATAATCTTATTGGGATCGATGTTTAATTCATTACCATGATAGATATGATTATCAATGATGGCACTGATCAAGTTGTTAACCGTCGTTACAGCATGCATATCTCCAGTAAAATGTAAGTTTATTTCTTCCATTGGCACAACTTGAGCAAATCCACCACCAGTAGCTCCACCCTTTATTCCAAAAACTGGACCAAGAGATGGTTCTCTTAATGCTCCTATAACACTCTTATTTATTTGAGCTAGGCCATCCACCAAACCAACAGTAGTAGTTGATTTACCCTCACCGGCCTTAGTTGGGGTGATGGCGGTCACTAAGATAAGTTTACCGTTTGATTGGGCTTCAACATCATTAATAATACTTAAATTAACTTTTGCTTTATTGTTTCCATAATATTCTAAGTATTCTTTTTTGATCTTAGCTCTTCTCGCTACCACATCAATCGACTCTAATTGAGCCGCCTGTGCTATTTCAATATCTGTTTTCATGCTTACACTCCTTATTTTATTTTCTGTCGGCCTTCCATGGCTTTACTCAACGTCATCTCATCCGCATAATCCAGATGTCCTCCCATAGGTAAGCCATGCGCTATTCTTGTGACATTTATATCTTTTTCTGATAACAACTTAGCTAGATACATTGCCGTTGTCTCACCCTCAAGTGTTGGATTGGTCGCAATGATAACTTCTTTTGTTTGTGGTCCAACGCGATTAAACAACGACTTTATATTTAAATCTTCAGGCAATATCCCTTTAGAAGTCGCGATTGCCCCATTTAAAACATGATACACCCCATTATAGTCCTGGATTCGCTCCATCGCGATGATATCTTTTGGATGTTGAACAACACAAATAAAATCATGGTCTCTACTTTTGTCTTTACATATCAAACATTCATCATCTTCTGCAAGATTACCACATGTCTTGCATTTGGTTATTTGTGTTCGCGAAGAAACTAAAGCTGAAATAAACTCTTGGCTTTCTTCTTCACTCATATCAAGGATAGTAAAAGCATATCGTTCAGCGGTCTTAGCCCCAACCCCTGGTAACAATCTTAGACTATCGATTAATTTTTGTAATATTTTAGGATACATCTGTTAGCTATTCAACGACATCAAACATGCCCTCACCAAATAAGGCAGTCATTCTATTATCGATATCGTCCTCCTCCTTTATCTTAACCATTACTAATTCTTCTTCTTTTATCTTTGGCTCTAATGGTTTAGGCAAGGTATTGTTAGCTTGTCTTTCCATAAATATCTCAACTAACTTAGCAAATTCAACTTCCGTTAGTGCCTTAATCATCAATTCTTCATTAAAGACCATTTGTAAGAATTTTTGCATTTTCTTATCTTTGTTTTCTTTATTAACAAGCTCAGCTTCACTAGCCAGTTTTGTAGACACTAAAACAAAGCCATCTCCTGTTGCTTTAACAGAGCAATTCTTAAGTTTAGACACAAAGCGTGCATAATCAGGCTCTTTTTCATAAGCATTGATCCCCTGCCACATATTTTCAACCATAAAACGTTTCTGTTTATCAGCTGATACTAGTAGAACTAATAACTGCTCATAATCAGGCTCAACTGTTTTGTTTTTCTTCTTGGTCGTTTTCACTTCTGGTTCATCAACAACATCTTTTTCAATAGATGAAGACAGTTTTTCTTTCTCCACTATTGCCTCCTGTGTCGTCGTCTCTAACTGCTCGTCTTGCCCCATCATCTTAAGTAAAGCAACCTCAAAGTATGAATTAATATCGGAAGCGAAGCGATATTTCTCAGCTGTGTCGATTAAAACATCGATCATCGCCAATAATTGTTTGGGTGTACGTTTATTTAATATAGTAATCGCTTTATCTTCTTCAATCTTTGATAACAAGGTTTTATCACGTTTTGTATACTCATACATTACGCATTCTTTCATTATTTCAATTAGATCATTAGTAAGTCTTTTTATATCCATACCATTATCAATGATACGACCTGTTCTTTCTAATAATTCTTGGGTTCTTTTTTCGATTACATCTTCAATCAACGCAAATTTCTCAGTAGGTGTTGTTATGCCATATATCTCATTAACATGTGTTACCTTAAGATTGTTCTGCGCATAAGCGATAACTTGATCTAAGATACTTAAAGCATCTCTAACCCCACCCTCTGCTAGATCACTAATTAATTCAATAACTTCATCTTCATAGGTTATCTTTTCAATCTTCATGACTTCTTTTAAGCGATAGATAATATCTGGAATACTAACACGACCAAAATCAAACCGCTGACAACGTGATATGATCGTCGGTATAACTTTTTGAATTTCAGTAGTAGCTAAAACAAAGATGATGTGTGGTGGTGGTTCTTCTAACGTCTTCAACAAGGCATTAAAAGCCCCCGGTGTTAACATATGAACCTCATCAATGATATATACTTTATAACGACTATGTAATGGAGCATACTTAACTCTTTCGATCAAGTTTCTGATCTCATCAACCCCATTATTACTAGCCGCATCTATTTCAACGATGTCTGGATGAGTTCCGTCTTGGATCATCAAACAACTTTCACATTCATTACAAGGGGCATTTTTCATTGGACAATTAACAGCCTTAGCTAACAATTTAGCGACTGTTGTTTTTCCCGTTCCTCGTGGTCCACAAAAAAGATAAGCATGGGCTATCTTATTTTGCTCAACTGCGTTTTTAAGTGTAGTAACGATATACTTTTGACCAACAACTTCTTCAAAACTATTCGGTCTATATGTTCTATACAAAGCTTTATATGCCATTATATCGTCTCCTAACTATGCTACTTCATTATATCAAATTTCTTGTCGCTTTTATTTTTATTCCGCATCTTTTTAAAAAAATCTGACAAGATCATTGAGCACTCTATTTCTTTAACACCTATGGTAACTTCTGGATAATGATTGTACCCTTTTATTTCATACATCTTCTGACACGAGACCACACTTCCACCTTTTGGATCAAACGCTCCAAAGGTTAATCTTTTTATACGTGATTGGATTAAAGCCCCAGCACACATCGGACAAGGTTCTAGTGTTACATACATCTCACATTCATCTAAGCGCCAATCTCCAATCTTTTTACTGGCTTTTTGAATCGCTAGTATCTCAGCGTGATGCGTCGCTTGTTTGGCGCTTGTCTTTAAATTATGAGCTCTAGCAATGATCTTATCATGCAAAACAATAACAGCTCCTACTGGAACCTCACCTTTATCATATGCCTTTTGTGCTTCCTTAAGAGCTGCGTTCATGTATTTATGATCTTTGTTCATGTAATACCTCTAATAATAAAAGGTACACACAAGCAGGGATTATTAAGGCTGCTTCCTTCCGGTCCTGACCTGATTCTAATATGCTTGTTGTACCCTAATTATTATAACTTAAATTGTATTAATCTTCAATCCAAACAACAATTTTCATTTTAATGTTTCACGTGAAACATTAACGTTTGATCAATTGTTTTTGACCACCCATATAAGGTCTTAGTGCTTCTGGGACGCGAACACTACCGTCCTCATTGAGGTTGTTTTCTAAGAAAGCAATCAGCATGCGCGGTGGAGCAACAACGGTATTATTCAATGTATGAGGGAAATATTTACCATCCTTGCCATTTACGCGAATACCTAAACGACGGGCTTGGGCATCACCCAAATTTGAGCAAGAACCAACTTCAAAATACTTTTTCTGACGAGGAGAAAAAGCCTCAACATCAATGCTCTTTACTTTTAAATCCGCTAGATCGCCCGAACAACACTCTAAAGTTCTCACTGGTATATCTAGAGTTCTAAAGAAATCAACGGTGTTTTTATATAGCTTAGCAAACCATTCAGTGCTTTCTTCCGGCTTACAAACAACGATCATCTCTTGTTTTTCGAATTGATGAATGCGATAAACACCGCGTTCTTCTATCCCATGCGCTCCCACTTCTTTTCTAAAACAGGGAGAATAGCTGGTTAGTGCTTGTGGTAAATCCTCTTCCGTAAGGATCGTATCAATAAACTTACCAATCATCGAGTGTTCACTAGTACCAATTAGATAAAGGTCTTCACCTTCAATCTTATACATCATGTTTTCCATTTCCGCAAAACTCATTACACCCGTCACAACTTCTGAGCGAATCATAAAAGGTGGAATGTAATATATAAAACCCCGATCGATCATAAAATCACGGGCATAAGCTAAAATAGCCGAATGTAAACGTGCAATATCTCCTTTAAGATAATAGAATCCATTTCTAGTTCAATACCATTCAAAGACTCCATGATATCGACATGATAGGGAATATCATAAGCTGGGATAAAGGCTTCGCCAAATTGGGCTACTACAACATTTTCACTATCATCTTTACCAAGAGGGACTGATGGATCGATGATGTTCGGGATAACAAGCATTCTATCTCTTATTTCTTTTTGTAGTGTTTCTTCTTTTTCTTCTAAATGGCTTATTTCATCAGCTATATCATTAACTCTTTGTTTTGCTTTTTCAGCTTCTTCTTTTTTTCCTTGTTTCATCATAAAACCAATTTCTTTAGAAATGGAGTTACGTTGCGCTCTTAATTCATCACCTTTTGTCTTACTAGCGCGATATTGATCATCTAATATCAACACTTCATCCACAAGTACTAGTTTTTCATCTTGAAATTTCTTTTTAATATTCTCTTTTACCAAATCAGCGTCTTTACGTATCAAATTGATATCTAACATAAGTCCTCCTTGAAAATAAAAAGATGTCAACCAAGGGACGATTTCCGTGGTGCCACCCTAATTGTTATGTTTCACGTGAAACATAACCTTAATAACCGATAACGAGGTAAGCCGGAAACATCTTCACTCCAGGTTGGATTTCATTATTTCTTGCATCAACTCTCACCAAACATTGACTCTCTTTAGCAAGGATAATAACTACTTATTCCCTTCATTGTTTATACTAGTAATTTAATCACTACCAACACTGTTTGTCAATCAATGAAAAAAAGAGGACGGCTTATTCGTCCTCTTGTAATTCTTCATCTATATCCTCTTCATGATCAACGATCGCTATGGTTGCGACACTCTTGTTTTCATCAATGTTGATTAACTTAACACCTTGTGCATTACGTCCATATACCGCTACATCGCTCAATGATATCCTAATAACTACACCTTCATCAGTTATGATCATTAGATCCTCGTCTCCATTGACCGCTCTTAATGATACAAGTTGTCCATTACGTTCAGTAATATTGACAGTTTTTACGCCTTTACCACCACGACTAGTCAAACGATAATCTTCTAACGCCGATTTTTTACCGTAACCTTTTTGTGTTACTACTAAGATATAAGATCCTTCAGAATCGGTAGCTAAGCCGATAACTTCACCGCCGTCTGCGTTAAACCCTTTAACACCGCTCGCGTTGCGCCCCATTGGCCGTACACTGTTTTCATTAAATCTTACCGCTTTACCATTACTGCCACCGATG
>ENA-UOOR01004431-UOOR01004431.1-fermentation-metagenome-genome-assembly--contig:-NODE-4431-length-11200-cov-2.466936_pt1 | contig 11200 bp, 9 predicted proteins | sample MGYA00245780_ERZ724029 | MGnify/ENA primary metagenome ERZ724029 (study PRJEB28704, sample SAMN03018315) | fermentation metagenome | biome: anthropogenic terrestrial biome; feature: soil; material... | reverse complement strand
CGACGAATTTTGTTCTACTATGAATCAAATAAACACTTGAGGTAAATATATGTCAGAAAGAAAAGCACCGATGATAATAGATAATGTTGAAATTGCAAGGCAAAAAGAAATAGCCCGGAGAATAAGAGCGAACAATGATGTTGAACAGCTTAAGACCGGGAAACAGAAACGAATGCATGTTATAACTTTCGGTTGTCAGCAGAATAACTCCGATTCAGAAAAAATCATGGGCTTGCTTGCTGAAATGGGATACACAAATACTGATATAAAAGAAATGGCCGATGTCATTATAATAAATACCTGCTGTGTAAGAGAGAACGCCGAATTGAAGCTTTACGGCAACATCGGAGCATTAAAAAGGCTTAAAGCGGATAATCCGTCTTTGATAATAGGCGTATGCGGCTGTATGATGCAGCAGGAGCATGCAGTTGAAATGATAAGGAAGAAATATAGGCATGTGGATATAATATTCGGCACGCACAATATATACAAGCTCCCTGAGCTTATGGAACGCTCAATTGGTGAGAAATATACCTTGATTGATATATTGAACACAGAGGGCATGATAATAGAGGATATACCCGTGCTGCGGGAGGAAAAATTCAAGGCATGGGTTACTATTATGTATGGGTGCAATAATTTCTGTTCCTACTGTATAGTGCCTCATGTAAGGGGAAGAGAGAGGAGCAGGAAGCCTGAGGACATCATCAGAGAAATTGAAGACCTTGCAAAGGATGGATGTAAGGAAGTGACATTATTAGGGCAAAACGTGAATTCCTACGGCAAGGATCTGAATATGGATGTGGATTTTGCGGATATTATAAGGATGGTAAACGAAATAGAAGGGATTGAAAGAATAAGGTTCATGACCTCTCATCCTAAGGATATATCCGATAAGCTAATTAGCACCATGAGAGATTGCAAAAAGGTGTGTGAGCAGCTTCACCTTCCTTTCCAGGCAGGGAGCAACAAAATATTAAGAAGGATGAATAGAAAGTATACAAAAGAGGAATACCTTAATAAGATATTAAAGGCAAAGCAGGAAATCCCCGGTGTGGCGCTCAGCACAGATGTGATAGTCGGCTTTCCCGGTGAAACCGACGGGGATTTTGAAGAGACCCTTGATGTGCTGAAAAGAGTGGAATTTGATCAGGTATTTATGTTTATATATTCAAAAAGAATCGGCACTTCAGCCGCTGAAATGGAAGATACAGCTACCTACGAAGATAAACACAGAAATTTTGAAAGGTTGGTAAAGCTTCAAAACGAAATTTCAAAAAAACTTAACGATGCTTATATGGATAGATGTGTAGAAGTTTTAGCGGAAGGAAACAGCAAAAATGACCCTTTAAAATACACAGGAAGGACAAGAACCGGCAAAGTTGTGAATTTCACAGGGGTTGAGGGGATAATCGGAAAGCTTGTAAATGTAAAGATAAATGAAATTCATTCATGGTTTTTGAATGGTGAAATATATATGTCGTGAAAAAGATTTATTATTACAAAATTAGTTGAAGATTCTAATTTTGTGTTAAAGTAATGTACTTTTCACGACATATGAATCAATGAAAATGTTTTGCACTATTTGAATTCATTGAAAATGCTTAGTGCGAAACATTTAAATGAGGTGAAGGAGTAATGGCACAATTAACACCAATGATGCAGCAATATTTTGAAATAAAAAACCAACATAAGGATAAGATACTGTTTTTCAGATTGGGAGACTTTTATGAAATGTTTTTTGATGATGCAATTACTGCATCAAAGGAACTTGAGATAACCCTTACGGGAAGAGATTGCGGGCAGGAGGAAAGGGCACCTATGTGCGGTATTCCTTACCATGCTGCAGAAAGCTACATTGCAAGATTAATAGAAAAAAACTATAAGGTGGCAATATGCGAACAGGTTGAGGATCCAGCATTGGCAAAAGGTATTGTACGCAGGGAGGTTATTAAGATAATTACTCCCGGGACGGTAATAGAAAGCTCAATGCTTGATGAGAGGATCAACAACTATTTGCTATTCATTCATGTGGATAGTAAACAGACAGCCTTGTCCTATGCGGATCTTTCCACCGGGGAATTCTACTGTACTTATGGCGAAATAAGCGAAGCAACGGCTGTTAAAAATGAAATAAGCAGAATAAATCCTGCTGAAATAATATCCAACATGGATCTGCAAGAAGTCAAAGATGCCAATATTACTTACAACATCCTGGACAAGAGATATTTCGACCGCGATGCCTGTGACAGAAGGATTAAAAAGCAGTTTGGTGTATCAAGTCCCGAAGGACTCGGAATAGAAAACGAAGCTCTAATAAAAAGTGCAGGAGCATTGCTTTTATATCTCGATGATATACAAAAAGTCAGTTTAAATAATATTAATTATATCAAGAGATACAGCATTAGCAATTTCATGGTGCTTGACCAGAGTACCAGAAGGAATCTGGAGCTTTCAGAGACAATCAGAGGCAAATCCAGGAAAGGAGCGCTTCTATCAGTTATAGACAGAACTTCGACTGCTATGGGAGGAAGGAAGCTAAGAAGCTGGCTTGAGAAGCCTCTTCTTAGTACATTTGAAATCATCAGCAGACTTGATGCTGTAGCTGAGCTGTATGATGATTTTCTTAAGCGGGAAGAGATAAAGGAATATTTGAAAAGCATGTATGATATTGAAAGGCTGTCAACAAGAATTGCATTGGGAAGTGCCAATGGGAAGGATCTTATAGCCTTCAAGAACTCAATAAGAAATTTGCCCTACATAAAGAGCCTGCTTTCCGATTGTACAAGCACTCTTCTTAAGAACATCTTTGAGAGAATGGATGTTCTATCGGATTTATTCAGTATAATTGATGCATCAATAAATGAAGAACCACCTTTTCTGCTTAAGGAAGGAAAACTGATTAAAGACGGCTATCTTCCGGAGTTGGATGAGATACGTTCCGCATCAGTCAATGGGAAACAATGGATAGCTAAGCTGGAGCAGGAGGAAAAAGAAAAGACGGGCATAAAATCTTTAAAAATAGGCTTCAACAAGGTATTCGGTTATTATATAGACATTACAAAATCCAACCTGCCCATGGTACCTGAGTATTTTATCAGAAAACAGACCCTCTCAAATTCAGAGAGGTATATAACGCCGGAGCTAAAGAGGCTGGAAGACTTGGTCCTTGGCGCGGAAGAGAAGCTTATAGAACTGGAATATCAGATTTTCATACAAATTAGAAATGAAATAGCGGAACACATTAAGAGAATACAGCAGACAGCATCGTATCTTTCGGATATTGATTGTTTATGCTCACTGGCTGAAGTATCCCAAAAGTTTAATTATGTTAGACCGGAAGTAAATAATGACAACAGAATAATCATAGAAAACGGAAGGCATCCGGTGGTGGAAGCTCAGGACAAGGAACTAAAGTTCGTTCCCAATAATACTCATCTGGATGTTGATGAGAACAGGATGCTTATTATCACAGGACCAAATATGGCGGGAAAATCAACTTATATGAGACAGGTAGCACTTATTACACTATTGGCTCAGATAGGGTGCTTCGTTCCGGCATCAAAAGCTGAAATTGGCGTCGTTGACAGGATATTTACAAGGGTTGGGGCTTCTGACGACCTGGCATCTGGTCAAAGTACTTTTATGGTAGAGATGAGTGAGCTTGCCAACATTATAAATAACGCAACCGGCAAGAGCTTAATAATACTCGATGAGATAGGAAGAGGGACAAGTACCTTCGATGGGCTAAGCATTGCTTGGTCAGTGGTAGAGTATATTGCTGACAAAACAAGGCTTGGAGCAAAAACGCTTTTTGCAACTCATTATCATGAGCTAACCGAACTGGAAGACAAAATCGAAGGGGTCAAGAATTATTGCATCCTGGTGGAGGAAAAGGGGAAGGATATAGTATTTCTCAGGAAAATTGCAAGGGGCGGAGCCGGCGGTAGTTATGGAATTCAAGTAGCGCGGCTTGCCGGTATACCTGAACCTGTACTTGAAAGATCCTCGGAAATAATATCAATACTTCAGAAATCTGAAAAGAACAGTCATACCGATGTATATGTGAGGCGACGAAGAAGAAGTCCGGTTTTAAGTGATCATGAGCCTAATCTTTTTAATTATGCCGGTTTTTCATTGGCTGAGGAGATAAAATCCCTGGACGTAGCGAATATTACGCCCGTTCAGGCACTTAACATACTGCAGGAGCTGCAGGATAAAGCCAGTGACATAACCCGTGATATTTGCAGTAAATGAAATGTCGCAAATATAGGGATTTAGTCATATAAGTGCAAAACTTTTATGTGAAACATAAAAGTTCAGGCACAAAGAGGAGTATAATATGGGAAAAATTCATGTACTGGATGAATCAACAATAAATAAGATTGCGGCAGGAGAAGTGATAGAAAGACCTGCTTCAATAGTAAAAGAGCTTGTGGAAAATTCTATAGATGCAGGAGCTGCTGCAATCAGTATTGAGATACTGGAAGGCGGGAAAAGCTTAATTAATGTATCTGATAATGGCTGCGGTATAATGAAGGAAGATACGGAACAAGTATTTTTCAGGCATGCAACCAGCAAGATAAAAGATTCCGGAGATATTCAGGGAATAAACACCTTAGGCTTCCGCGGAGAGGCTATGGCCAGTATAGCTGCAGTATCTGAGGTAGAGCTTTTAACAAAGGCGGAAGAGGACACATCAGGAAGTCATATTATTATAAAAGGCGGAAAACCAATACAAAATGTAAGCATAGGTTATCCTACAGGAACAACTGTAACTGTAAGGGACTTGTTCTTTAATACTCCCGCAAGGTTGAAATTTCTGAAAAGCGATTCTTCAGAGCAGGGAGCCATAGTTGATATTGTTGAAAAACTTGCTATGACTAATACCGGGATATCCATGAAGCTTACGGTAAACAACAAAGTAGTACTACATACTCCGGGAAATGGGGACTTGCTTTCTGTAATTCTCTGCATATATGGAAAAAACATTTCAGGAGCGATGCTTCCCCTTGAATACTCGAATGATAATTTAACCATAGAAGGATATATGGGAAAGCCTGAAATTGCAAGGGGTAATTCTACATACATGACCTTCTCTGTAAACAAGAGATATATTAAGAGCAGAATGTTGTCAGAAGCGGTGAAGCAGGCTTACAAAACCCTTCTTATGAATAACCGCTACCCTTTCAGCATAATAAACATCAATATCAAATCCGAGATGACAGATGTTAATGTGCACCCCACAAAGCAAGAGGTAAAATTCTCTGATGAACGGGCTATTTTTAATACATTGTATCTGGCGGTAAAAAACTGTCTTAATAACAACAGGCTGACATTTGAAAACATGGAAGACTCAATGGAACCCGAAAGGACATCGGCATTTGAAAGCAGAAGTTATTATGATACTGCAAAAGTGTCCTTTGACCAGCTTTCTTTTGGAAAGGAGACAGCAGCCCCAAGGGTTGACAGCTATAAGAGGCAGTATGATTATAACAGGGATCAGGAGGTTCACCAAGAACAATTTAACAATGGAATAAATATAATAGGACAGATTTTCGGTACATATATACTGGGACAGAAAGACGATGATTTTTATATTATAGACCAGCATGCCGCTCACGAAAGGATAATGTTTGAGTATATAAAGGAAAAGTATAATGAAAAGAATATTACGGTGCAGGAGCTTATGATGCCCATAGTTGTAGAGTTAAGCCCTGCTGAAAAAGTATTATATGAAGAAAACAGCCATATATTTCTGAATTTGGGTTTTGAAATAGAATGGTTTGGAGAAAGCACTATTGCAATAAGATCAGTACCTATATTAATGGGGGAGCCATGTACCGGAGAATTTTTTAATAATATTCTTGATTCACTCAAGGAATCAACATTAAGTGCGGCTACTCCTTTAGAAAAGATAATTATAAGTATGGCCTGCAAAAATTCGATAAAAGCCGGGGATAATATAACGCCTGAGGAAATAAGTGTACTGTTGGAGAGATTGATGAAAACGAGCCTGCCCTATACATGTCCTCATGGAAGGCCAACTATAATAACCATGAGCAAATATGAACTTGATAAAAAGTTTAAGAGAATAATTTAGCTTCAGAGGTGTTGAGAAATTGGAACTGCCGAAAATTTGCATACTTGCAGGACCTACAGCCGTAGGAAAGACCGAAATATCTCTTGCTTTGGCAAAGAGTCTCTGCGGTGAGATAATATCTGCGGATTCTGCTCAGGTGTATAAATATATGGATATTGGAACGGCAAAGCTTAGGGAAGAAGAAATGCAAGGCATAAGGCATTATATGATAGATGAAGTTGATCCTGATATGAAATCAACGAAGGAGGAAAGCTGCCAATTATAACCGGAGGTACCGGACTTTATTTTAATTCACTGCTTAATAATCTTAGTTTTACAGATTCTGTTTCAGATGAAGGGTACAGAAAGGAAATGCAGGAAACAGCTCAATTAAAAGGATCTGAATATATACATTCTATGCTTGAAGCTGTTGATCCGGTATCTCATAAAAAGCTTCATCCCAATGACCTTAGAAGAGTGATTCGGGCACTGGAGGTTTATAAGCATACGGGCAAGCCCATTTCATACTTTCAGGAGGAATCCAGGAAACAACCGTCAAAATATCATTTTGCATACATCGCATTGACAATGAATAGGCAAAGACTATATGACAGGATAGATAAAAGAGTGGATAACATGATTGACATGGGTCTGGTAGAAGAGGTGGAAGGTCTCCTTAATAAGGGATATGATAAAGAACTTAATTCTATGCAGGCCCTGGGATATAAAGAGGTCGCAGATTATCTGCATGGATTTACTTCTAAGGAGGAAATGGTGAGGATACTGAAAAGAGATTCAAGACATTATGCAAAAAGGCAGCTTACCTGGTTCAGACAGGACAGACGCGTTAATTGGGTGGATGTTGATAATTTCTATAGCAGGAAAATACTTATGGAAAATATTATTAGGAATATTGCAGGAAAAATTCCTTTAATATAGAATAATTAACTAATAAATATATAATAATATAAATATATATAAACTTTACATTTGCTTATTTTATTTTGGAGGGGAATTGGATGAACAAAGTAAATATAAATCTTCAAGATGTGTTTTTGAACCAGGTAAGGAAAGAGCACATTGCTATTACTATTTATCTGGTAAATGGTTTCCAGCTTAGAGGAAATGTCAGAGGTTTCGATAATTATACAATAGTGTTGGATAATGATGGGAAACAGCAGCTTGTTTATAAACATGCGGTATCAACTATTATACCAATTAAACCTATTAATTTCGCTTTCACTGATAACAGACCGGCGGAAAATCAAGTCAAATAATTAAACAGGCTCTTGTAAATCTACAAGGGCCTGTTTAATTATTTGATTCATTGGGATTACTGATTTAGCGCATTGTCTTATTCTATACAATATGATAAAATAATGCAGGGAAAACAAACTTGTGAAGAGGTGATCTGATGCACTATAAGACCATAGATTATATGATTAATAAACTGAATATCAGTAAGAAGATAATAGATATATGCGTATCCACAGAGGATGAGGTATTGGAACAATTCAAGAAGGTTGACGAGATATGTGAGTTCAATCAATATAAAGTTCTTGCCGCAATGCAGAAGCATAGAATCAGTGAAATGCATTTCAACTGTTCCACAGGATATGGATATGGAGATGTGGGACGTGAAGCCCTTGAGAAGGTTTATGCGGAGATATTTTCCTGTGAGGATGCCCTTGTAAGACCTCAAATAGTATCGGTCACCCATGCACTGGCTCTTTGTTTGTTTGGCGTATTAAGACCCGGTGATGAGCTTATATCAATTACCGGAAAGCCCTATGATACTTTGGAGCATATTATAGGAATAGATAATCGTCCTTCAGGTTGTCTCAGTGAAATGGGTGTGATATACAGCCAGATAGAGCTTACATCCGCAGGGAAGATTAATTATAATGAAGTAACAAAAAGGATAAATGAAAAGACTAAGATGATATTGATACAAAGATCCTTGGGCTATTCATGGAGACCTTCACTGACTCTGGAAGATATTGAGTATACAATTAAATTCATCAAAATAATGAATCCTAATATAATTTGTATGGTAGATAACTGCTACGGAGAATTTCTTGATTTTAAGGAGCCTACAGAGGCAGGCGCCGATATGATAGCAGGCTCACTGATTAAGAATCCCGGAGGAAGCATTGCACCTACCGGAGGATATGTATGCGGAAGAGCAGATTTGGTTGAAATGGCTGCTAACAGACTTATTGCTCCGGGTATAGGAAAGGAGTGCGGGGCAACCTTGGGAATTAACAGGCTATTCTTTCAGGGCTTGTTTCTTGCCCCCCATATAGTATCTGAGGCAGTCAAAGGGGCAGTATTCTGCTCAAGGCTGTTCTCTAAGCTTGGATTTGAAGTCAACCCTGATTATAATGCCAAAAGAAGTGATATTATCCAGGCTATAAAGTTCAATAACAAAGATGCGCTAATAGCTTTCTGCCAGGGCATTCAAAAGGGCTCTCCTGTTGATTCTTTTGTCAATCCTGAGCCTTGGGATATGCCGGGATATAAGGATCAAGTGATTATGGCCGCCGGTGGCTTTGTACAAGGAGCTTCAATTGAGCTAAGTGCAGATGCACCCTTAAGACCTCCGTATATTGCATATTTGCAAGGAGGAGTAACCTTTGAACATGTAAAAATAGGATTGATATATGCCTTGCAGAATCTATCAAGTAAAGGATACATTAATTTATAAAATAACTTCATGACATCAAAATCTGTTTGATGCAACAGCTTAAGCAGGACTAATGAATATATTAGAATGTTTCACTAGTGCTGCTTTTCAATTTTATTTACAATCAACATTTGTAATGGTATATTTTTATTATTATTGCAATAATTTAAGTGATAGAGGTGGTAATAGTGACAAGTCTTACCGAACTAATTAAAAATGATATTATATATGTGATTAATCCACAGGAGTACCGGAGGGAAGATCTAATAAGCCTATTAAAGAATCATCCTGAAATACGTTTTGTATCTTTGGCCGGTGCAGATCTTACCGGCAATAGTACAGATGAAAGAATACCAATAAGGGCTTTTTTTGAGGATATTGAAGAGTTCCTTAACGGTTCTGTTCAGACGGACGGCTCAGGTGTTGTATTGCCTGGAATAGCAACTCTTAATAACGGGAAATTGGATTTGGTTGCGGACACTAATTCCCTATGGTTCGTTGATTATAATTATGAGAACATTGATTATGAAACAAGCCGGCCTATTGGCACCTTAAGGATACCGTCCTTTCTGATGCACGATAACAAATATGTGGATTCAAGATCAATTCTGATACGCGCAATAAATCGTTTTAGATCCGAAGTAACGGAGATTTTTGGAAAGTATCCGGATGTATGTAAAGAGTACGGATTTAGCTGCTGCGACATTGATGAGGTTTTGCTGACCTCAGCTACAGAGCTTGAATTTTGGGTGATGACTCCAAATGACAAAGCGGACGTAGAAGCCCTTACTGCTTCTCAGGAACTGCAAGAATCTTATTGGAAAAGAACTAAGGGAGTAGTCAGAACCTCTCTGGAGCAGTCGCTGCTCTTAATGGATAAGTACAATCTAAAACCGGAAATGGGGCATAAGGAAGTTGGCGGTATTAAAGCAAAGCTTGATGAAACAGGCAATCTCACACATATAATGGAGCAATTGGAGATAGACTGGAAATATGATACAGCACTCCAAGCGGCTGACAATGAAAAATGGGTCAGATACATTGTAAAAGAAGTATTCAGGAAAAACGGTCTTGATGTTACATTTAATGCAAAACCCATTGAAGGTGTGGCAGGAAACGGTGAGCATACTCATGTAGGAGTTGCTGTAAGGCTGAAGAATGGCAAAACAGTTAATTTATTTACTGCTCCGGATACAAAAAAAGACTTTTTAAGTACTATTGGATATGGAGCCTTGATGGGACTGCTGAAGAACTATGAAGCTATAAATCCTTTCATTTCATTTACCAATGACGCATTTAACAGACTAAAGCCGGGATTTGAAGCGCCGGTCTGCATAGTATGCTCCTTGGGGCACGATGTAAAAACACCATCCAGGAACAGAACGATACTTGCTGGATTGGTCAGAAATATGCAAAATCCGCTTGCTACACGTTTTGAGATAAGGTCACCAAATCCTAAGACCAATACTTATCTTGCACTTGCAGCGATTTATCAGTCAATGCTGGATGGTATAAGGGCTGTCTGCCAAGCCGGAAAAACTAAAGCTGAACTTGAAGAAGAAATATCCAAAACGCCGGAGTCCGAAGGATTTTATCTTGAGAAAGGCAGAGCTTACAGAAGTGAAGAAGATGTTTTCGAGTATTATTCCCAGGAGGATAGAAACAGATTATTCGGGGCTCATCCGGCAACAGTCTATGAGAATATTCAAAATTTGAGAGAATACCCGGAGAAGCTTGGTGTGATAATGGAAGGGAATGTTCTGGATGAAAGACTGGTAAATAGCTTCACCACAGCTGTAACAAACAGATGGGTAACTGAGATACTAAACAGACTGCTTCCGGAAAACATGGATACTGTGAGAAAGTGCAGAGCTGTACACAGCAAACAGAAAGCTCAGGATCTTGATATTACCTATTGGGCGCAGGTTGATCATCTTAGACAATATTTAATGAAAGACACTTATAATTCCAAGTCACTATTCACAAGGGTTAGGGAAGCAGCAAAAACTCAAGATTATGAAACACTATCGCAGCTTCAAAAAGAAATGGCTGAGAAAATAAGTGAACTGAAAGAGTTATATAATGAGTATAAGAGGAACTTAATTGATATATAATCTCCGCATCCAATTCCTTGATATTCGTGTACTTCCTTACCGGTGACAGGAAGTGTTTGAAATTGAGGGATTTTTTTTCTATGTCAATAAATGCGCTTATTCGCACAAATATGCGAATTTACCTTGAAATATTCATGTTATTGTGCTACGATAGGGAAAAATTGGACAAGCCTGTAGGTCGAAATGTGGAAATTACTTATATATAAGAATAGGAGGAAGAAAATGAAATCTCATTTGAAACATTTGCTAAAAATATTATTATTGATAGTAACAATAATGATGATCTTTCCAAGCAATGTATTTGGTGCAGAAGATATT
>ENA-UOOR01004423-UOOR01004423.1-fermentation-metagenome-genome-assembly--contig:-NODE-4423-length-11218-cov-7.390218_pt1 | contig 11218 bp, 4 predicted proteins | sample MGYA00245780_ERZ724029 | MGnify/ENA primary metagenome ERZ724029 (study PRJEB28704, sample SAMN03018315) | fermentation metagenome | biome: anthropogenic terrestrial biome; feature: soil; material... | reverse complement strand
TGATCACGGGGAAATCTCGCTCTCTCGCATGCCTAGCCGTGTCAAAGTCGGGCTCTGCCGTGCGCTCGGAGACTCGCAACTCCAGCCGCGCCCGGCCGCTCGAGCCGATACTCAAGGCGCTGCGCGTGCGCCGCTATGTCCGGCGCAACCTCCTCTCGCCCGAGCTGACCGCAGCCTCGATCGCGGCGCGCTTCGAGCTCTCCCGTGCGCAGCTCTATCGCTACTTCGAGCCCGACGGTGGGGTGGACGCGTGCATCCGCTCGCTGCGGCTGCGCCGCTGCTTCGAGAAGATCGCCGACCCGGTCTTCGCCGCCCGCAGCATCCAGGAGATCGCCGCGGAGCACGGCTTCGATTGCGAGGCGCACTTCAGCCGGCTCTTCCGGCGTACCTTCGGCATCACCGCGAGCGAGGTGCGGCGCGCGGGGCGGGCGGGAATGCGGGTGGCTCCGGACAACTCGCAGGATCTGGCGGCCTGGGTCCGTTCTCTCGAGTAGACGGTCGGTCTGGCGGTTGCGCGACGCGCGGTCGGCGTCGCGCGCCGCTCGATGGTCTTCTTCGCGCGAAGGCTGGGGGCCGAGGCCGCTCCCCGCGCGGCTCGCGCCCTCAGCCCACCGCCTCCAGGGGAGCCCCGGCCTCCGCCGAGGTCGCCGAGGAGCTTGGCTTCTGCTGCGAGCCGCACTTCAGCCGCTCTTCCGAAGAACCTTGGGCATCGCGCCCATGCCGGCGATCGACCAGTTCGGCGGTCTGGCTGCATCCGCGCGCTCGAGCCGCCGGCGCCGAGCGGATCCGAGCGGCCTGAAACGGACGGTCAAGGCCCAGAGACGCGCGGTCATGGACGCGGCCACCGCGCTTCAGGCTTATTGCGCGCAGCCCTTTTTCCTCCGTTTTCTTCGAGCGCGCGACTCGGGCGCGAGCCTCTCTGCTCGGCTCGGGAGGGGAAAAGGGGGTGAAGGTCGGGGCAGACGATGTGGCTCGAAGCGGCCCTGACGCGGGCCTTGACGATTGAGGGCATCCACCAGAGCAGCGCAAGCGGCCTCGCGCCAGGGCACGGAGGACGAGGGTTGCTCCCGTCCCCGCGAGCGCCCGGCGAGGTCGTGCGCAGGAGAGACACCCGATGCGCAGCAACGAATGGCGAAGTGGGATGGCGGCATGGTCCATGGTGGTCGCGCTTCTGCTCGCCCCGGGCTGCGGAGGCGAACAGCCCGCCTCCGTCGGCTCCGATTCCGGCGTCCCGGTCGAGGACGCCGCGGTGGAAGCGCCGGACGCGGGCGACCCCGGGCCAGAGGACGGCGGCCTCGACGACGCGGGGACGCAAATCGTGCCCGTGGACGAGGACGAGGACGGCCACTTTTCCGACGTGGACTGCGACGACGCCGACCCTGAAGTCCACCCCGGCGCCGAGGAGCTCTGCAACGGCCGGGACGACGACTGCGACGGCGCGACGGACGAGGCCGAGGCGAGCGATGCGCAAGGCTGGTTCGCGGATGCCGACGGCGACGGCTACGGGGATGCGGCGAGCACGCAGCGCGCCTGCGCCGCGCCCCAGGGATACGTCGCCGATGACCGCGACTGCGACGACACCGACGCCGAGATCAACCCCGAGGCCTCGGAGATGTGCAACGCGGTGGACGACAACTGCGACGGAGCCGTCGACGAGGACGGCGCCATCGGCTCGACCGCCTTCCACGCGGACGTCGACAGGGACGGTTACGGCGATCCGAGCGCCGTGCGCAACGCCTGCTCGAGACCCGAGGGCTTCGTAACCGACGGCACCGACTGCGATGACGCCAACAGCTCCATCCACCCGTTCGCGGCCGAGCTCTGCAACCGCGTCGACGACGATTGCGACACCGAGGTTGACGAGGACAGCGCCAGCGATGCCGGAAGCTGGTTCTTGGACAGCGATGGCGACGGTTTCGGAAACCCTGCCGATTCGGTCCGTTCCTGCGAGCAGCCCCCGGGACGCGTCGCGAACGACGATGACTGCAACGACGCGGATGCCGCCTTCTACCCGGGCGCCCCCGACCAACCGGACGCCCGGGGCGAGGACACGAACTGCGATGGCATCGACGGCGACGCGGCCTCCTCGGTCTTCGTCTCGGCCAATTCGGGCAACGACACCAACAGCGGCATTCTTCCCAGCGAGCCGGTGCGAACCCTGGAGCGGGCGATGGCGATCGCCCGAGGCTGCACGCCGTCCTACTGCTCCGTGCTCGTCGCCGAGGGCACTTATCGCCACAGCGACAGCCTTGAGCTGGTCGCCGGCGTGAGCCTCTATGGCGGCTATGCCGACGGTCTGCCGGCCGGCAGCGAGCAAGCCTGGGAGCGGAACAAGGCGGTGGCCAATACGGTGATTGAATCGAGCAACATCCCCACGATCGGGGCTGACCAAATCGACCGCGACACCGTGCTCGACCGTTTCACCATCCAGGGAGCAGATGCGACCGGGTACGGGCAGGCGGCGATCGCCGTGCTCGTGACCAACACGCCGTCCGCGGGGCGGTTGACCCTCTCGAGCTCCGAGATCATCGCAGGCGACGGCGGCACGGGCAGCCCCGGCGCTCAGGGACTCGCGGTGTCGTGCACCCCTGCCGCGGGCGGAGCCGGCGGCGACAATCCTGATTGCGCTTCGGCCTCGGGGCAAAATGGGTCGAAGAATAGCGGGAGCTTGGACGGCATCGGTGGCACGGGCGGGGCCGGGGGGGCCCACGAATGTTCGGGGTACTGCCCTACGAACTCCGGCCCGGGTGGCCAAGGAGGCAATGGCTCTGACGGCTCCACTCCCGGACCGGCGGGAGCGTGTGTCGCCAACGGCAGCCCTGGGCGTACGCTCGGGAGCTTCGACGGATACGCCACCTGGCACGCTTGCATCGGCGGCAACGGTAGCGACGGCGGCAACGGCGGCGGTGGTGGTGGCGGCGGCGAGGGCGGTGGCCAGTACTTCGACACGCGCTGCGCTGGCTGCACAAACTGCGCTGGCTGCAGCACCTTGTGCCACAACAACATGGCCAACGATGGCGGCGCGGGCGGCGTGGGCGGCGCGGGCGGGTGCGGCGGTGGTGGCGGTGGTGGTGGCGGTGGCGGCGGCGCTTCCCTGGGCGTCGTGCTCATCCAGTCGCATGCCACTTTTGACGGCACCTCGATCTTCCGTGGCAGCGGCGGCAACGGCGGCGACGGCGGCGCGAGCAGCCCGGGTATTCCGGGTAGCGCGGGCGCGCCCGGCCAGCCTGGCGCTGTGTGCGGGCTGTTCTCCGGAACCTGCCATACGGTCTCGGCAGGCCAAGGCGGCCAAGGCGGCACTGGCGGCCACGGCGCCACCGGCGGCGGAGGCTCGGCCGGGGACGGCGGCCCATCGATCGGCTTGGCCCTCGTGGGCCCCGGTGCCGGCGTCGACGGCAGAGATCCAGCCATCACTGGCGGATTCGGAGGCCCGGCGGGCACACCCGGGACCGGTGGTCCCGTCGGGGCGCCAGGGCAGCCGGGCAGTGTCGTGGCGAAGCAGGCCTTCAACTTCAACTGAGGAGGAAGACCATGTCCTGCTTGTTCAAACGCTGGCAGTGCCCAGCGCTCGGCGTCGTCCTCCTGGCGCTGCTCTTTGCCGGCTCCGGCTGCAGCTGCGGGGAGCCGGAATCTGAGGGAGAGAAGCCCTCGTCCTGCACCCGGGACTCGGCGCTCATCGCCGAGGCCCGGAGCTGCAGGCTCGACGAGCACTGCCCCTGCGGGGCGCACTGCGAGCTCGGCCGCTGCATGGCCAGTTGCGCGAGCGACTCGGACTGCGTCGAGGGACGCTGCGACCTCTTCGGCCGTTGCGTGGACACCGACCCGAGCACGGGCCGGATCGCCCCGCTCTCGCCGGCGGGCAAGGTGAAGGTCGTGCTGACCTCCCCGCCGCTGGTCAACCTGGGCGAAGCGAGCGCCGAGCGGGCCCTGCGCTTCCGCGTCGACGCCGCGGCCCGCACCACCGCGCGGACCGTCGCCGACCCGGGGCTCGAGGTCTCCTGCGGCGATGGGAGCTTCGGCTCCGAGTGCTCGATCGAGCAGGCAGCGCCAGACGCAGAGCTCTCCGTCGCGGTGCGCTCCACCGCGGCGCTGGCGGGCCCCGGCCTGGGGGTGCGTGTCTTCGCCGGCGATGACATGGCCAGCGTGACCCTGACCGGGCAGCCCATCGGCGGCCGCACCCCAGTGGCCGAGGACGCGCTCACCTCGGGCCTCTACGAAGGCTCGGCCATCTTGACGGCGGTGGGCATCGCCGACGACGCCAGCGCGCCCACCCGCGCGCCGCCGCTCGGGTTGGAGATTCCGCTGACCGGGCAGGTCCACTTCGAGGGCGGCAGCGGCGTCCTCGCGCTCGAGGAGCCGCTCTCTCCGATGCGGGTGCTGCTGCCCGCCTCGGCGGATCGCTGGGTCGGGGCGCTGAGCGGCACGAGCGCCGCCGGAACCGTGGACTTTCCGAGCTTCCGCTATCTCGAGGGCGACGCCGTCGGCTCGCCCGTCCAGGTCCTGCTCGAGGCGCCCGCGGCCGAATGGACGGCCGCGGGCGAATCGCTGCGGTTCTCGCTCGAAACCCGCTTCGCCGGAGTGCTGATCGGCAACCGCAAGCCGAAGCTCGTTTGGGCGGTCCACCTGGCGCGCACCGGGGATCTTCCCGAGGGCGCCCTCGCCCCTGCGGTAAGCGCCGACGAGCAGCTCGGCGCCGGCATGGCCGCCTCCCGCGGCCTCAACCGGCTGCTGTGGGAGGGGGCGGTCGCCCACGCGGTGGCCCCGAACCCCTCCGACGTCGCCCAGATGAGCCCCGAGGAGAAGCGCGAGCTGCTCTCGACCTTCGGGCGCAGCGGGCAGTCGGGGACGCTCTATGCGTGCGGCCTCTCCTCGGCCGCGGTCAACGTCCTGGCGCGCTTCGCCCTGGAGGACACCTGGAAGATCCGCGCGCCTTGGGGCGACGCGCGCCGCCCACCGTCCGAGCTCATCGCCTCGGGCGGGCCGCTGCTCGCCAGGCTCGCTGCGCCCTACGCGCTGGCGGACCTCCTCGCCACCTCGGCCGAGCTGGTGGTCGACTCGCGGCTCTCGCCAAGGGAGATGCCCTGCGCCGCGGGCTTCGCGCCCGCGCGGGCGGAGTTCGCCTCGCCAGCCTGCGGCGTGAACGAGGTGACGTACGTCCTCGGCGACTTCGACTACTGCGAGGCGATGGCCGAGTCCTACGGCTGCGAGGTGGCCGCGGCCGAGGGCTCGGAGATGATCGTCAACGTCTCGGTCACCTTCGAGGACGCCGGCGCGGGAGGCAGCAGCTGCGTCCAGACGAAGTCCGACATCGCCATCCCCGGCCAGGTGCGCCGCGTCTGCAGGTTGCCGCTCGCGCCCGCGCCCTGCGCCGAGATGGCCGCCTGCTGGGACGGCCCCGCGGGTTTCGGCCGCGACTCCGTGCGCGCACCGTTCCTGGTGGCCGACGCGCTGTCGGTCTCCGGCGACCTGCGCTGCGGGGCGGGCTCCTCGCGCAGCTTCGCCTGGGACAGCGACGCCAACGCCGAGCTGCCCGCGAGCAGCTCCGACCGCCTCAACCTGAAGCGTCTCCTCGAGGCCTGCAGGCTCGACTCCGCGCGCGTCCTCGAGCCGCCGCCCAGCGGCGGGTCGAGCTACGGCAACGGGCTTGCCGCGCTCTTCGACTCCTTCGGCTGCGTCGACCGGGCGCGGATGCTCTTCGCGATGGGCGTCGCCGGCGAGCCCGATCGCCAGCGCGCCTTGAGCCCTGCCTCGCCGGTGATCCCGCGGTCCAGCGTCCTCTTCGAGCGGCTGGTGCAGCGCTGGCTGTCGCACCACGGCATGTTGGCGCGCGAGGCGGCGGAAGCCGAGCGCATGGCGGACCTGCTGCGGCGCAGCGGCGAGGTGAACGTCCCGCCGGAGGTCGAAGAGGTCCTCGCCGAGTCGCTGTCGGGCTGGAACCTGCTGCTCCACCCGCGCTTCGCCACCCCGATCGTCGAGCTGCCGGCCGAGGCGCTGGTCGATCCCGACTACCGCCCGCGGGTGGTCAACGCCGACCTGCCGCGCGAGCAGGCGCAGGACCAGATGCTCGCCTTGCCGGTGACGATGGCGCGCACGCTGGACGCCCAGCTCGCGCTCATCGACAGCGACCTCGAGACCGCGGCGCTGCGCGGCGACCGCACCGCGCTGGCGCGCAGCGGGCAGGTGCTGCGCTACGCCGGGTTGCTGCTGCCTTTCGCCGCCGAGCTCGACGCCCGCGCCCGCGAGCGCGTCGCGGCCGAGGGTGGGCCCGATCCGATCTGGGCCGGCGCCCTGGACGCGGCGATCGACGCCGCGGACACGCGGGTCGCGCGCGTGCTGACCTCCGCCCGCGCCATCGCTCTGGGCGAGAACCCGCTGGGCATCTCGGAGAAAGACCTGCCTCTGTACTTCTTCGGCGACGAGGCGGGCGCCAACGGCCGGTTCGTGGCCATCTCCGACTTCCTCATCGGCAAGTCGCCCAGCGATCAGGTCGCCTGGGCGCCCTCGCTGGTGAAGCGGGCCTCGGATCTCTTCGAGGAGGCCCGTGGCCACTTCCTCGAGCGCCTGGAGCGGCAGACACAGGTGCTCAAGTCCCAAGCCGAGCTCGAGGCCGAGCTGGAGGCCATTCGCCAGGGCTACGGCGAGAAGATCTGCAACTTCTGCTCGCGCGACGATCTCTCCTGCCGCGACATCCTCGAGCAGTGGCCGGACTTCGACCCCAACAACTGCTTCATCCGCCGAACCGCCCCCATCTGCCAGGTGGACCGCATGGCCTTCAACGCCTTGCTGAGCAAGGAGCAGGTGCGCTTCCGCATGTGCCTGGTCGGGGAAATGAGGCGCCGCGCCGGACCCGCGGTCGGCTTCAGCGAAGGGGACCTCAACTCGATCGCCGATAACTTCGAGAGCTGTGAGATCACCTATCCAGCGGCCTGCCCCGGTGGAGGCGGCCGCTGCGTGCGCGGGGTGGTCGGCGGGCGCACGTACATCGGCGCGATAAGCGTGGATGGCCTGCGCTACGTGTCGGGCCTGACCGGGGCGCCCACGCGCGTCGTCGAGGACGCGACCAACGCCTGCCTCGACAAGCACGCCGGTCTCGATCCCAGCCTGCCGAGCCTGGACGACCTGCCCAACACCCCGGTTTCGCTCAGCGAGTGCTACACGGGCGCCATCGGCGAAGCGGTGCTCGCGCTGCGCGCCGCGGTCCGGGACGTCGAGATAGCCCGCTCCGAGCTGGCCGAATTCCAGGACCGCTACGACATCGCCATGGAGAGCTGCCTGCAGTTGCAGCTCGGCAACGACAAGCTCGCCGAGGCACGCGCGAAGCACTCCGTCACGATGAGCGACCTGCGGCAAGCCAAGCAGATCGCCGACACCTTTGCCTTGGCCTTCGCCGCCGTGAAGGACTGCGCCTCGGGAGGGGACACTGACGAGCCGTGGACCTTCGGCATCGTCTGCCCGGCGGCCGCGGGCGAAGCCATCGCGGCGGGCGTCGCCTTGGATTTCTCCAACAAGATGGAGGCCGCTCAGGAGGCTCACGAAGCCCTGCTCGAGAGCCTGGCAAGCGAGACCGCCGAGGCTCAGTGCTTCAAAGACGCCGAGATGGAGCTGGTGGGCCAGAAGACCGCGGCGTTGCGCATCGAGCGGGTGGCGCACGAGCTGGAGAGCACCACCTTCAGCATCAACGAGCTGAAGTCGAGCGCCGCAGGGTACTTCGAGGAGGGACAAGCCGCGCTCGAAGCTGCACGCGCCCGCTACGTCGCTCCGCTCACCCACGACCTGTGGCTCGACGAGACCCTCGATGCCTTCCTGCGCGAGATGCGCCTGGCGCGCCGGGCGGTCTATCTCGCCGTGCGCGCGGTGGAATACGAAACCCAGCAGTCGCTGGCAGCGCGCGACACCACGTTGCTCGCTCCGACGCCCGAGGACCTGCACAGGGTGCTCCAGGACCTCTGGACCACCGCCGCGACGCGCGGGGTCGACGGCAAGCGCCCCACCGACCTCAAGGTCGTGTTGAGCCTGCGCAGCCACCTGTTGCAGATCTCCGATGCCTCGCAGCAGCCTCCGGGCTGGCAGGCGCTCTCCGAGATCGAGCGGTTCAGGCTGCTGCTGCAATCCGAGCAGTATGCCGTCTACGACGACAGCGGCAGCTATCTCGGCCAGCGCATTCCGTTCGCGCTCGCGCCGTTGGGCGCCATCGGCCTCGGCCAGGTTCAGGGTATCCCGGTCCTCGCCGCAGCGGACTGCGCGGAGAGGCTCTGGTCGGTCAATGCCTCGATCCTCGGCAGCGACAAGCTCTTCCGCGGGGACTCGCCGTCGTTCACCCGCCTCGAGCTGCTCAAGAGCAACTCCTTCTACAGCCAGTGGTGCGACGGACGGGGGCGCGCCACCCCCTTCCAGACCGCTTCGGTCCGCCCCTCGCGCAACCTGTTCCGCGATCCCGAGTACGGCAGCAACGTCGGGGGCGACTCCTTCGGGGCGAAAGCGCCGCGCGACGTCGAGACCCGGGCCCGCATCGAGGCCTTCTTCAACGTCGCCCGCGCCGATCTCGAAAAGGACGACTACGCCAACGGCGAGACCAGCGAGCTGGCCGCGCGTGGCCTGTACGGCTCCTACGCCCTGTTCGTGCCCGCCGAGGTTCTGGCGCTCAAAGGCAAGGCCGGTCTGATGCTCAACGAGGTGGACGACATCTTGTTGCGCTTCGACTACGTCTCGGTCGCGCGCTGAAGCAGGGTCGGGGTTCCCGGCGGCCGAGCGCCGCCGGGAGCCCCCAGCTCTCGCGAGATGCCGCCCGCATCGCGAGGCGGGGTGCAGCGGCGAGCGACTCGCCGATCCGCAGCTTGTAGCGTGCCTCGCCCCGCTGCGCGCCGACAACACGCCGCCGCAGAACATCGCAAACAAGCTGCTCGCCGAGGTGCCCGCGGGAGTCGATCCGCATCAGATCGCAAGGGCCGTGCGCCAAGCCGTCGCTGATTACTGGCGCGACGAGGTTGCGGCACCCGTGAAGACGAAGTGCTCGGGGCTCCTCGCACCGAACATCGAGGCCGTGTGGCGCGAGCAAATCGACAGCTTCCTCGAGTTTGCCGCGAGCTGGCTGCCGCTCGGCGGGTATACAGCGACGCGCCGTCAGCTCGAGCAGGCCATCGCGGGCCGCAAGCTGCTGCGTGACTTCGATCCGTGGCTCGAAGGGCGCGGCAACGTGCCGAAGTCGAGCCTCGACGGCGCGCGCGAGTCGGTTCTCCTCCCACCGAGGCAACGCGCGAGCGATCTGGTTCGCCGCTATCGCGTCGCCGATGGCGAGCAGCTTGACGCCGTGGGTCTGGTGAAGCGCGCCGGTGGAGAGCCTGACCAGTTCGTGCCCGTGGTGAACGTCGCGCTGGCATCGTGGCTCTCGCGCGCGAGCCAGGTGACTCGGACCGAGCTCGATGCCCTCAGGACGGCGTGCCGCGACGCAGGCGTCTCGCGCGTCGCGCGCACGGACCTCCCGTGCGTGTCGCCCTTCTTTTTCGATGGCAGCGTCTTGCTCCCGAGCCGCTGGCGCTCGGTCTTCGAGGAGCAAGGACTTCAGGGCGACCCGGAGGCGTGGGGCCGTCAGCCGATGATCGGCTACGGCGCCTCGAGCCGCCCGGTCTCGACGACCCTCTTCAACCACTCGACCGACGGGGTCGGCGTGCGCTCCATCGTGTCGAAGTCGACGCGATAGAGCCCGAAGAGCGGGCCGAGCCCCTCGAGCCACTCGAAGTTGTCGAGCAGGGACCAGTGCAGGTAGCCGCGCACGTCGAGGCCGCCGCGGATCGCATCGCGGACGACCGCCAGGTGGTCGTGGAGGTAGCGGTTGCGCTTGACTCCGGAGGCGTCCGCGAGCCCGTTCTCGGTAATCCAGAGCGGCACGCTCCAGGTCGCCATCTCGCGCAGGATCCGCGCAAAGCCCTCGGGGTACTGCTCCCAGCCGAGATCGGTCAGGCCGCGGCCGTGGACGTCGCGGTAGTCGATCTTCAGGCCGAGGCGGCCGAGGCTCGCGCCGATGTGGATGCGGCTGTAGTAGTTGACGCCCAGGAAGTCGAGCGAGCGCTCCCCGCCGTCGATGCGTGCACGCCGGTCGAGCAACAGCGGCATCCGCAGGAACAGCTCGCCGGTGGTGAGCGCCCTGGGGATGGCCTGGTTGTAGGGCTCGTAGGAGCGCTCGGCGATGACGCGGTCGACCGGGCTCCAGCCGCGCCGCGGCGCGAGCGCCATGCAGTTGTGGGCGATGCCGACCTGCGCCGCGGTCGAGAGCTCCTTCAGCACGCCGCGGGCCGCGACGCGGGCGCGCATCATGTTCTCGGCGGCCGAAGCGAAGGCTTTCAGGTCGCTGAGGCCCGGAGGCATCTGCCCGTCGACGAAGCCGCCGAGCAGCAGGACCATCGGCTCGTTGAGCGTCACCCACAGGTCAACGAGGTCGCCCGCTTCGTTCTGCGCGATCCGGCGAGCCAAGCGCTCGAAGGCCTCGACGCTGCGCGGCGAGGTCCAGGGCGTCTGCTCATGGAACCAGGCCGGGTGCGTGAAGTAATGGAGCGTGACCATCGGCCGGATGCCGAGCGCACGCAGCCGCTCGAGCATGCGGCGATAGCGGCGCAGCGCCGAGTCGTCGAACCGGCCGCGCTCGGGCTCGATACGGGCCCACTCGAGCGACATCCGGTAGGCCTTCAAGCCAGCCTGCGCGAGCAGCTCGAAGTCCTGCTCGAAGCGGTTCCAGTGATCGACCGCGCGCCCACAGGGCGTCTTGGTCTTGCCGGCGCGCTCCCAGGCCGACCAGTCGTTCTCGATGCCGCCCTCGACCTGATAGGCGGCGGTCGCCGCGCCAAAGAAGAAGCTTTCGGGGAAGTCGCGCACGGGCATGTCGTCGGCATCGCACTGTCCTGCTGGTTTGCCGCTCGCAGCTTACGGCTTGTCACCGGCTCCAAGAGGCGTTGAAGGCCGAGAGCCGTCGCGGTCGAGGTCGAGTATCTCAGGCCGCGATTCGGGCGTCATCGCGCCAGCCATTCACGGCGTCGGCACGTCGGTCGAAGGCACGGCGGAGCGAGCCCAAGAATGAACGCCGGGCAGCCGGACAGCGAGGCGCGGCAAGAGGCCCAGAGGCCGTTGCGCTTGCGGAGTCTCTTCGAGCGACTTGGGACAGGCCGCCGCCCACGCCGGGTAGGAGCGGGGCTCTCACCCCGCTCCCCCCACAGATCCGGACGTGCGG
>ENA-UOOR01004422-UOOR01004422.1-fermentation-metagenome-genome-assembly--contig:-NODE-4422-length-11219-cov-2.372178_pt1 | contig 11219 bp, 7 predicted proteins | sample MGYA00245780_ERZ724029 | MGnify/ENA primary metagenome ERZ724029 (study PRJEB28704, sample SAMN03018315) | fermentation metagenome | biome: anthropogenic terrestrial biome; feature: soil; material... | reverse complement strand
TATAATAAGATAAAAAGAAGGTGAATTGTGTGAATATATTGAGAAGGCTGCTAAAACTATCTACATTTTATAAATTCATGCTTATGTATTTTACCATTGTAATGATTATAATTGGTACCTCATGCCCCCTTTATTATAAAATGCTTGATATAGCAAGGACAAATACAGTTACAGAATATCACAGTTCTCTCAAACATCAAACGGATAATTTTGATAAAATTTTAAACGATATATATAATGTAGCTACTATATTAAATAGAGACAACCAATTAAGTGAGATAAAACTCTTTAAAGGAAATGATATACCAACTCCATTTCATATAAAAATGAATAATATATCCAATATTTTTAAAAACCTTCTTCTTCCTGTTGATATCATTGATGAAGCATTTATTTTGTTTAGTAATAGTAATATACTCATAACAACAACAAGAAGCTTTTTGGATAAAACTGATTATTTTAAGACATTCATGCAATATGATGATATAAGTTGTGATGAAATTTTGAATTTAGCACATTCAGATAAATATCAAAAGTGGTTTATAATGACAAAACCAATTACATTATTCAATACAGGCACCAAGGAGAGATTAACATTTTTAACCAGGCTTTCAACCCAATCTACTCATTTCAATACTGCAATTATGTGTTCAGTAATAAGTAAACAGAAGATACTGAATATATTTAATATTGATAAGCTTCCATTAGAAGCTTTTATATATATAACTGATAATGACGGAAATATTATTCTGAAACATAACTATCCTGATAATTTAGCGCTTTCGCTTAAGCAAAGTATAATTGAAAAAACAATTAATAATAAAGTATATACCGCTATAAGTGAAACTTCTAAAAATGTTAAGTGCAATGTAGTGCTTGGAATACCAAATTCCTATTTCCATGATACATTAATTCCCATAAAACAATTGATTTACAGATATATATTTACAGCTATATTATTTGGAATAATTATATCTGTATTTTTTACAATAAAAAGTTATGCACCTATAAAAGGATTACTCAAATGGATATTAGACTTAACTCCATATAAAGATTATAAAAAGAATGAGTTTGAGTGTATTAAAGAGGCTTTTGATAAAATCAATCTTTCCAAGGCGAATCTGTTATGTGAAGTAAAATCCATGGAAGATATTCTAAAGAACAACTTATTTTCAAGATTATTAAGAGGAAATATACACATTAAAGATGAAAGAGACATAACATTAAGATATATTCCGCAAGTTGAGGGGTCATATAGAGTTGCTGCAATAAATACAAGATTCAATATTTATAAGAACAATGATACCTCTTATACAGTGAGTATGTTGAATGTTATGATTTATAATCATCTGAAGGAGAGTTTATATGATGACTTTGTTATTAGTCCAATTGATGCTAGTTTGATAGTAGTATTAATACCTGAGTCATATAAAGATCAAAAACATAATCTGTTTATTTCAACTATTAATGAAATAAATAAAAAAATGTATCAATTACATAGGGTGAAAGTAATAGTTGGAATAAGCGATTTGAGTACAGGTATTGACCACATACCAACAGCATTTAACAAAGCACGTTTCTGCCTGATGCTTACAGACCCACAATCAGATATAGTTGTAACAAATTTTAAACGGTCAAACGAATCAGATAATTCACATTTAATTGATATTAACAAAATGCAAAAAATATATGAGTTAATTCTTATAGGAGAGAGCATAACAATTAACAGCCTATTAGATGAGATTGTTGATTGCCTTAGACAAAATGAAATATATTCACAGCAAATAATCATGCAGACTTTTTTCGTAGTAAGATTTATAATTGAATCTGCAATTAATGAACATGATTTTGATATTGAATCTTTTAGTATACCGAAATATAATGATACTACTGCAGATAATCTGTTTATGAAGCTAAAAGAGACATGTGAAGATGTCTGCAGTCGGATAACTTCGAAATACCATAGTAGAAATATAGTTCTCAAAGAGAACATTATATCTTATATAAATAAAAATTATTGTAACCCAAACATATATGCTCCATTGATAGCAGATAAATTTAATATATCTGAAAAGTATTTATACAAGCTTATAAAAGAACATACCGGAAAAAGCTTGAGTAGTTACATTGAAAGCCTAAGGATGGAAAAAGTGATAGATATGCTGAAAGATATTGATATACCTATTGTGAATATATCCTCAAGCTGTGGTTTTAACTCTGCAAATTCTTTTTATAAAGCATTTAAACGATGTTATTCGGTTTCTCCCAGTTCGTATAGAAAAAATTTTCAAGTATAGTAAAACCTTATTATGAAAGTATAATACTATTGAAGTGCCATACTATAAAAATATCATGACGTTTGGTTAGAATTTTTATTGTATGGTACTTCAAATACTTTATAAAAACTAGTTTGTCGTGAATGATGAAATAAGTAAATTCAGCCCTTAAGTGAACCTATCATAACACCTTTAATAAAGTATTTTTGTATAAAAGGATAGAAAGCAATAATTGGTAAGCTTGATACAATAATTAATGAATATTTCAGCAAATCAGCAAGGCCTATTTTTGCTGACATAATCTCGGGGTCAATAATATCTTCAGGATTAAACTGACTGGCAATTAGAATATCTCTTAAAATTATTTGTAAAGGATACAAATTTTTATTATTTAGATACAGGAAAGCACTAAAGTATGAGTTCCAGTGACCTACTGCATAATATAAAGTAATAACAGCAATAACTGCTTTTGAAAGAGGTAGAACAATCTTGAAAAAAAATCTGGTATCAGAGCATCCATCCAGCTGCGATGCTTCCAGCAATTCATCTGGAATGTTATTCATGATAAATGTTCTTGCAATAATCATATTATACACGGATATAGCACCAGGAATAATCATTGCCCATGGAGTATTAATCATTTTAAGATCCTTAATTAAAATATATGTGGGAATCATACCACCACTAAACAACATGGTGAATGTAAACAGAAACATGAGTATTCCCTTATATGGAAGGTTACGCCTTGCAAGTGGATAGGCAGCTATAAGAGTAACTATAACGTTTATAAATGTGCCTGAAATGGTATAAAATATAGTATTCCTATAACCAATAATTATACTTTTGTTGGAAAGTACTGCTTTATACCCCTCCAAACTAAAATCTACAGGCCATAAAAATACTCTTCCTGATGATACAGCGTCAGGTGATGAAAATGATGAAGATATAATAAAGATTAGTGGGTACAATATCATTATAACTATAAGACTCAACATTACATTTATAACAGAATAGAATATTTTATCGTCTTTTGAAAGAGTAATTTTTTGTTTTGAAGAACACAATTCGTAGTCTGACATTATGTATACCGCCTCTCTGTCTACCATAAACTAGTAGAACTAATTTTTTTAGAAATCCAATTTACTGTTACTAATAGCATAAAATTAATTATGGAATTAAATAAACCTATAGCAGTTGCATATGAAAAATCACCACCACCGGCTGCGAGACCTATTTTATAGACATATGTTGAAATAACCTCTGACTGTCTAAGGTTAAGGCTGTTCTGCATAAGATATACTTTTTCAAACCCTACATTCATAATACTACCTGCATTTAGAATTAATAATGTAGTAGCGGTGGGAAAAATTTTAGGTAAGTCGATATGTATAACACGTTTAAAGCGGCTGGCTCCATCAATTTGGGCAGCTTCATGTAGTTCGTTTTCAACACTTGAAAGTGCTGCAACGTATATAATAGTCCCCCATCCCATATTTTGCCAAACACCTGACCACACATACATATGAGAAAATGCCGTAGCCTTACCCAAAATATCGGGTGCGATATTTCCATTAGTAGCTAGTGAATATAGTACTCCATATACTCCAACAAGAGGATTAAATACTTGAAGCACAATACCAACCAATACCACAGTTGAAATAAAATGTGGTACATATATGATTGTCTGTGCTAATTTTTTGTATCGCTGTGATCGCAAAGCATTTAGACAAAGTCCAAGGATAATAGGAATAGGAAACCCTGCAAGCAATCCATAGAAAGAAAGACTTAATGTATTGGATATAACTCTCGAAAATTGGTAAGACTTAAAAAATTTTTCAAAGTTGTAAAACTCCACCCAAGGGCTACCCCAAATACCTTTGGCTGCATTGAATTTCTTAAATGCAATTTGGACACCAAGCATTGGATAATAACGAAATATAAGTAGATAGGCAACAGGAACCAAAAGGAAAATATAGAGCTGCCAGTTTTTCACTGCAAGCTTTAGCCTTTGTTGCCGAACTGTTTTCCTAGGTATTGGGGTAACTGCTTTTTCAGTTACTGAAGTTGTTACTTTTGGTCTAGTATACATCATATATTCATATCCTCCATATATTCTAAAAATATATTATAAAATCATATACTTTACAAATAAAGTATATGATTTTATAAAGATAGAGTAAAGTTGAAAAATAATAATTTAGATTAATTGTGTAGTGTGTTAAACATGAAATTTTATTTTTTACATGACAATAGTAACACTTCTTCATTAAACAATGAAAATTATTGTTACTATTGAGCATTTAGGTCATAAAATAAAAATGTTGCTTTAGAAAAAAAATCAATTATGTTGTAAACATAACAATTTTATTTCAAATAATCAGTAATTATTGAATTGTGAAATACTCTTCTGAAACGCAATATACTTTCGTTTAATTTCAAGGAATGCACCCTATTAGTAAGGAGAATTACATACAACCCAGTATCTTTATCTACCATGACTGATGTGCCTGTGTATCCTGTATGTCCATAAGAGCCTGTGCTAAATAACTCGGCTGGTGGATTAGCTCCTGTGCAAAACAACTCAGTTTGCTGATTAACTATGGTATCAGTGATGAGAAGAAAGCCTAATCCACGTGCTTGGCTCATTTGTGGTGTATAGTTATGTATTGCCTTTGAAAATGTAGCAGGGCTAAGATACCGTTTGCCCTTATATTCACCCATATTTGAGAGCATCTGAGCAAATTTAGACATATCATCAAGATTAGAGAAAGCACCTGCATTACCAGCTATTCCACCCAAGAATCTTGAATTATTGTCGTTAACTATACCCTTTGAGCATCTTCCTGTTTGTATGTCATAATCTGTTGATGCTATATTGTCACCTTTTGCTCTGAATGTTGTATTCTCCATTTCCAAAGGCTCGAAAACATATTTTACACTTAATCTATTGAGTGTATCTCCACCAACAAGTTCAAGTAATTTCCCAAGCACTATGAATCCAAGGCAACTGTATCCTATATTGCATCCAACAGGAAATGCAAGATCTAAATTTAGGATGGTTTCTACTACTTTCTCAGGAGATGGGGCTTTGTCAACTATTGAAACAAAAGGTCTTATACCGCTTGTATGTGTTAACAGGTTAAATATAGTGATATTCTTTTTATCATCTGGCGTTTTAAAATAGTAACTGATATTATCCGACAAACAGATTAAACCTTCTTCAATAAACCTGAGTGCTATCATTGTGGTAGATAATATTTTTGTAACTGATGCCATATCGAACAATGTATCCTCAACCACTGGTTCTTTTTCGGGATATACTGCTTTATTTCCCTCCCAATATCTAAAAATTCTACCGGTTTTATCTCCGATTTCCATACATGCGCAAGGGAAATGTTCCTTAATAATTGCATCATGAATAAGCCTGACTGCATTAACATATTTTTTTTGCATTCACCTTCACCCTTTCATAATTACAACCAAATATAAATTTTACAACTTGTCTATATCACAAATATATAATTTACATATGGATTTGTAAAGTTGAAAATTAGCTTTGTGAGTGAATATTGTAATAATATAATATAATAACATCATTATTCTCATTTTAAATTAATATTATGATGAAAATTATAGTTTTGTGTGGTGTTTTTCTGTATAGGTTTCTGGTATGATTTATACATAATAGAAAATATATGTATGTTTTGTCTATGTTTATACTGGAGGTGAAGAATATAATTATGACAAAAAGGAAAACCGTTCAACAAACTAGTCAAAAAACTGCACAATCTACGACAATTAAGCGTGAACGTTCTTTTTTTAAAAAAGAAATTCTTAGTAACTGTGAACTATATTTAATTTCTCTTCCGGGTTTGATATATTTGATTCTTTTCAAGTATGCGCCTATGTATGGTATAACTATAGCATTTAAAGACTTTAATATATTTAAAGGTATAATTCATAGTCCGTGGGTTGGTTTTGAGCATTTTATAAGATTGTTTACTTCAGCAAAATTCCTGCAAGTATTTGAAAATACTCTACTTATAAGCATATATAAACTTATTTTCACATTTCCGGCACCTATATTATTGGCGCTTTTACTTAATGAGATAAGGCGGCTTACATTTAAAAAGACCATACAGACTATATCCTACATTCCTCATTTTATATCTTGGGTTGTTGTAAGTGGTATGTTTTTGGATATCCTTTCTCCTAATACAGGGATTATAAATAGGTTAATAAAGGGAATGGGTCTTGAACCAATATTTTTTATGGCTGACAAGAATTATTTCCGTTCAGTACTTGTAGTTACTCAAATATGGAAGGAAATAGGATGGGGCGCTATAGTATACCTTGCTGCAATAGCAGGAATAAATCCTGAACTATATGAGGCTGCAATTGTTGATGGAGCTGGTAAACTTCGTCAAGTATGGCATATTACACTTAATGGTATAAAGCCAACGATAGCAATTTTACTTCTATTAAGAGTTGGTAACCTTCTAGATGCAGGTCACGAACAGATACTTATGATGTATAGTGCACCTGTATATGAAGTAGCTGATGTTATTAGTACATATGTATTTAGAGTTGGATTAGGACAGATGGAATATAGCTTTACAGCCGCAGCAGGTCTGTTTAATAATATTATTGGATGTGCATTACTTTTTTCAACAAATTATATCATACGTCATTTTGGAGAACAGGGAATCTGGTAATCAACTTGGAGGGAGTGCTTAATTATGCTTGGTAGGTCAAGAGGAGAAAAAACATTTGAAGTATTTAATATATTTTTATTGATATTGCTAGGGTTCGCAACATTATTTCCCTTAATACATATTGCAAGTAAATCACTTAGTGATGATGCTTATGTCCTTGCAAGAGATATTGTGTTGCTTCCCAAAGATATCCAATTTGAAGCCTATAAATATATTCTTGGTAATGATAGATTTGCAGGGTCATTTCAAAATACAATAATACTTACATTTGTTGGTACGTTTATCAATATCATGATGACTGTAATAACTGCATATCCTCTTTCAAGAAAACGATTTCATGGACAATCAGCTATTATGGTATTGTATGTTTTTACTATGTTTTTTTCCGGTGGAATAATTCCATCTTACTTGCTTGTAAGAAATCTTAAGTTGCTTGATTCTATATGGTCACTTATTTTGCCAGGTTCTATTAGTGTGTATAACATGATATTAATAAAAAACTTTTTTATGTCAGTACCTGATAGCCTTGAAGAATCAGCTAAAATGGATGGATGCAGACATATTCGGATTTTATTTTCAATATTTTTACCACTTTCTCTACCTGCCATTGCAACTATAACCTTATTTTATGCTGTCGGTCACTGGAATTCATATTTTGGAGCTTTAATGTATATGAGTACGCGAAATAAGTACCCTTTGCAGCTATTTCTGAGAGAGATGTTGATTGAAGAATCTGTGGATGTTGTTGATGTATCTAACCTTATGGATGTAGCACCTGAATCAGTTAAAGCCGCTACAATAATTGTTGCAACGGTACCTATACTTATAATATACCCTTTTTTGCAGAAATATTTTGTTAAAGGTGTTATGATAGGCGCCATAAAAGGGTGAGTGCTGCGCAAGCAATATACTACTAACAAAGAAGTAAAGGTGTAGCAGGAATGTTTTAAAATGTTATACCTTGAAATAAAAGGTCTTAAATTTATTAGCAAAAAACAAAAGGGAGGTTTTTGTATGAAGAAAACAATATCCATCATCGTTTCGCTTATGATTGTAATACTTGCCTTTAGTGGATGTAGTACAAAAGATGCTACAAATGGTGTAAAAGATGGAAAAAAAGATGTTGGACAGACTGAACAAAAAAAAGATACTGCTGAATCAACGAAGAAAACTGGGGATAAGCCAAAGATAAAAATGCTTGTTGACTACAACCCCAATGTAGTTAATTTCAAAACAGATGAAAGTGAAAACAAAAACGTGATTTATGATTGGATAATAGAAAAATCAGGTTTTGATATTACTTTTGAAGTAAAGCCAAAAGATAATCCAGATCAAAAAGTATCAATAATAATGGCTTCAGGAAATGTTCCAGATATATTGGAGATTTCCAATAAAACCATGTACTCAAATTTTGCTAATCAGGGTGCACTGACTGATGTAACAGAACTTGTAAAAACAGCTCCTAATATACAATCTTTAATTCCTCAAGATTCCTTCAAAGCAATAGACATTAAAGGTAATATCTATGCTGTACCTAGACCTCCTGAGGATGATGGCTATGGAGCAGGGATATATGCAAGGCTGGATATTCTCAAAAATAAAGGCCTTAAAAATCCAATAACTACTGATGATTATTATAATGTACTTAAAGCTGTCTCAGATAGTAATAAAGGAGTATGGGCAATTACCAATAATGGTCCTTTCTTAGGTGGATTTATGGGAGCCTTCGGAGTAGCAACATCAATGAAGGTAAAAGCTGGCAAGGTAGTTTATAGTTATACACAGCCTGAATTTAATGATTATCTAGCTTATGTAAAAAAGCTTTATGATGAGAAGCTTCTTGATAGGGAATTTTCTGTAAATAAAGGTGCTGGAAAAGAAAAACTAATATCTGGAGAAGCAGTAATGGCTTTTTTAGGCTTTCCCGATACAAAACTGGTCTATGAGAATCTAAAAACAAAAAATTCATCCGCTGAAGTAGGATATTTGGATCTTCCAAAAGGTCCTGATGGTTCTCAGGGTGTGTCAAGATCTGCTCCTGTTATAAGATGGTTTGCTATACCAATTCAATCTAAAAATGCTGAAGCAGCAATGAGGTATATGGACTGGGTTTGTCAGAAGGATGTTCAGCAGGTGCTTGCCCTTGGTTTTGAAGGTGTTCATTATAACATGGTTAATAGCATGCCTGTACAAACAGAAAAAATGAAAGACATTACTTGGAGAGTAATATATCAACGACTTGAAAATGGAACATTTGATGTAAGGCTTAAGATAAAAGATTACTGGCCTTTCTATGAGCCTACAATGAAATCTCCATTAGTTGAGAACATTGCTGGATTTGTACCTGCCATTGAAACAGTTGATAAAAAAGCCAATGAGCTTAATGATTATGTTTTAGAGCAGAGTATAAAGTTTATAACAGGAGAGAGAGCCTTGTCAGAGTTCGATGCTTTTGTAAAAGAATATAACGTACTTGGTGCTGAAGAAAGTATGAAGCTAATAAATGAATGGTATGTTGAATTTAATAAGAAGTAATAATTTTGCATAAAAAGGCACTACACACATGTGTGGTGCCTTTTTATGATTTATGGAAACATTTACAATATAGCTAGTTGACCATAGTAAAAATTAGTACTAAAATTAGAGGTAGAATTTATTATATTAAATGACTCAGATTATTTAAATTGAGGAGAAAATTCATATGCTGAAAGTCTTTATAGTAGATGATGAGAAAGCTACGCGAGATGGTCTAAAAGAATGTATTGATTGGTTGGCATATGGTATGACTATTGTAGGAGAAGCTTCAGAAGGTAACGAAGCACTTAGCTTTTTAGAGAAAACTCATGTTGATGTGATTATCTCTGATGTAGTTATGCCTGTTATGGATGGAATCCAACTTGTTGAAGCAATAAATAAAATGCAGCTTGAAATTAAAGTTATTTTAGTGAGCGGATATTCTGATGTGCCTTACCTAAAATCTGCTATAAGTTTAGGAGCAGTAGATTATATTTTCAAACCTGTAAAACTAAAAGAGTTGAAGTATGTACTAGCAAAAATTTCAAGTCACTTTGAAAAACAGACAGAGCAAAAACAAAGTTTTAATGAAATGAAAAACAAGCTCGACCAGAGCATTCCTTACTTGAAAGAGCGTTTCATTACTAAGCTTCTATCAGGAAAGCTTCAGGAAGATAATATTAATGAGCAAATTTCTTTTTTATGTATGAATCTTAACCTAAATGGCTATTTTTCTGTAATGGCAGTTTCAATGGAACCAGGACAGGAAGCTGGTCGAAAACTAGCTGGTGATAATGAACTATACAAAATGGTTGGTTTATCTTCACTTAAGGAATATTCTACAAAACATATAAGAATATGGGACATGTCCATTGATGAAGTTAATTTCGCGCTGCTTATATCAAGTAATTATTCAATTGGATATGATATGTCACTAGAAATTGCATATGAATTCCAAAAGATTATTAAACAATCTACAGGGTATGGAGCTTCCATAGGAATAGGCATAGAGGTTGCAAAGCTTTCAGAGGTATATATATCTTATCAGCAAGCTAAAAGAGCATTAGAACAAAAGTTTAATCTTGGAGAAGAACAGATCATACATTTTGATGACATACATAATATTACCTATAGTAAAGGTTTTTACCCTGAAGGTATCTTAGACGATATAATAGATATGATTAGACTTGGAGATAATAAAAAAGTAGGAAATCTTGTAGATAAGATGTTTAAAGATATATCCAAAGATTCTTCAATAAACTTGAAGCTTGTACAGAATATTTGCATGGAGGCTGTTACGCTTGCAAACAGAGAGCTTTTGCAAGCTCGCGCAGATGAAAAAAGCGACAAGAACACATTTGTTGATATGCATACTATTAAAGATATATTCAAACCTAAAAGCTTAAATGAAACTCATGTTTGGCTTAAAAGCTTATTATGCGACGCTGCCGAAAGAATTTGTACAGTGCAGAGCAATATATCAAAGAATATAATAATAGAATTTATGAAAAAAGCTATAAACGAAAAATATGCTGAAGATATTTCATTACTGACTATGGCTTCTGAATTTTACTTAACTCCTAACTATCTATGTCTTATATTCAAGAAAGAGACAGGCGAGACATTTAATGATTATCTTACCAAGGTACGTGTTCAAAAGGCTAGGGAGCTACTAAAGGATCCGACCTTTAAAATATACGAGATAGCTGAAATG
>ENA-UOOR01004421-UOOR01004421.1-fermentation-metagenome-genome-assembly--contig:-NODE-4421-length-11220-cov-5.646753_pt1 | contig 11220 bp, 6 predicted proteins | sample MGYA00245780_ERZ724029 | MGnify/ENA primary metagenome ERZ724029 (study PRJEB28704, sample SAMN03018315) | fermentation metagenome | biome: anthropogenic terrestrial biome; feature: soil; material... | reverse complement strand
GTTGATTTACTGGAATATGCCGTAGATAATAATATCCATGTGGATTTATTGTCAGACCAGACTTCATGCCATGTTCCCTATGATGGAGGATATTGCCCGAAGGGTTTGACATTTGAGGAAAGAACAGAATTGCTGAATAAAGACAGAGAGAAGTTTGCGGAATTGGTGGATAAATCCCTTGCCGAACATTTCATGGCAGTTAAAACTCTGGTTGACAGAGGAACATATTTCTTTGATTACGGCAATGCTTTCATGAAGGCGGTCTTTGATGCCGGAGTTAAGGAAATTGCTAAAAATGGCGTCGATACAAGTGAAGGCTTCATATTCCCTTCCTATGTGGAGGATATAATGGGACCAATGCTGTTTGATTACGGATACGGACCATTCAGGTGGGTCTGCCTGAGCGGAAATCCTGAGGATCTTAGAAAGACAGACCATGCGGCAATGTCGGTTATTGACCCCGACAGGAGAGGACAGGACAGAGATAACTATATCTGGATACGCGATGCTGAGAAAAACAAACTGGTAGTAGGAACTCAGGCAAGAATTCTGTACCAGGATGCATTTGGAAGACGGGATATAGCGTTGAAATTCAACGAAATGGTAAGAAACGGAGAAATAGGTCCTGTGATGCTTGGAAGAGACCATCATGACACAGGAGGTACAGACTCTCCATTCAGGGAAACCTCCAATATTTTTGACGGAAGCAATGTAACGGCCGATATGGCAGTTCACTGTTTTGCGGGAAATGCAGCAAGAGGCATGAGCCTTGTAGCTCTTCACAACGGAGGCGGTGTTGGAGTCAGCAAAGCCATAAACGGCGGATTTGGAATGGTTCTGGATGGCAGTGAAAGAGTTGATGAAATATTGAAAAGGTCGATACCCTGGGATGCAATGGTTGGTGTATCAAGGAGAAGCTGGGCAAGAAACGAGCATTCAATTGAAACAACAATTGAATACAACAATCAGTGCAAAGGTTCAGACCACATAACAATTCCGTATGTTGCAAGCGACGATCTGATTGAAAAAACTGTTAAAAATTACAATAAATAATGGAGGAAGTATGGATAAGATTATTGAATGCGTTCCTAATTTCAGCGAAGGCAGAGATTTAGCAAAACTTGAAAAAATACTCGATGTTTTCAGAGGGAAAAAAGATTTGAAGCTTTTGGATTATTCCAGTGACGAGGATCATAACAGAACAGTTGTTACCCTTGTGGGAGAACCGGATGCATTGAAGACTGCAATGGTAGAGGCAATAGGAAAGGCTGTTGAGTTAATAGACTTAAATAAGCATGAAGGTCAGCACCCGAGAATGGGAGCGGTTGATGTGATTCCCTTTATTCCCATCAGAAATGTAACGGTAGAAGAGGCCGACAAGCTTGCAAAAGAGGTTGCGGCGAAAGCAGCCGAATTATATGGACTGCCTTTTTTCCTGTATGAAAAGTCCGCTACGGCTCCCCACAGAGAAAATCTGGCCAACATAAGAAAAGGACAGTTTGAGGGAATGGCAGAAAAGATGAAGGATGAACAGTGGAAACCTGATTTTGGTCCCGCCACAATTCATCCCACAGCAGGAGTAACCGCGATTGGAGCAAGAATGCCATTGATTGCATACAATGTGAACCTCGCAACGAATAATCTGGAAATCGCGACAGAAATTGCAAAAAAGGTAAGACATATAAACGGAGGCTTCAGGTTCGTCAAGGCGTTGGGCATAGAGCTTGAGGACAGAGGAATCGTACAGGTTTCAATGAACCTTACCGACTACACAAAGACATCAGTTTACCGTGTGTTTGAAACCGTAAAAATGGAAGCTCAGAGATATGGCGTAAATGTGGTGGGCAGCGAAATTGTCGGGCTGGTTCCTCTGCAGGCAATGGTGGATACTGCGGATTACTATTTGAGACTGGAGAATTTCAATATGGATCAGGTTCTGGAGACGCGGCTGTAAAAGCCGCACGGGGGGCAGGCGGACACAGGAACGTTTCGCCTGCCCTTGTGAAACAGGACACGTGAAACATCCCCGCGTCCGGGGTTTGCGAAAGGAGAAAAAGATGAAAGGAATAATTATCAAAAACGCTTCGGAGCTTGTAACCTGCAGAAGCAGCGGCCCTAAGCACGGCAAAATGATGTCGGACATAGGAGTGATAAAAAACGGCTGTGTTGTTGTGGAAAATGATGCTATCAAAGATGTGGGTACAAGTGAAGAAATATTAAAAAAATATGATGAGAAAGAATACAGAATAACAGATGCTTCTGGCAAGGCAGTGCTGCCCGGCTTTATAGATTCTCATACTCACCTAATATTCGGAGGCTACAGAGCCGATGAATTCTCATGGAGATTAAAGGGAGACAGCTATATGTCCATAATGGAGCGTGGCGGAGGAATAACCAGCACTGTGCGTGCAACAAGAGATACGTCTCTTGACGAGTTTGTAGAAAGAGGCAAAAAAACTCTCGACAAATATGCTGCTATGGGAGTTACCACCGTGGAAGGCAAAAGCGGATACGGGCTTGACAGGGATACTGAAATCAGACAGCTAAAAGCAATGAAAACACTGAATGAAACTCATCCCGTTGATGTTGTCCCGACATTTTTAGGGCCTCACAGCGTGCTTCCCGAATACAAGGGAAAAGAAGATGAGTTTATTGACTTCATGATTGAGGTAATGAAGGATGTTGCAGAAAGTAAGCTGGCAGAATTTGCGGACATATTTTGCGAAAAAAATGTATTCTCAGTAGAGCAGTCAAGAAGGTTTTTAACTGCGGCTAAAAAAATGGGCTTGAAATTAAAAATTCACGCCGATGAAATGGTTCAGCTTGGAGGAACAGAGCTGGCTGTAGAACTTGAAAGTACATCTGCGGACCATTTGCTCCAGGCATCAGACAAGGGTATTGAAATGCTCTCCCAATCAGGCACCGTTGCAACATTGCTGCCTGCTACGGCCTTCTGCCTGAAAGAGAGTTATGCCAGGGCAAGACTGATGATTGATTCAGGATGTGCGGTTGCCCTTGCAACTGATTTTAATCCGGGCAGCAGCTTTACAAACTCAATACCATTGGTTATAGCCCTTGCAGCCCTGAATATGAATATGTCAATTGAGGAAATTATTACCGCACTGACTATTAATGCGGCGGCGGCAGTGGGAAGAAGTGATATAACAGGAAGCATTGAAAAGGGGAAAAAAGCAGATATCATTATACTGGAATATCCCTCAATTAATTTTCTTCCTTATCATGCAGGTGTCAACATAGTTGAAACAGTAATAAAAAACGGAAAGGTTATACAAGGAGAATAAAATGAAAAATATGACAGTAAGCCGGTTTGCGGACAGCGTTGCATCAAAGGATCCTGTTCCCGGCGGAGGAAGCGTAGCAGCCGTATGTGGTACTCTTAGCGCGGCTCTTTCGGAAATGGTGGCCGGGCTCACCCTGGGCAAGAAAAAGTATGCTGAATTTGAAGACGAGATGAAAGAAGTAAAAGAAAGAGCATTAGTGCTGAGAAATAAATTAATTGACTATATTGAAAAAGACAGTATTGCATACAATAAGGTAATGGACGCATACAGGCTTCCAAAGGAAACAGAGGAAGAAAAAGCATTGAGAAACCAAGTGATAGAAGAAAGTTCAAAGCTGGCGGCAACAGTACCTCTTGAGGTTGCCTTCACCTCTTACGAAATACTTCCCTTAGCCGAGGCCGCAGTGGCAAGAGGAAATTCAAATGCCATTACCGATGGTCTCGTGGCGGCAATGCTTGCGCGAACCGCGGTGCTTTCTGCCATTTTAAATGTCAGAATTAATCTGGGAACCATAAATGACGAAGAATTTGTAAGTGAGTACAAGACGAAGTCAGATGAACTTGAAGCCAATACAATTGCCTACGAGAAAAAAATATTGGAGTATTCACCCTTTTAGTTTTAAAAATATAGGTTCTTATTACTTAAAAAATTTTAAATATTTTTAAAAGGCACCTTGATAATACGTGATGGGTTTGTGTCTTATGTTTCAAGTGATGTCAGCAAATATCGAAAGAAAACCAGAGCGGTTAAAAAGACACTGACTATTCCGGAGTGGCTGAACGAAGAAGCTGAAAAGAATCACATTAATTTTTCTTCCGTGCTTCAAAAGGCTTTAATGGATGAATTACAGAAATAAATTAATATTAGGCACTCGAAAATGATATGACCCTTGTCAAGTACACAAGTCAAATATCTAAAAGCGGTGTTTAAAAGCTGTCGCAAGAATAAGTGTGGCAGCTTTTTATTGTGATGATTCAGGTATGACTTATGTTAAAAACATATTGGAACATTCACCCTTCAACCTGTTAGTATATAGTATAAATGACATTAAATTAAAATATTGCAATTGATTATACAACATATTTGTTGTATAATTATATTGTGAATTACAACATATTTATTGTATATTTTATTTGCTAAAGGAAATAATATGAATGTATGCCTATACAACTGCAGGTGAAAAAGATTTAATAAATGAGTATCTTAAAAATTGAAAAAAAAAGCAGTGAAAATAGTTCTAAGCATTTAGAATTAATATAGTTAAAAGTTTCAAAAGACTATAAATTATTGATGGTCTTTTGTTATGTTACGATTTATATATAATAATATATCATATAAGTATAAAAACATAAAACAGAATGTTTTATACATTAATTTTTATCAGTAAATAGAAACAAAGAATGAGCCAGTAGTTAGCAGGAATAATTACTATTGGGCATGACCTTGACTAAGAGTTAAGCTGACACCTTGATTATGGATGGGCGGAACGAAGGAAGTTAGGATCCAAGCAGAGATGTAAGGTAATCCTGGAGAAAGTCAAGGTTCTTATTATGTTTCTTTGATAATAAAATTTAATTTTATTTATACATTAAAGGTGATTTTATGAAAAAACTTCTTATTTTCCAAATAATTTTATTACAACTATTGTTTACATCATGCAATACTCCCAAAAATCAGGCTTACAACGGGGCTATAGAAAATGAAAGTGCTTCTGAAGAAAATGTAATTACAAACTCTGAAAACTTAACAGAAAGTACAGAATCAAACAGAAGAAAATCCATTGCTGATACCTATAGAGAATATATGAAGGAAAATTCTATGGAGCTTGACATAGATAACATGAGTATTGCTGAATTAATGGAACTTGAAAAATACAATACTTATTTAATTGGAGAACAACATGGCATAAGCAGTAATAAAGATATAAAAGTTGCTTTTACAAAATATTTAAATCAAAATTACGACGTTCGCTATGTTATAGAGGAAATGGGCTATTGTGACACCATACTATTAAATGAATTCCTTAAAACAGGAGATAAAAATTTAATTATAGAATATATAAACAACAATGAAAAATCACTTAGGTACACAAACGAGACTTACGATTATTATATGGAATTGTACGAATATAATCAAAACTTTCCTGAAGATGAGCAAATTGTACTTGTAGGAATAGATGTTCAGCATAATTGGCAAAAAGGGCTTGAAATAATAAGTGATTTGGGTGATAACGAAAAAGAAATGCCCGAATTAGTTAAAAATGTGATTGAAATAATAAGTAGTGTAAACCCTACGATTGATGAAATTACTTTAGCTATGGATGTTGTTGATAGCAACCCGGATATCTTTAAAGAGTATTACCAAAATGACTATGTAGATTTCTATTTTGGATTACGCTCAATTTACCAATGTTATAATTTTTATAATACCCAAAATTATTCTCTAAGAGAAAAGTACCTTTCTGAAAACTTTAAGGATATGTATGCTGAGTTCAAAATAGACAAATGTTTTGGTATGCTTGGAGAACAGCATGTATGGTTAAATCATGGCAGCGGTCAATATAAGGGATTGGCTAATTACCTAAATACTGAATTTGAACCAACAAAGAATAATGTTATAAGTATTAATTGTGTATACAATAACTGTAATTATCTAATTCCTTCAACCGGCGAGAGTGCTGAAGTAACGAATTCTGCTTTTGGCTCTACATTCAGCGATATACTTGCAGAAAATATAGATACTGATTATGGTATATGTTTTTCGGGTGATTTGCAATTTGAAAACAAACCATTGTCAGATAAATTCCAATATATGTTGTGCGTGAAAAATAGTCAGGCATTTATAATATTTAATGAAACAGCAGAATGAAATATAATCCTGAACTTCCGCTAAAATTCCTCTTAAATGCATTACTTTTCATTCCGGATAAAAATGATTATGCCTATAGAATGGTAGTAAATAGGAATTACATACTATGTTTTAATTCTCATTAAAAATATTCTTCCTGTCTAATATTTTTTCCTGTATTTCTATTGTGCTATTTTTTACTGATGCCCCATATTTTTTATTTTTGTCTTTTTCCAGTTACTACAATAATGCCTGATCAATGATGATGAGGCATTATATCCTCTTTCCCGAATTTCATTTTCTATACTATTGCTCATAATTCCAAGTTCTAATCGTTGATTCATATATTCTTTATATGGATCAAGCACACTACGTTTTGTTTGTCCTATGGCTCCATGAATTAGCGTAAAATCAGGATCGAGATATTTTGAAACCGTATTCCTTGACAGACCTGTAAACTTAGAAACCTGACAGTTACTATATCCCTCTATTTTTAGCTTTTTACTTCATCAACCATTTCTTTCTTAATTAAAGCTTTTTTAATATATTTGCTTTTCCTCCTATTGATGCATATGGAATTGCATATAAAAAGTTAGCAACAATAATAAATTCATATTCTATTTGTGCTTTTAACTTTATTGAAGGAGATGATAGAATAGAAAAGTATATAACGCATATAACAAGTATACAAAAAAAGGTCCATATATCTTATTAGGGTATTCTGCTGGAGGAAATTTAGCATTTGAAATCGCTAACGAAATGATAAGTAGGGGTCTTAAAGTTTCAGATATAATCATGATTGATTCTAAATATATATCTATGATGGATATTATGTTGATATATGTAAATTATTGTATTATGATTAATATACAACAAATTTGAGATATATAGTATTAAAATTTTGAGGGGAAAAATATATGGACAAAATTATATTGAAAAATAAAACTTATAAATTAATAGATTTTATCAAAATACCATTTGTAATTTGCCCGTTTTACACACTTGCAGAAATAATCAACAAGGTGCTGCAGGCATTAATTTCACCAATTCAGGTGCTAATAATTGCAAATTTTATTGATACCGCGATTGATATTTTTAATGGACAAGCAGAAAAAATCAGCATTTACTTGCCGTTGTCCTTGCTTATGCTTATAGTTGCTTATTCATATTTAAACGAGCATTTAATCAATTTCGTGAATTTAAAATTAAGAATGCGTATAACAACGATATATAAAAAAGCCATTATTGAAAAGAGAGCAAAGTTACAATATCAACATATAGAAAATAATGATACATGGGATTTGATTTCCCGCACATGCGGCGATCCAGTAGAGAGACTTATTGAGGGATTTGTTAATTTGCTGAACATTTCTAATATTGTCATTCGTGTTGTATCAATTCTTTTCATACTTATGACTCAGGTTCTATGGGCAGGTGTTGTTATCATAGCTATTTCTGTGCCACTGTTTTTCCTTTCCATAAAAGCAGGAAAAGATGCATATGAAGCAAGTAAGGAGGCTGAAAAGCATAAACGTCGTGCCAGTTATTTAAATAACGTTTTACTTGGCAGAGACAGTGTGGAAGAACGTACATTGTTTAATTATACGGATGGTGTCAGCAATAAATGGTATGAAAAATATGAGGCAGCAAGAAAAATCGTGTTGAAGGTAGATTTGAAGTATTACGTTAAAATGAAAGGTTCGAGTATCATTACGTTATTTATTTCATTATGTATTATAGCTGTGTTGTTGATCCCTCTATCAAATGGTAGAATTACTATCGGCATGTTTATAGGCCTTGTTAACAAAACACTGGAATTAGTACATGCAATGTCTTGGGAGCTTATGGAGGTTATGAACAAGCTTGTAAAAAATAAGGAGTTTCTAAGGGATTTAACAGCGTTCTTTGGACTTTCAGAAACAGAAGGCGCTCTTGATTTGCCATGCGTTACAAAAGATTTTAAATTTGAAAATATAGAATTTAAAAATGTATACTTTAAATATCCAGGCACGGAAAATTACATATTGAAAGGTTTATCGATGCTCCTTCAAAAGAATCTGCATTATGCCTTTGTAGGTATAAACGGTGCTGGTAAAACAACAATTACAAAATTGCTTACAGGTATGTATGACAATTTCGAAGGAGAAATATTAATTAATGGAAAAAGCATTAGAAATTATAGTCAAGCTGAATTAAAAGGAATATTTTCGGTAGTTCATCAGGATTTTGCAAAATATTATATAACATTAAAAGACAATATTGCACTTGGCGATATTTTAAAATTTGATAAGCAATCCATATATGAAGCAATTTCTCTTATGGATCTTGATAATTTAATAGATAGTTTGCCCGATGGAATAAATACATATTTAGGTAAAATCACAGAGAACGGTGTAGATTTATCCGGTGGTCAGTGGCAGAGGATTGCCATTGCACGAAACTTATACAGTTCTTCTTTAATCAGAATTTTGGACGAACCGACGGCAGCGCTTGATCCGGTTGCGGAAAGCAATATTTACGAAATGTTTAGCAAAGTAAGTAACGGAAAGTCAACCATCTTTATTACTCATCGTTTAGGTGCTGCAAGGATTGCCGATGAAATCATTGTTATAGATGGAGGTAAGGTTAAGGAAAAAGGAAGGCATGAAAACTTGCTGGAAAAAGGTGGCGTATATGCTCAAATGTTTGAGTCGCAAAGGAGTTGGTACCAATAGATAAATTAAGTAATAAATTAAATAAACCCAAATTAGGAATTTTTAAAATTTTAAAAAAACTGTTTCCCATTGTTTTTGCTTCGGCTCCAATACTGTTTTCTTTGTGTATGGTTTTCGCTATTTTACATGGAGCATCATGGGGGGTTATAACTATGATGCAGCAAAGGTTCTTTGATCAAGCAGCATTGCTTGTGGGAAACCAAACAAGCTTAAATAAAGTCATAATTTCTTTTATACTTTTGGGGATAGCATACCTTGTAAATAATGTTTTAAATGGAGCGGATAACTTTATACGTGATACCGTTGAAAACAAAATAATGGGTAAAATGTCTCTCGCAATTCACAAAAAGGTTGCAAGACTCAATCCAATAGATTTTGAGGATACAAGCAAGCTTGATAATTTAAACAAAGCAGAACAAGGAAAAAATAATTCAGTATTATTTACTCTTGATTTTACAAGTATTTTTACATTTTATTTACCTTACTTTGTGTTTATGGGGTGGTATCTTTTTTCTTTCAAACCAATTCTTGCTGTCTCGCTTGCTTTGATATTTGTACCAATGGCAGCAACACAAATTATTCGCTCAAAGGTATTTGCGAAAGCAGAAGATAAATCTGCTCCGGTACGGCGAGAGTATGATTATTATGAGAGTTGTATTGTTGGACGTGAATATTACAAGGAAACGCGCTTGTTGGGAGGATTTGCGTTTTTTAATAAGATGTACCTTGAATCCTTGGATATACTGCAGAAAATAAATTATAAAGCCACTATAAAAACAAACCTTATAGAACTATCAATGCAAATATTTACTGTTATTGGATATTTTGGAGTGCTTTTAATGCTGTTTCATGCACTTATGAATCAAGAAATTTCCATAGGTGTATTTTCAGCAGTATTTGAGTCTATTGGCAGGCTTTATGCTATGATGAGATACGTTATTTGTGGTGGTATTGGAAATATGGCGAAAAGTGTAGGTACAATTGAAAATTATCTAAACTTTCTTGAAATGGATGAAAGAAAATCGAAGGTGGACATTAAACCGGAATGGGGAGATATTTCATTGGAAAGTGTAAGCTTCTCTTATCCAAATTTCGAGTTATATGCGGTTAAAAATGTAAGCCTAACATTAAAAAAAGGAGAAACAATTGCTATTGTTGGAGAAAATGGTTCTGGGAAATCAACTTTATTAAGACTGATAACCGGTCTTTACCTGCCCACAAAGGGGAGGGTGACAGTGAGCGGATTTGATACAAAGGATATTCCGCAAAAAACACTTTATGAAAACACAACTGCAGTTTTTCAAAAATACCAAAGATACCAGATGATCTTAGAAGAAAATATTACAATTAGCCAAAATAATAAGGAATATGAAGAATCAACACTTGACAATGTTTGTGAAGTTGCTGGAATTAATAAAGACGACTCAGGATTTACTGATGGATATAAAACCATGCTTTCCCGGGAATTTGAAGGTGTTGATTTATCCGGTGGACAATGGCAGAGAGTAGCAATAGCCAGAGGTTTATTCAGAGACCACGATCTAATTGTGTTAGATGAACCAACAGCAGCGATAGATCCTTATGAAGAAACGAGGATTTACAATAGATTTGCCGATATATCCAGAGGTAAATCGGCAATAATTGTAACGCACCGCTTAGGCTCTGCTAAGATTGCCGACAGGATAGTGGTTATGAAAAACGGAGAGATAAAAGAAATAGGTACTCATGATGAGCTTGTACAGGCAGGTAAGGAATACACGAGACTTTATACTGCGCAGGAGCAGTGGTATTCGTAACAATGAGCGAGATGCTATAGCATATGGGTACTGTTCCTACTGATAAGTGGAAGTAGGTGTGATAGCCATTACTTACTGATTCAATTATTTGGTAATTCTGAATAGTTGAATATACTTGTTCATGAAAAAAATATTGGAACATTCACCTTTTTAGTGTATAATTGAATAAAGTAAAATAAAGTGCTTGTTATAACAAGCACTTATTTATAGGCGGGTAGATATGGAAAAGAGAGGAATAGGCAAGATAGCATTATTGCTGGCGCTTTGCGAAGACAGTACGGATAAGCTGCAAAAATATTATGAAAAAAAGAATTATATTATTTATAAAGGGCAGGCAGGCAGTATGGATGCGAAAAAAATAGTTGCTGCAATTGAAACTGCTGCATCCCGTGAAAATCTCATTGGAGAGAACTATCATGAGGAACATGCTCTTTACCATGCGATTATTGAGGCATTAAGCGGATATTGCAGGGGACAGGTGATGCTGGGAGAGGTTTTAAGAACTGCGGGCTTGACTTTTACGATTGTAAGAGGTACATTAATTGAGGACGACCCTTCAAG
>ENA-UOOR01004420-UOOR01004420.1-fermentation-metagenome-genome-assembly--contig:-NODE-4420-length-11223-cov-8.283130_pt1 | contig 11223 bp, 7 predicted proteins | sample MGYA00245780_ERZ724029 | MGnify/ENA primary metagenome ERZ724029 (study PRJEB28704, sample SAMN03018315) | fermentation metagenome | biome: anthropogenic terrestrial biome; feature: soil; material... | reverse complement strand
CTGAACAAACAAAAGACTGCCATCCTGAACAAACAAAAGACTACCATCCTGAACAAACAACCTGTCATTCTGAACGAAGTGAAGAATCTCACCAATCCGGGGTCGAAAATAAAAAACAGAATGAAAATAAAAAACAGGATGCTTATAAGCAACACAATGCTTACAATAACCAGAATAGAAATATTCTAAATAAGAGCAACCTCCAGAACAATCCTATAAAAGATAATGCCGACACTGCTATTCATTTATATATCACCCTAGAACATAATAACATTCAACTAATTGCCTCAGGAGAAAATCAGGAGATTCTAAAAAAAGAAGCATCTGTTCCAACTGATGAAAAATCACAATACCGAAACCATTTAAAACGTTTATTATACAGCTGTTTAACCCACATGACAGGAAAAGAACTACCCTGGGGAACATTAACTGGAGTAAGACCTACTAAAATTGCTTTCGAACATTTGGAAAAGAACATGCCAAAGGAAGAGATAGCAGGTTATATGAGAAAACAATATCTATGCTCCAATGAAAAGATAGATATTAGTTTACAAGTGGCAGAACGCGAATATACACTTCTTCAAAATATGGATTATAAAAAAGGATATAGTGTCTACATTGGTATTCCTTTTTGTCCAAGCACTTGCCTCTATTGTTCCTTTACTTCTTACTCATTACAAGTTTATGGCGGCATTGTGGAACAATATTTACAAGCACTTTTTAAAGAAATTACCTATGCAGGAACCTGTATGACCAATAAGAAATTATCTACGGTATATCTGGGAGGCGGGACACCAACAACACTAAGTGCAGACCAGTTAGACCGTTTATTAACTCATATAGAAAGTAATCTGGATTTTTCAAACGTTATAGAATATACAGTTGAGGCTGGCAGACCAGATAGTATAACTATAGATAAATTAAAGGTTTTAAAAGAACACGGAGTAACCAGAATCTCCATTAATCCACAGTCTATGAGGCAAAAAACCTTAGACATTATCGGTAGAAAACATACAACGAAAGAAGTTGTGGAAGCCTTTCATATGGCAAGAGAGCTTGGTCATGATAATATTAATATGGACATTATCATTGGATTGCCTGGAGAAACCAAGGATGATGTGGCGTACACATTAGAGGAAATTAGGAAACTAAATCCAGACAGCCTTACCGTTCACACTTTGGCAATAAAAAGGGCTGCCAGATTAAATCTTAAAAAAGAGGATTATCTGGATATGAAGCCTCACGATACCTTAGATAGCTTTCAGTTAACCATGGATTTTGCAAAGAAAAATAATTATCTCCCCTATTATCTCTACAGACAGAAGAATATGGCAGATAACCTTGAAAATATAGGCTATGCAAAATACGGTAAAGAAGGTATTTATAACATTCTAATCATGGAAGAAAAACAAACAATCCTTGCTTTAGGAGCAGGTGGATTATCTAAGTTTGTTTTCTATGATGAAAATCGTATTGAAAGAGTTGAGAATGTAAAAAGCTTAAAGGATTATATAGAACGTATTGATGAAATGATTGAAAGAAAAAGAATCTTTCTACTTAACAATGCTTTATTATAACGAAAGGAAATTCCTATGCTATTAAATGATAATCTAAAAATAGATTGGTCAGAAATAGAGGCGACAACCATAGATGACTTATTAGAAGCCATTGATCATGGGATATTAGTCAGCAAATTAGCTACCTCATTGTCCAGAAAGTTAGGTAAGGATCAAAATTATTGTTATTGTATGGCTTTAGCAGGTATGGTGCATGATGTTGGAAAACTAAAGTTAGGAAATTTTATATACGGAAGAAAAGAAGACACCTTAATTATAGAAGAAATGAAATACGTTCGTATGCATCCCATAATAGGAAAGGAGGTTCTAAAAAAACAAGACTTCCCCGATATTATTGTAGAATCCGTCTATCATCATCATGAAAATTATGATGGCTCTGGGTACCCCAGAAATATAAAGGGAGAAAATATTCCTTTTGGAGCTAGAATACTTAGGGTTTGTGATGTATTTTCTGCTTTAATATCAGATAGAAGATATCGAAAAGCTTATGATTTAGACACAGCAATCGAATTAATGATTGAAGAAGTAAAGAATTTTGATATGAAAGTATTTCTTGCTTTTTTAGAAGTTGTACATTCGGACGAATTTAATGAGATACAAGACTTTGTTAATACTATAAATCAGAAAAATTATTATCAAGAAAATCATTATCAAAGGCTTCTTGAAATTTAAAAGGCGCTAGTGCGCTAGAATCGAGGTTAAGATGATTACGCAAAGACCAAAAGGCACTCAGGACTGGTATGGAAGCAGTATGCATAAAAGAACCCTAATTGAAGCTTTAGCCAGAAAGCTTTGTAAAGCATATAACATAAAAGAAGTCATTACGCCTGTATTTGAACATACTGTTTTATTTCAAAGAGGTGTGGGAGAGACAACAGACGTAGTACAAAAGGAAATGTATACTTTTACTGATAAAGGAGATAGAAGTATAACTTTAAAGCCAGAAGGAACTGCTGGAGCTATTCGGGCATACTTGGAAAATAATATGTATGCAGAAAGCCAGCCTACAAAATTATTTTATATTACTCCTGCATTTCGCTATGAACAGCCCCAAAGTGGAAGACTTCGTCAACATCACCAGTTTGGCGTAGAGTTTGTTGGCTCCAAAAGTCCATTGGCAGAAGTGGAATTAATTACTTTAATTACAACCTTTATTAAAGAAATTGGATTAAAAGATGCTAAACTTCATATTAACAGCATTGGCTGCAGTAATTGCCGTAAGACTTATAACGCTGCACTATTAGCATTCTTAAAACAACATGAAGAACACCTATGCTCTACCTGTAGGGAAAGAATGAAAAAGAATCCCCTGCGAGTATTAGACTGTAAAGTCCCTTCCTGTAAAGAAATCGTAAAAGATGCACCAAGAACCATAGATTATTTGGATGAGGAATGTAAAGAGCATTTTGAAGAATTACAAAGTCTATTAACAGAATTAAACATTCCTTATGAAATTGACACAGGAATCGTTAGGGGCTTGGATTATTATACAAAGACTGTATTTGAATTCGTAAATGAAGAAGGCTTTACATTATGTGGTGGTGGCCGTTACGATAATCTGGTTCATGAAATTGATGAAAAACAGGATATTCCTTCTGTTGGATTTGGAATGGGCATTGAAAGAATCCTTTACTTCCTAGAACAAGAAGGTGTAGAGTTAGAACCGGAACCAGCTATAGAATTATATGTTGGTATCTTAGGAAAAGAAGCAAAGGCAGCAGCCTATAAAATTGTTAATACTTTAAGAAATGCAGATATTGTAGTAGAAACGGATTACATGGACCGAAGTGTAAAAGCACAAATGAAATATGCTAATAAAATAGGTGCGAAAAACACGGTTATAATTGGAGCAGATGAGTTAGCAAATAATAAAGCCAATATTAAAAACATGGAAACCAGTGTACAAGTTGAAGTAGATTTGGACAAGATTACGGATTATTTTCTTAAAAAATAATCCGTGATATGAGTGCAAATATTTAAAATGTAGTTTATTGAATGAGCAGGGGCTGTTGCAAAGTTTGTCATTCTGAGCCTGCAAGGCGAAGAATCTCATATTAAAGTGAGAATCTGAGAGCCAAATTCAGCAAGCTGAATTTGCTCTCAGAATAACAAAACTTGCCTAGGGTGGAAAGGTTTGTTCAGGGTGATAAGGTTTGCCCAGGATGGAAAAACTTTCCCAGGATGACAGGGTTTGCCCAGAATGGAAAAGCCTTCTCGGGATGACAAGGTTTGCTCAGAATGGAAAAGCTTTCTCAGGATGATAAGGTTTGCCCTCAATGACATTTTTATTTTGCAACAGCCTCTTTCTATATAAATGGTTGAATGATTAGAAACTTAAAGATTACAACCATGAAAAGTTGTGAAAGAAAATTATAAAGAAAGGATGCCACTAATTTAATTTTTTCACAATCGCAGTGGCCATATGGAGAGTGATACCATATGAATAAGGGTGTACTTATGAAAGAAGAGAATAAGAAAGACAAGAATGCATGGCTTAAATATGATGATAGCCAGAAAAAAGAGGTTTTTTCCTTTAATGAAGGTTACAAAGACTTCATTTCCAAAGGTAAAACGGAAAGAGAATGTGTAGCTGAAATCATCAAACAAGCTGAGGAAAAAGGATATCAGAACTTAAAGTCTATAATAGGAAACCACGGAAAGCTAAAAGCAGGAGATAAAGTTTACTATAATAACATGGATAAAGCCATAGCATTATTTTTAATAGGCGAAAAACCTTTGGAAGATGGGATGAAAATACTTGGAGCCCATATTGATTCACCAAGAATTGATGTAAAGCAGAATCCTTTATATGAAGATACTGACCTGGCTTTACTAGATACTCATTATTATGGTGGAATTAAAAAATACCAGTGGGTAACTCTTCCACTTGCATTACATGGTATTGTAGTAAAAAAGGATGGTACAAAGGTTAATATAGTAATTGGAGAAGAAGATAATGATCCGGTACTTGGAATCTCAGACCTTTTAATTCACCTTTCTGCAGCTCAAATGGATAAAAAAGCAAACAAGGTAATTGAAGGTGAAGATTTAAACCTGCTTATTGGCAGTATGCCATTAAATGACGAAGAAAAAGATGCAGTAAAAGCTAATATACAAGCTATATTAAAAGAAAAATATGATATAGAAGAAGATGACTTTATATCTGCTGAATTAGAAATCGTACCTGCAGGAAAGGCAAGAGATTATGGTATGGATAGAAGCATGGTTATGGGTTATGGACAGGATGACAGAGTATGTGCCTACACTTCAATGAAAGCCTTTTTTGAAATCGAGAAAACAGATAGAACCTGTGCATGTATATTAGTGGATAAAGAAGAAATCGGCAGCGTTGGTGCTACTGGAATGCACTCCAAATTCTTTGAGAATGTAGTAGCAGAAATTATGAACTGCCAAGATGCATATACAGAGCTTGGGGTAAGACGTGCCTTACAGAATTCCCATATGTTATCTTCAGACGTTAGTGCAGCTTTTGATCCAAATTATCCACTTGTTATGGAGAAAAAGAACTCTGCTTATTTTGGAAAAGGAATGGTATTTAATAAATACACTGGAGCAAGAGGAAAATCAGGTTCTAACGATGCTAATCCAGAATACATAGCAAAATTAAGAAATATTATGGAAAAACATAATGTATCTTACCAAACTGCAGAACTTGGTAAAGTTGATGAAGGCGGCGGTGGAACAATCGCTTATATTATGGCTCAGTATAACATGGAAGTAATTGATAGCGGAATTGCTGTTTTAAATATGCATGCTCCATGGGAAATTACAAGCAAAATTGACGTATATGAAACCATGCGCGGCTATGAAGCCTTTTTGAAAGAAATATAATATTAGAGTTTTAATTTCAGTAATGAAAAGCAACATATAAAATGATAAATTGGAAGCGAGCAGCTGCCAACTAAAAAGGAAGCCCCTTTCGTTATAGCAGGGACTTCCTTATTTGGTGCCTATTTGGTGCCAGGCACCATTGTGTGGTAACGGTGCCTGGCACCAAATAACCAAAAAAATATTGACTATTCTTAGTCATGAGTGATATGATAGCATAAGAGTTTTTACTAGTATAATACTTGCCTTGTAAGTATGAGGTTATGAGAAAAAAATAGGTCAGCAGAGTTGTATCTGCTTTAACAGTAAATAGGAGGATTAACATGGCTGAAACAATGAAGGGCTTGCACAGAAGCCACAGATGTACAGAAGTGTCTAATGCCAATATCGGTGAAACTGTTACCGTAATGGGATGGGTGCAAAAAAGCAGAAATAAAGGTGGAATAATCTTCGTAGATTTAAGAGACCGTTCTGGTATTCTTCAAATTATATTCGAAGAAAATGATATAGGTGTTGAAGGATTTGAAAAAGCAGAGAAACTAAGAAGTGAATTTGTTATTGCAGTAGTTGGTAAAGTTGAAAAACGTTCCGGTGCTGTTAATGAAAATCTTGCTACTGGCGATATTGAAATAAGGGCCACAGAACTTCGCATTCTTTCCGAAGCAGAGACACCGCCTTTTCCTATTGAAGAAGATAGTAAGACAAAAGAAGATTTAAGATTAAAGTATAGATATCTGGATTTGAGAAGGCCAGATTTACAGAAGAATCTGATTATGAGAAGTAAAGTTGCTACTTTAACTCGTCAGTTCTTAGCGGATGAAGGTTTTCTAGAAATCGAAACCCCAATGCTTACCAAAAGTACACCAGAAGGCGCTAGAGATTATTTAGTTCCAAGCCGTGTACATCCTGGTAATTTCTATGCATTACCACAATCACCACAGTTATTCAAGCAATTGCTTATGTGTTCCGGTTATGATAGGTACTTCCAAATAGTTAAGTGTTTCCGTGATGAAGACTTACGTGCAGACAGACAACCAGAATTTACCCAGATAGATATGGAATTGTCTTTTGTAGACATTGATGACGTTATTGATGTAAATGAAAGATTACTGCAGAAATTATTCAAAGAAACCATTGGAGTAGACGTACAACTTCCAATTCAAAGAATGACATATGCAGAGGCAATGGATCGTTTTGGTTCCGATAAACCAGATATTCGTTTTGGCATGGAACTAAAGAATGTATCTGAGGTTATTGAAAACTGTGGCTTCTCTGTATTTACAAGTGCCCTAGAAAAGGGTGGTTCTGTTCGTGGTATTAATGCAGAAGGACAGGGCGAAATGCCAAGAAAGAAAATCGATGCATTAGTAGAATTTGCGAAAGGTTTTGGTGCGAAAGGTTTAGCATATCTTGCAGTAAACAGTGATGGAACTTATAAATCATCCTTTGCTAAGTTTATGACAGAAGAAGAATTATCTAACTTAGTAACTGCCATGTCCGGTAAACCTGGTGACTTATTACTATTTGCAGCTGATGAAGACGATGTTGTATTTGATGTATTAGGAAATCTAAGATTGGAAATCGCCAAAAATCTGGATTTATTAGATAAAGATGATTACAAATTCTTATGGGTAACAGAATTCCCATTATTAGAGTACTCAAAAGAAGAAGGAAGATATACTGCAAAACATCATCCATTTACAATGCCAATGGAAGAAGATTTAAGCTTAATCGATACAGAACCAGGCAAAGTAAGAGCAAAAGCATATGATATTGTTTTAAACGGAACGGAAATTGGTGGCGGAAGTGTCAGGATTTACCAAAATAATATTCAGGAAAAGATGTTTGAAGTACTTGGTTTTTCCAAAGAAGATGCCTATGACCGTTTTGGCTTCTTATTAAATGCATTCAAATATGGTGTTCCACCTCATGCAGGATTAGCTTACGGATTAGACCGTCTGGTTATGCTTATGGCAAAAGAGGACAGTATACGTGATGTAATTGCCTTCCCTAAAGTAAAGGATGCTTCCTGCTTAATGACAGATGCTCCAAATATGGTAGACTTAAAACAACTTGATGAGTTAGGTATTAGGGTTGCTGATAAGACAGAATAGGTATAAAGGACGCTTTGTCATCTAAAGGACGCTTTGTCGTATAAAGGACACTTTGCTGTACAAAGGATTCCTTGCCCACGATAGGTTTAATAGACCTTCGGGAGTATGGGATGATATGTTTTTCATGTCCGGTTGGAAAATTCTATGGTTCTAATACTATAGTAATCACTTATAACATATTGAAAAATCGATAACTCGTCGGGGTGTCAACACTCCTCCTCAAACATCTCGATTTTTCAATATTGGCACGATTCCTATAGTATTAGAACCATAACGAATGTTCCAAAGTCACATGAAACATATTATTCCATACTCTCGAAGGTCGATTTAGGTTTATGGGGGTAAAATTGTGTATTGGAGCAGTTAGTCATATGGCTGTATAGCTTGCTTACTAATTCTTAATTCTTCCGGAGAATTTATCTTGGAACTGGATATGGTAGGAGATTAGTTGTTTCTAAAGCACCAACAGAAACATAATATTTTTAGTTTTTATAAAGTGTTGAAAATCTACCGATAATGCTTCAACTCTAATATAGAAAGGTTTAACCATGGAAATTATAGATAAAATTGCAATTCTATATTTGATTATAATGAATGTTGTGGGTTTCTCCAGCATGGGTGTGGATAAAAGGCGGGCAAAGAATAGTGAATGGAGGATAAAGGAGAAAACCCTGTTCCTTATAGCTATCCTAGGTGGTAGTGTTGGCTCTATATTAGGAATGAAAATATTCCATCACAAAACAAAGCATACAACATTTGTTATTGGTATGCCTGTCATTTTATTGCTACAAATTATATTACTAATTTTTTTATTCAATAAGTTTATATAACCATTAATATAATATAACTTGTAATTTTCAATTTTTTTATGGATATTATCCGTAAAAAATATTGAGAAAATAGATAATTGTAAAAAAGTGTTCCGATACTGTGGAAAAAAGTATCAATAAAAAATCTTATAAAGATAGATATTTGATTTTTTGGACTTTAGTGGAAATAGGGTTATGTGGGAGTGGGGTTATGAGGAGTAATGTAAGCGGATAAACTTTGTCTATAGGTAAGTGGGAATATTTCCCTGACTAATTCATTAGATTAATTATAAATAGATTTTTCAATGTAACAAATAGAATAAAAAATATTTAACCTTATATAATGAACTACATAAAGTAAGTGGCTTTTGTTATAAAACTTATAAAATTATAAATTATTATTTATTAAAATTATACATATTACATAGAAATAACCTTAATTTTACCAAAATAACATTTGACAGATTGAACAAAGAGTGATATTATGAATATGTTGCATGAAAGTGCATACACTATCAATAACTGTTATATTTATAACAGTATTTTATTATTTTTTTGGAGGAATTAACATGAACAAAGGTACAGTAAAATGGTTTAACAATCAAAAAGGTTTCGGATTTATCTCCGACGAGCAAGGTAACGATGTATTCGTACATTATTCAGGCTTAAACATGGATGGCTTCAAATCTCTTGAAGAAGGACAGGAAGTTCAATTCGACGTTGTTCAAGGCGCTAAGGGACCTCAAGCTACAAACGTAATCAAATTATAATTAACCAAGTTTTTCGATGTGCCTTTTTCTGATATATAAATTTTAAGAATTATTATTTTTAAAAGTTATTAAGAATTAGATATATTGTTTTAAAACTGAATTGGTTAAAAGGGTTATCCTTATGGATAACCTTTTTTAGTTGCTGGAAAGGAGAATCCTATGCTTGTAACATTTTTACCAATGAATCAAAAACTTATTGTAGATGCAGGCGGTAATTTATATCAAGTAGCTTCGGATAATGGAATTGATTTTGGTGGTGTTTGTTCTGGTAATAAAACTTGCGGCAAATGTAAGGCAATGATTACAAAAGGTAATAACAAAAAGTATAGGAGCGAAGAGCTTAAATTTCTAACGGAAGAGGAGCGTAATTCAGGTATCCGCTTAACTTGCTGTTTTACCATTACGGAAGATACCTGTGTTATTGTTTTAGGTAAGGATGAAAAACAACGGACAACAGAGAATGATAATAAAGTGCAAAATGACTTTAATCGATGTGATACAGATAGTAATATGGCATCCGCCGATGCAGAAACATTAAAAGGAATATCAAAAGAAACATCAAAAGGAACATCAAAAGAAACATCAAAAGGAACATTAGGTATTGCGTTCGATATAGGAACTACGTCAGTAGCAGCTAGATTGTGGGATATGGATCGGAAGAAAATTGTCGATGAAATCAGCACTAAGAATCCCCAAAGCTTATATGGAGCTGATGTAATTGCAAGAATTACTTATGCCAATATCAATCCGGACAATTTAAGAAGGCTAACATACCTAATTAGAGAGTGCTGTAATACTCTATTATTACGTTTAGCAATGGAACATAATATTAAAGCAAGCCAAATAAAATCAGCTGTTATTGTGGCCAACACAACTATGTCTCATTTGTTTTTGGGTAAATCCGTAGAGAAGTTAGCCAAGGTACCTTTTCAAGGAATATCCTATGAAGGGGTAGAACTTAAGGCTTCTGATATCGGATTTCATATGCATCCTAATGGACAAGTATATGTAATGCCTGGAATTGCAGGTCAGGTAGGTTCTGATACATTAGGCTGTATCTTAGCAAAAGATTTAAATTATGTAAAGGGAAACCATTTACTTGTTGATATTGGGACTAACGGTGAAATTGTTCTTGCCAAGGAAGGAGAGCTTATCGTATGCTCAACAGCAGCTGGTCCTGCTTTTGAAGGGGCTTCTTTATATCAAGGAATGGGAGCTATAGAAGGAGCTATTTCAAAGGTAAATATTAAGAAACCTATAATTGAGGTTAAAATGATTGGACCAGAAAAAGGTAAAACATTAACATATAAAATGAATATGAAAAAGGAACCTAAAGAGAAATCAAAAGGGAAACCTAGAGAGAAACCTAAAATGGGACCTAAAGAGGAACATAAAGAGGAACCTAAAACGGGATTTAAAGAGGAATCTAAAAAGAAACCTAAAGAGGGGCTTAAAGGTGATACTAGTGATTTTTATCCAATAGGTATCTGCGGATCAGGAGCCATAGAAGCGGCATCTGAATTGCTTAGTAATCATATAATGGATGAAACTGGCCGGTTGTTAGGGCAGGAGGGTGAGAAGAACTTTGTTACCTTATGGAAGAATGATAATAAAGAGGTTATATTAACCCAGAAGGATATTAGAGAACTTCAGTTAGCAAAAGGAGCAATCTACGCAGGAATCATTTTATTATTAAAAGAAGCTGGATTGTCACCGTCTCAACTTAATCATATTGATTTGGCAGGAGCTTTTGGCAGTAATATTGATTTTAATAAAGCAATCCATATTGGATTACTTCCGCACATTGGGTTGGATAAAATAAATTACATCGGTAATGGTGCCTTAGATGGTGCCTCCAAGGTATTATTAGGAGAAATATCAAAATCTGAGGCAGAAAATATAAGCAAGAAGATAAAACATCTAGAATTAGCATTATGTGAAGATTTTCAAGAAGAGTTCTTAAAGGCCATGAATTTTTAATTAAAATATGAGGCTGCGTATATAAAAAAGCATGTTTTGAATTATATATTCCCAAACATGCTTTTTAAAATCTTTTTAAAATCTTTTTAAAATCTTTTTAAAATCTTTTTAAAATCTTTTTAAA
>ENA-UOOR01004417-UOOR01004417.1-fermentation-metagenome-genome-assembly--contig:-NODE-4417-length-11231-cov-2.766643_pt1 | contig 11231 bp, 13 predicted proteins | sample MGYA00245780_ERZ724029 | MGnify/ENA primary metagenome ERZ724029 (study PRJEB28704, sample SAMN03018315) | fermentation metagenome | biome: anthropogenic terrestrial biome; feature: soil; material... | reverse complement strand
GCCCGGCATGGTGTAGAACCGAACATCAAGCGGTTCTTTCCCTTCGTTTTCAAGCTCTACCACCAGCGTGTTCTGCACTGCGCAGAGAAAGGAGGTGTACCGGGCACAAGCACTTTCTTTTCGGTAAAGGGCACGTACCTCAGCTAGATATGGATCCTGCTGTGCACTGTAGCTGCAGCCCTCCAGCTGTGGAATGGCAACCTCCAGCCATCCGGCGGCAAGAATATGCGTACCGGTGCGCCGCCCCTCTTTGTAAAGCAGGCGATTTTTACGCTGCTGCTGAGTTTCACCTAAATGTGCTTGCGACCAAAAATCATTTTTCCCAAGATAAAATACCTGTTTTGCACCGTCGCCGCCGATGGCTGCGCCCAAATCTCCGTTTCCAAGAAGCGGCGCATCAATCACCGTATCGGATGGAATGCGCTGCGGAGGGCTGGTCAGGTATGCTGTACCCTTTTCCACAAGGTGTCTGACCTCTTCTATTGTTATCTGCATCTTTTCACCTCATTGTTTTCTTTTTCTTTTGAAAGAGTGTGCGTAAGGGGAATTCCTCTTACGCACAGACTCAAGATGTATGACTGTCTTACTGTTTAGAGGTTGCTTTCCATCTGTCATAGCCGTCCTGAACAATAGCCAGATAATCCTTAAGGCCAAGGCTGTCAAGCTCTTTAAGGTAATTATCCCAATCCTTTTTGAGATTAAGGTCGCCTGTGACAAAGCGGGCGATACTCTCTTCGATATAAGGGTTGATCGTCGCCTTATAGGAGCTTATCTTCTCATTCTCTTCGCTCAGATAATAGAAGTTGGGAATGACATTTTTCATCGGAACCTTGTAAGGCTCCATTCTTGCGGTTGCTCTGTATAAAACCACCTCATGTCCTGCCCCTTTGGGTGCCTTCGGATCCTGATCAACAGAGCTGGTAATCGCTGTAGGGGAGATAGCCGGGAACCCAGGCAGCCGGTTGTTATTGAAATAAGGATCGGTTTCGGGAAGCGGCATCGTTTCTATGACAGCGGGCTTTCCGCTGCTGTCTAGGGCATTTGGCCCTGCGAGTTTCCAGCTTTTACCTTCTTCTCCGTTATTGATAACAAGACTAAACTCATCTGTATAGAAGGTATCGATCAAGCGGAAAGCGACTTCGGGGTTTTCGGAAGTTTTCGGGATCAGGCCAGACGGAAAGACATCTGCTGTGATATGTGGTGTGGGTGTTTGCTGTAGGCCGCTTGGGCCCTTGATCGGATCGAGAGATTCATATTCCATCCAGCGATCGGATTCTGTCATTGAAGCAACCAAGTATCCGCAATGCTGCGCAGGCAGAGCTCCGATGCGTGAAGCGTTGCCCGATTCGTTGAGCGCAGCCTGCGTGGCACGATCCTGGGTGAAGGAGTCGGGGTACAGAAGACCTTCGCTATAGAGCTTATTTAGGTAGAGAAGTCCTTCACGGTAATTCGGATCTGTGACTGAGGCTTCAATTTTGCCGTCGTCACTGACACGCAGGTAGGGGGTTGTATTGTTGGGGTTTGGATCGTTGTAGGTAAACGCATTCATCAGGTAACCGTCGATCTGAACGTTAGAGCCCTTTGTGCAGGTGCTCAGCGGAATCTCGTCGTTCGGATCGCCGTTTCCGTTGGCGTCCTTTTCCTTGAATGCTTTGAGCACATTGTAGAGCTCGTCGGTGGTCGTTGGCATTTGAAGGCCAAGACGATCGATCCAGCTCTTATTGATCCACAGTTTGTAGGAAGCGGTTCCATGATAAGCTCCGCGGCCTGGCCGTTTGATATCCTGGAAGGAATAGATATTTCCATCCGGGGCTGTGACCGCCTGATAATATTCTGGAAACTCATCATACAGCGCCTTTACATTCTTGCTGGAGTACTTGATATAGTCGTTGAGGGGAGTAAGCAATCCCTGTGACGCATATTTGAACTCCTCAATTTTTGTCAGGCGTGCGGCCGCTGCGTTGGGGGGGATAATCAGATCCGCTTTATCACTACTGGCGAGCGACAGATTTAGCTTTTCCTTATACTGGTCTACCGGGAAAAGGATCCAGTCGATCGTAATCCCTGTTTTGTCCTGGATGTACTTGGTCGCATAGTTGTCGGCCAGAGCAGTGGTTGCAGAGTAAATGATCTTGATGGATACTGGTTTTTTGACTATAGGGAGTTCCCCCGGCGCATTGAGATTGGAATCGGATTTGAAGTTAGCAGGAGTAGCAATACTATCAGCTGTTGTCGGTGCTGCAATGCCCCCTGCGGCCGTGGTTGATGGAGCTGACTTCTGGCTCCCCGAGCAGGCGGAGACCAACATCATGACGACCAAAGCCAACGCAACAAGTGCCTTGGATTTTCTTGATTTCATGTTTTTTCCTCCTCTATCATAATAATAGGTTGCCTTTTATTCTGTGCCACTTATATTGCTAGAAAACGTTATGGAAATTACCCCTTGAGTGACCCGATCATAACACCCTTGATAAAGTGCTTCTGCACGAAGGGATATACCAGTATGATTGGGATACTGGTAAACACAATGATGGCGTATTTGAGTACTTCTTGGAACAAAGCTATGTCCTGTGCAGCCGCGATGGAATCGGTAATCCCGCTTGTATCCATCATCGCTTTGATATTCGCCATAAAATTACGCAGCACCACTTGGAGATTGAAAAGCTCCGGCTTGGAATTGTATAAAAAGCAGTCGAAGAATGAGTTCCAGTGCCCAACTGCGTAGAATAGTGAAAGCACTGCGATAATTGGTGCAGAGAGCGGCAGCACTATCGAAATGATCAGCCTGAAATCGCTTGCGCCATCAATGGTAGCAGCTTCGTTGAGCTCCTGCGGGATGGTGTTCATAAAAAAGGTACGAGCGACAATCATGTTGTAAACTGTCATGGCTCCGGGAAGGATCATGACCCAGCGGGTATTTAAAAGTCCAAGAGATTTAATCAGCAGATAGTTCGGCATCATACCGCCCGAAAAAAGCATTGTGAAGGTGAAGTAGAACATAACGGAATTTCTGCCTATCAGTTCTTTGCGGGAAAGGGGATACGCACAGGCTACTGTCATGATTACGTTCAAAACAGTGCCCGTAACGGCGTAAAAAACCGTGTTAAAAAAACCCGTCATGATCGTTTTTTCACGCATCAACGATACATATGCCTTAAAGCTGAATCCCTTGGGCAGCAGGTATACTTTACCCGCACCAACCGCTACAGGAGCGCTTAATGAGCTGCTGACAACATTGAGCAGCGGGATAATGACAATGACTAGCAAGATGCTCAGTAGGATCCAGTCAAGGGCCATAAAGACTTTATCACTCAAAGAGCCTTTTATCGTGTTTTTATTTCGTGCCATAAAGTGACCTCCTTACCATATGCTTGTTTCAGATAGCCTTGAGGATATCCAATTTACCGTACACAACAGTATCATTGATACCACAGACTGGAAGAGACCCACTGCAGTAGAAAGACTATACTCCATATTTACCATGCCAAGGCGATATACATAGGTAGAAATAACGTCGGAAGCGCGCATATTCAGCGGATTCTGGAGTAGGAACACCTTTTCGAAGCCGACACTTAAGATATTGGCCGAGTTCATGATTAGTAAGATCACCGCCGTGGGCATAATCCCAGGAATATCCACGTTCCAGATACGCTGCCAGATATTTGCGCCATCCACCTTGGCAGCCTCGTGCAGCTCCGGACTGATTCCAGAGAGGGCCGCAATATATATAATAGCGTTATAACCCACATTCTGCCATATTCCAGACCATACGTATATGTGCTTGAACAGCTCCGGCCTGCCTAAGAACTGGATCTTATCCATTCCGAAACCGGCCATCAGGTTGTTGACCATCCCATTGAGTGACAGCACCTGCTGAAGGATTCCGCAGATTACTACGACGGAAAGAAAGTGTGGCATATAGGAAATCATCTGTACGGTTTTCCTAAATTTTGCGTTTCTCATTTCGTTCATCGCAATGGCTAAAATAATCGGAAGAAAGAAGCTTGCTGACAGCTGGTAAACGCTGATCCCTATTGTGTTCACCAGAAGCCTAGAAAATTGCTGAGAGTTAAAGAACATTTGAAACCATTTCAGCCCGGCCCAAGGGCTCCCTTTAATACCCAGCGACAGGTTATATTGCTTAAAAGCAATTTGAATACCGTACATCGGCAGATATTTGAAGACAAACACATAGAAAATCGGCAGAATCAGTAAGATATAGAGCTGCCAGTGGTTGATAAAGCTTCGGTACCTGCTGCTGCGCTCTTTCTTCTTCATTTCCTCCCTGGGAAGCCGCCTAAGTTGCACCCATTTAGAGGATAGCTTCGCTTTGTTCATGTAAAATCAGTCTCCTTCCGGTTCGTGCATGCGGGGGTATATAAACCACCTGCATTGCACTGTATAGATCGTTGCCCCAGCAGGATAGGCTTCCACCCCTGTAATCCCAAGGGAATGCCCGCCGATTTCATTATTATAACGGATGCGTGAGGACTGCCCTTTTACCATCACAGCAACCGCGCTGGTGCAGAAATATTCGTCTTTGCTAAACTCCTGTACCAAAACCATGATGTTGTCCAGCACTAAAAGCCTGGATATGGCCAAGTGGCTCTTAGTGCGGACCTCCGCGTCACGCAGCATCTTAAGCTGAATGTTGACGCCGTCGGCATTCTCCCGTTCATCCTGAATTTGAAAAGCCGCTTTTTCGCCTGCGGAGGGGTAGACGTGCTGGCTTTTCACGCATTTCCTTCGATGTTGCCATGGACCTTGTATAGATCAAGATGCTGACATGCGTTTGAATCAAACACATTCCCTGAAAAATTCGCAAAATTGATATCCACGAAACCTCAGGCATATCTGTAATCCAGATGCTGCTCATTAAAGAATTGGAAGAACTGTCACTCGCATAGACATCTACACGGCTAACCTGCATTTTTAAAGCAAAGTAGGAAGTCCATACCAATGTCCCTGCGACACCGTTGCCAATGGGTAGTCTGTCTTCGCTTCGCTTTACTGTTCCGTTGATATTCAGGTTGGCACGTCTTATAATTCTTTGTATGCTGTTCTTCATAACTGTTTTTACCTCCCTTACACCATATATTTTAAAATCATTTATATTGTTGATTAGATTTATCATTTTCCACTATATCATTTTACTAAAATAGTAGCAGAAATTAGTTCAGATCGCAACATTCACTATGTTTACTTCCATACATTATGTTCATAATACTATATACCCAACTATGCTAAATATCTTTCATATGATAATATGTATATGTACATAAAAAATCAATACTGGAAATTTTCAGAAGGGAACTGATAAAATCGTGAATATACCATGCGATGTTTTCGATAAGCTCCGGATGAGATATTCTAGGAGCATCAAAGACCGGTGGATTCTTTCCTGCATTAGTCTTTCATTGATCCCTGTTTTGATTGGTATCTTCCTATTCAGTTATAATATTAAGAATTTTAAACTTCAGACGATACAGAACAACGAAGTCCTGCTTCTACAGATTCATGATTTGATTGACCAGGGCTTTTACGATGTGAAGACAATCGTACAAAAAATTGCCGCAGATCCAAGCCTTAACATGACTTCTGTATCCTCCAAAAGCTCCCGCATCCTTCTGAAAAGGCAGCTCATCAATCGCCTGAACCAATACCGTGGCTACAGCTCTTTCATAGAAGATATTTATGTATATTTCTGGGATACTGAAGAATTTGTATCATGCAACACTGCTGCTCCCACCAATATTATGTACCGCACCTACCACAACAGCCCTACGTTTCAATATGAAGACTGGATTAAACTCATCAGACGCCCCCATAACAGTGATACAGCCATTCTGCCAATAGCAGAGGGTAAGCAACAGGCACTTGTCTATATAAAGGTATTACCTTCTTTTTCTTCTATCGATATCAACGCCACCATTATGGTTGTTATCGATAACGATAGTATTATAAGCCTCGCCAGCAGTGTGAGTAATAAAGCCTCCTGCGAGCTGAACCTGCTCCTGAAGGACAGCCTCCCGCTACTGCCGCCTACCCCAATTCTAGCTCCAAGTATTGATATGTTCTCTGAACTCAACTCGCAGAATAACATCATTTGCCGCACTCCCGTGCGTGAGGGAGTAACACTCTCTGCGCTTCCCTCAAAAACGTTCGATATCACCTATATACTCGGCACGCCTCCTGGAGCCTACTATAACAAGCTCAAGGCGGTAAATATTCTTTTCGTTCTGGGGCTGCTGACTGTCATTACCGGAAGTATCGTCTTTACCGTGAGGTTTATTTATAAGAATTATGCTCCCATCAAAGAGATTATGGAAATCGTGCACCTGCCTGAATCTGCCGGGCAGCCGAGCAGCGCCGTAGACGAATATTCTGTGATCAAAAATGCCATCACATACACAAAAAACATAAGTGTTGCTATGCAGGATAAGCTCAATAAGCAGAGTGAGATGCTGTTTGATGCGATCCTCACCCTGCTGATGCATAACTTCTCTTTCGGCTCAGGCAAAGCAGGCCTTGAAAACCTGGAGCGAGTGAAGGCTTATTTTAAACTGGAGTATTTTTCCATAGCTATTTTGTTCCTAGGTAAAAGCAGCGACAATGGGATGAACTCCCCCCTATCCAAAGAACAGACACAACAACTAAGCGGATTTTTACAAAAAAACATTCCGGCAAGAGAGAATCTGAGCCTTTGGATCATCGAAATGAACGGCGCACTGCTCTTACTCTTTAATATGGACGAGGACACCAGTAAAATATGGAATATGCTCGTACAAGAGATGGCTACAGTGCTCAATGCCTGGTGGAATCAGGTATATCGAGAAACACTTTTACTTTCTGTTTCCCATTGCTGCCAGGGAATTGAAAATGTCTCACAGGCATATGAAGAAGCAGAGTATTCAATGAAATATCGACTTGTCTTCGGCATCGACTTTCAAGCGCAAAATGGAAGCTATACCCCTTTGCCCAGCGGTTATTATTACCCAGCAAAAGAAGAAACCAAGCTTTTAAATTTGATTCTCAGCGGCGATACCGAAAAAGCGATTAATCTTTTCGACGAGATCTGGCAGGTAAACCAGCAGCGGGGAAGTGATTTTCTTTACTGCCTGCTGTTTGATATTTTAGGTACCATAGTACGCGCCTGCAACTTAATCACACCTGTTTCCACAATTAATTCAAATCTGGTCAGCACCGTCGAAAAGCTTGTGAGGGAACATAATATCAATGAGATGCGTAAATGTCTGCTTTTATTAATGAGTGATGTATGCAAAATTTATGTTCAGGAGCATTCAAAATCGACTGATAAACTCAAAAATGAAATTTTGGACTATATTGATATCCATTATAGCAACCCAAGCCTCAGCGTGGGATATATCAGCGATGTGTTTGGCAAATCAAGGGCCTACTTGTTTTCGCTCTTTAAAGAAGCTACCGGTTTTTCGATGCTTTATCATATTAATAAAGTAAGGATTGAGCATGCCAAGGAGCTCCTGTGTGGTAGCAAAAAGCCAATCCAGGATATTTCCATGGATGTTGGGTTCTATTCATCTATCAGTTTCACACGAACTTTTAAAAAATATGAAAATACTACACCGAGCCGGTATCGAAAGTTGCATGCCCAAGTAATTACGCCAGCAAGGAGATGACCAATAGAAACGATAGTGTAAAACTTTACATTAACATAGAAACTAAAGGAGTGTATAGTATGAGAAACCAGCTTATAATAAGTTAGTCTGCCGGTTTGGTCGGCAAAATGGCGCGAAGCAGTGTCGTTTACAAATCGCATCATATTTGGCCGGACAAACTACAGCAAGGAGATATCGGCGTTTACGAAACACAGAGCGTTTTACAATGAACAGGCTGAAATCGTAGTTCAATTTTGTAGAGAACACGATATCAGTTATCAAATAAAGAATGGAATGATAACCAGATAAGGAAGACGGGGAAACTGGTATGGCTGTAAGAGGAAAGAGCATAAACCTATTCTTGATGGACGGTGACCCAAGCGGGCGCATCAAATGTACTCTCGCTAACTGGACTGGTGTGGCGTATAAAATTCTGCGCACAGATTTGGATAAATGCAAAGATCGCGACGACCTTTCGCAGAGCGGCGTCTATTTCCTCTTTGGCATTTCCGATCAGACAGGTGAAGCCGTTGTTTACATCGGACAAGCTGGAGTGCGTAAAAACGGAGAAGGCATCCTTTACCGCCTTCAAGAACATAAGCGCAACCCCGACAAGGACTACTGGACGGAAGCTGTAGTTTTCACCACATCCAATAACTCATTCGGTCCCACGGAGAAAAGCTACCTTGAAAACCGCTTCACAAACATGGCTATTGCTGCAAAGTGATATTTGGTTAAGAACGGCAACGATCCGACATCGGGCAATATCACCGAGGAAAAAGAGAGCGAGTTGGAGGAACTCATAGACTACGCCAAAATTGTCATGGGAACCCTTGGTCACAAAGTTTTTAAACTGCTTTCCCAACCCGCACCGTTAACCTTGACGACGGATGCGCCGACGGCTCAGTCCTCACAAGTATTTTATATCAAGCGTAGCGGCGCAAACGCACAGGCAAGACTAACGAGCGAGAGGCTTGTAGTCATTGCCGGAAGTTCCATCCGCAAGAATACCGTACCGAGTTGCCCTGATTACACCAAATCCCTCGTGAGGACAATAAGGAATATGCGTAGCACATAAGCCACTAATAGATGTGAATGACAGCGACCGACCTGATGAAAACTATATTGTTATAGGTGCCTTGTCTTCCGGCGATCCGATTGTATATGAAAAAGCAGGAGAAAAAATCTCAATCTTTAATCATGAAGCCGGGAGAATCGAGGACGGCGAAACATATACTGACTTCTTTGCCTTTTAAATGACCTATATGATCTGCTTGGAATAGGGGATTGATCTTATGTCAAGACGAACCTCCGAAGCAAGTAAAGCTATAAGAGAAGCATGGGAGAACGAGTATCAGCTCATACTTGAAGGTAAAGAGATGCGAGACTGGACACCTGCGCAGCAACAGTCCATCCTTGACAAAGGGAAGGTATATGATGACGACGGAAAGGCGTTTGAAGGCCATCATATGAAGAGCGCAGAGGCCTATCCAGAATATCAAGGTGATGCTGGGAACATACAATTTCTTTCAAGATCAGAACATTCTTCGGCTCATGATGGAAACTTTCAAAATCCTACAAATGGTTATTTCAATCCAAACACCGGAAAGACGAATGAATTTGGTTTGAACAAGTATGAGCCTTGTGAAATTTCGAACTAAGTGAACCAGTAGTAGGTGCAGGCGGCCAAGGAATGGAAGAAAATTTGCCGCTCGGATATAACTATTACTTCCATGATTTGGAGCAGTTAACAGGGGGACTAACAATTATTGGAATCTCTCCACAAAACGATAACCATTTGTTTGACTGTATAAACAGAAGCAATCTCGAAAAGGTCGTGTTTTATCACTTTCCCTCGAAAAGTGAAGATTCTCCGATTTTGCGTATCAGCAATCCTTATGAAATCAAGGATGTCACTAAGCTATGGGAGAGCATCCAATTACAAAGCCCGACATATTCAAGCTCCGTAGCACAGGATTTCTGCTTGAAAATGCTAAAAAACAAAAAGGAAGTATCGAAGTTTGTGGATTTGTTTAATGCATTTGAGCCAGGGAAAAATGTGGTTAGTGCATCGGATATATTAAGGCAGCTAAAGTCTATACCGAAAAATACTGAAAAATCGATTATCAGAATGATGACTGCCGAAATACAGAAAGAGAAATACAACACTTCTCCGCAATCGGAAGAAGAACTCGTCGAACTGTTTCGAGATTTTGGAGGGACTCTCAAGACAGCTTCATTGAGTCCACAGGCTTATATTTCTTGTATATTTCCAATCTTCCGAAGAAAACAAAGGGTAGACGAAAAAAACAGGTGGAAATTTCTAATGGCAACTGGTGTTTCGTTAAAAGAAGCAGCATTGCCCAATGAGCAATAGAGGAGTTCAAATTTGACGATTTGCGGTGGGGGTGCATTTTATCAATAGATGGTACTAACGCCAAAAAAGCATAGATTTTCTTAAATAGAATCTATGTCTTTCTTTATGCGGCAAAGCATGATAGCATAGATTTCAAGATATTATATACTGCAGGTAAACAGGAATTCATTATTTTTCTTGGGGAGGTGGTCATATGAGTGAAGGTGATATCAGCGACATTACACCAATTATTAATGCAAAATGAAAAGGAGCAGCTCTCATGAGTTACAACCCCGAAATACCAAGAAACAGGTATGACAACTATGGAGACCGTGAATGGTCACGACTTGAAAAAGACGGTCAGGGCGAGCTTTTGTATCAAGTACACATTGAAATATTGAAGCGTTACATCAATCCGGCAGACAAGGTTTTAGAAATCGGAGAGGGTTCCGGAAGATATACGAAAGATCTGGTCACTATGTGCGAAACATTAACGGTAGGAGATATTTCAAGCCATCAAATAGAATTTAATAAATCCAAGATGAAAGAATTGTCGTTATATCAAAAGATAAAAGCGTACCATGTCTTAGACGTCCTTGATATGGGCGTTTTTGAGGATTCCACATTTGACTGCGTCGTTTGTATCGGTGGGGTAATCAACTATCTTTTGGACAGAGAAAGAGACGGAATTGCCGAAATGCTCAGAGTTTTGAAGCCGAACGGCATTCTTATTGTCGGGGCAATGAGCTTCATTGGAGCTTCGCTCTATTATCTTGATGGAATAAGATATGAGAAAAACCAGTTCGGGATGGATGCGACAAAATGGGTGTTTGACACAGGTATACAAGATGAAGAACATTATCCTGTAGCAAGCAGGCACTATGTTCATATGATGAGAAGTAACGAAATGGACAGCTTATTTTCTCAATTTCCCGTAGAAGTCAAGGAGCGAAGCTCAGCTGGACTCTTTACACAGGCGGGCGATTCTGCATTGGAAAATGCCCGCAATGACAAGGAGTTTTGGGAGGTTATCGTCGAGAACGAAAGTAAATTTACAAAAATGAGCGGCACTCTTGATTGTGGGATGAACATCATATATGTCGTCCAAAAGCTTAATCCTCGTACAGTATAAACACGGAAACTCGGCAAGTTGTAATGTGCTTGGTGGCACCCCCGTATACCTGTTGGCAGCAACTGCCCCGCGTTGCGCCCACTTGACGGAAATGTGAGAAATGTCC
>ENA-UOOR01004416-UOOR01004416.1-fermentation-metagenome-genome-assembly--contig:-NODE-4416-length-11231-cov-3.248747_pt1 | contig 11231 bp, 13 predicted proteins | sample MGYA00245780_ERZ724029 | MGnify/ENA primary metagenome ERZ724029 (study PRJEB28704, sample SAMN03018315) | fermentation metagenome | biome: anthropogenic terrestrial biome; feature: soil; material... | reverse complement strand
CGCCGTCAAACGAGGAGGAATCGGAGGCTTTTTCCGATTTGAATAAGATACCAAAACCACGCGACCGTTTTTTCAATCCTCACAGATAATAACACTTATAAGACAAAAAGGACATCGAAAACGGTGTCCTCTTTTTATACCTCGTCATACGAATAGGATGTTATCTGCTCGACAGTATAGCCCGCGTCGGCAAGCATCTGGACTATACCCTGTTCTCCCAGCATGTGTGCCAGACCTACAACATAGAATACCTCCATATCCTCGTCAAGATATTCTATCGCCACGTCAACCATTCCTTCATTTCTGTCATAAATCATTTCTTTATTGTATTCGTCTATCAACTCAATCTCTTTTTGTGTATAGTACCCCTTTGGAGGTTCAGGAAAAATGAGCTCCTCAAGCTCGTCGACATCTCCGTTTTTCCACGCTTCATACTGGTAGTCCAGTCCATCCAAATACATCTCTTCGTCGGCGAATACGGTTCCGGCAAGCAAAAATTCCTGCAGCTCGTCGGAAAAACCGCTCAGCATTTTGTATTGTAAATTTACGGATTCGATTTCAAGAATTTCTTTATCCTCATCATTTGCAAGCTCAAGGAAATAAATGTCCAGCCCGTATTCCTGTGAAAGCTTGCTTTTTTCCGCAATTATCCCGTCTGTGAGCAAATACCAGTAGACAGGCTTGTATCTGGCGAGAACTTCAATACTATCTTCACCGTAATATTCGCTGACCAGAGCTGACGCAGCTTCGTAGATATCGGGTGAAATATACTGATCTATGGTCGTGTCATCGGGATATGTTATAGATTCATAGAAGTCTGCCGGAATGATAACATTTTTGGTGATGTCGCATTCAACCGCAAGGTTATCACAGGAGTTAAATGCTTCAAGTATCGCGTTCGGAAGCGGATATGTAGTCTTATCGGCAATATGCATTGAACCGAAAAGCCATATTGTTCCATCGCTGTCACCTCCGGTCACCTTCCACATAAGGGGTGTCGATGTATACTTGAGCGTATTTTCCGACACATCACCTGAAGATTCATAGGAAATATCTGCGCTATTCTCTGAATAGCTATCGGAACTCTCCGATATTTCCCAGTATTCAAGTCGCGCTTGTTTACAGGCAATAAAGCTAAAAATAACGGTAAACGCAAATAGCAAACAAAGCAGTTTCTTCAAAACAACAAGTCCCTTCTCATTTTATTTGCCAAACTGTTTTATCGATTTATGCCATTTTGGCGATCATTTCTTTTGTTACCTCACATACGGTTTGCTTATCAGCAAGCACTCTTTCTATCTCCTCGCAGACATGCTGTCCTATCTTTTTCAGCCCGTTGTTCGCCTGACCGGCAAGATGCGGTGTCATAATGCAGTTCTTCAGACTGCGAAGAGGATTATCCGCAGCCGGTGGCTCAGGGTCGAAAACATCCAGGCAGGCATATTTGAGGTTACCCGCCTTCATATGCTCGTAAAGGGCATTCTCATCGATCAGAGAGCCTCTCGAGGTGTTTATAAGCACAGCGTCCTTCTTCATAAGCGCTAAGGTGTCTTTATTAAACATATGGAAGGTTTCGGGTATGGAGGGTGCATGAATGGAGATGATGTCGCTTATTCTGCAAAGCTCCTCAATACTCACTTTTTTCACGCCCATTTCCGCAGCCTTCTTATCATCAATAAACGGATCATAAAGCACTATATCCACATCAAAAGCGCGCATAAGCTCTATATAATGCCGTCCTGCCCAGCCTCCGCTGACAACTCCGATTGTAAGGTCGTACAGCTCCTTTATATTCTGCTTACCCTCTGCCCAACCTCCGGTGTGAATGTTTTCGTTATGGAAAAAGAAATTCTTTGATGCGGCTATGGTAAAACCGAGCGCTGTCTCGGAAACTCCTGTGCTGAGTATGTTTGCGGAGCTGCATACCCGAATGTGTTTTTCCCAAACTGCATCCGAGACGATCGGCTTGACGCTGCCTGCTGCGTGTACAATCATCTTTAAGCCGGGGCATACCGACAATATGTCCTCATCAAAGGGTTCGTTCCCCCATGATGTTATTGCGATTGTAGCACCCGCAAGTGCCTTTTTTACGCTCTCCCTGTCGGTGTTTCCGTTTCCGAAAACTACCTCACCGATTCTCTCAAGCCTTTTTATCGACTTTTCGTTTATTACCATTTTTCTGGAGCCGCTGTTCATAATCAAAGCGATTTTTTCCATTTTTTGATGCCCTTCTTTTATTTTATAAAAATATTATCATAACCGTTTTTTTCAAAAAGAAGCCCGCTATTGCTGTAAAAATCATCGTTCAGAGTAAATACACCGTTCTCCTCCGGAGGACAGGAGAGTCCTTCCGGAAGTAAACTCTTCATACTCTCCCAGTTTATGTAATTTTGATGTCCGTTGACTTCAAGACAGCCGGTTTTCATATCCGACAACACAGCGGTTCTTGCTGCAAATTGCTTGTTCCACTCTACCAACAACGGATTTACCGTCAAATCGGCGCAGAGACATTGACCGCCTGATTCATGGATCGCCTCCGCCATCCTGAAAGAGACCGACATTGTCTTTGCTATAGGTTTTAGTGCAACCGCATTATAGCCGAGATGAATCCTTTCCTTTACATCGGCAAGACTGTGAGCGGATTCATCCGCATTTACAGTTATGTTCATGTCGCCTACATACACCTTGTTGTCTTCCGCAAAAGGCTCTTCAAGCAGGGCTATCCTATCAAGTGCACCGATTTTCAAAGCGTGCTCCAGCAGGCTGCATAATCTTTCTTTAGTGTCGTATCTCCCGTTCGCATCGAGATAATAAAGGATATTCCCACTTTTCGTAAGATCAGTTGAATATTCCTTCGCTAAGGAGTGTATCTCGGAAAGCCTTGCCTTATCCCATTCAAGCATCGAGCGCATATCTTCTTCTTTTGATAATGAGTCACCCATGGATTTCCCGATTTTTATTTTTAAAATCGCCGTTCCGCGGTCCAATAAGGCTTTGAGCTGTTCTCTTGTAACCGTATAGCTTATGAGCGGTATATGCGCAAGCTTTTTATGATGTGCCGATAATGCCGCTTTGCAATAATCGGGAATAATCCCGTCAAAGGAGGTTATCGAATTTTCCTTTGCATACAGCGACCATAGGGCGTAGTCTATTCCGACCAAGGAATTTAAAACAAAGGTCTCAGCAACCTTTCTGCTGCATACCGACTCCGCATATTTGCATAATTCGGGCAGTAATTCGGTTATGGTTTTATCCGGACTTGTTATTTCGGTGCCCTCGAGCATCTTAAGAGCTCTGTTAGTTACCATCATCATCATCGCGCTTGATGCTGCGGGTGAATTCTCTGCGAAAACAGCGGCATCCGACCATAAAACGCTCTCGACCGCGGGGCATGCAGCGTAAAAGTTCTGGCTGCCTATACGAACTACAGTCTGCCAAAGCTCGTTTAAATATCTGCCCTTAAACCCGAACGGAGCGACAAGTTTTTCACGTACAAAATTGAGCTCACAACTCTTTATTCTGATTTTCACGCTCATTAATTCTTCCCTAATACTTCAATCGCCTTGTCGGGAACATATCCGGCAAGCGGTTTGTTATATTTTATAAGCTCCCTTACAAAGGTAGAACTTATATACTCATTTTCCCTTTTTGAGGGTAATATGACGGTTTCTGCTCCAGATAACTCTCTGTTTATCTCATGCAGCATACGCTCATATTCAAAATCCACCGCAGTTCTTGCGCCCCTGACGATAACGGGGTTTTCCGTTTGTAAAACCACATCGGCAAACAGACCGTTCCATAATATCACGCTCACATCCTTATCATCAGAAAAGCATGCCTTTACAGACATAAACCGCTTTTCGGATGAAAATAGAAAGTTTTTTTCGCTGTTATCCAAAACGACGACGATCACTTTCGGAAAAAGCGCTTTTGCGCGTTTGATAATATCATAATGACCGATTGTTACAGGGTCAAAGCTGCCCATTACAATTGCAGTTTTCATATAACACTCTCCGTTCTGACGAGCTTTTCAGTTTTGCTGCTTTTTTATTGCTTTTATTACGGAAACATAGGTTCTTCCGTAGCGGTACAGCTTCTGTTCATTTCCGTCTGAAGGTTCGGGGATTCCGTCCTTATCGCTCTCGCATATAATAAGAGCTTCTTTTGCTAAAACATCGGAAGCATACAATCGTTTTAAAATCTCATCTATAAAGCCCTTTTTATACGGAGGGTCAAGAAACACAAGCCCGAACTCCTCTTTTCCCCTTGCTCCCTTTAAATATTCCTTCCAGTCTGCTGTAATGATACGGCACTTATCCATAAGCCTTGTTTTTACCGCATTCTGTTTTATGACCTCGGTTGCCGTGCGGGAGATATCCACAATCACCGCTTTTTCCGCGCCTCTTGAGAGCGCCTCAATAGAAAGCTGACCGCTACCCGAACAGAGCGAGTATGCTTTTGTCATGCACATCGAACTGGATTGCAGAAAACATACCCTCCTTTACGCGGTCGGATGTCGGTCTTGTATCCTCACCTTCAAGTGCGGCAAGCTTCATTCCTTTGGCGAAACCTGTAATAACCCTCATGCTTTTTTTACCTATAATCCTTACTCTAATCGGATTTCTTTCTCAATTCTTTGTAAATCTCATTAGCAAGCCTTTCGTCGATGCCCTTAACTTCAGTCAGCTGCTCTACAGTTGCGTTTTTGAGCGCTTTATAGCTTCCGAAGTTTGAAAGCAGAGCGTTTGACTTTACCTCCCCGATTCCCTTTATGCTTGTCAGCGAGCTCGTCTTTACCGTTTTCCTGCGCTGATGATCCATTTTCAACAGAGAATATCTGTGTACTTCCTCCTGAATTTTATAGATGAATACATAAATATCCTGACGCTTATTCAGCGATAGCTCACCCTCACCGTTGGTTAAAGTCCTCGTTTTATGATGCTCATCCTTAACCATTCCATAAACCGAAATATCGAGCCCGTACCCGGAAAGTACCTCTTTCGCTGCCGAAACCTGAGCCACACCGCCATCCATTAAAATCAAATCGGGGTATTCCCAGTTCTCATCCTCGCCCGAATGAGAAAACCGGCGTGTAAGAGCCTCTCTCAGAGCACCGCAGTCATCCTGTCCCGATGTTGTTTTTATATTGAATGACCGATATTTTTTCTTGGCGAAGCGTCCTCTTTCCAAAACAATCATTCCGCATGTTGTGTGCATTTTGCCGTTGTTGGAAATGTCATATGCCTCTATCCTGTCGGGAAGTATACCAAGCTTAAGGAATTTGGCAAATGACGCTAAAAAGGTATTGTTCCTGTCCTCCTCAGCACGCTTTTGCATAAAAAGTTGTTTTGCGTTCTCACTTGCCCTGTCTGCAAGCGCTCTGCTCTCTCCCCGTTTTGGAGTTATGATGCTTATTTTTGAACCGTTTTTTTGGGTAAGCCACTCCGACAAAAGACTCCTGTCCTCGGAATGCAGACTGAAATCTACGACTATTCTCTTTGGTATATACTCCCTTAATTCATAAAATCGCTGCATAAAGGAACTTACCGAGCCGCTGTTTACAATCTCATCCGCACCAAAAAAAAGGCTCTCTCTGTCTATTATTGCACCGCCCCGGACAAAAAATACTACAAAAGCGCTGCCCAAATCATCGCTGTAAATCCCAAAAACATCAGCCTCTGTCTGCGGTGAGGCCACTATCTGCTGCTTGTCGCTGATTTTCTCAAGGGAACGGATTTTATCGCGGAGTTTCGCCGCTTTTTCAAAGAGCATCTGCTCGGACGCTTCCTCCATTTTTTCCTTAATGCTTTTTGTCAGAGAGCCGTATTCACCCCGAAGGTAATGCAACGCCTCATCAATAAGTTCGTTGTATTCCTTTTCGGTTACAGCTCCGCTTTTACAGGGCGCGACGCATTGGTTTATCTGATAATACAGGCAGGGACGACCTCTTCCCGTCTCTTTGGGAAACTCCCTTGAACAGGAAGGTATTTTAAATGTTTTCTGCACGGTTTCCACAATATCCTTTGCCACCCGGTAGGACGAAAAAGGACCGAAATATCTGTCTTTGTTGTTATCCCGTCTGTAACAGACATCTATTTTGGGAAATCTCTCAGATGTGACGGTAATATAAGGATATGAGTCGCTGTCCTTCTGCTTAATATTATAATGCGGCATATGCTGCTTTATGAACTGATTCTCAAGCAGCAGAGCCTCAAGCTCGGTTTTTGTATGATAAATCTCGAAATCATACACAGAATTGACCATTTTCAGAGTTTTCCCGAAATGATTCTGATAGGGGGCAAAATAGCTTGTAACCCGGTTTTTTAACGCCTTTGACTTGCCGACATAAATAATTCTGCCGGAACGGTTTTTCATTATATATACACCCGGTGTAGCCGGAAGTAATTTTGCTTTTTCAAAAAGTTCTTCTCTATTCATATAATTAAACCCGTGAATGACCGTTTCCGTTTACTGCTAAAAACAGCCCTGAACTCACTATAACAAAGATGAGCCCAAGGCTTAATTCCATTGATAACATAAGAACGCAAATCTCCCCTATAATGGAAGCTGCGGGAACCACTATTCGTTGAACCCTTTTAAAACCAAATCCACCAATCCGTCCACAGCCTCCTGTTCGTCGCTTCCGTCAGCAAGGATTGTAACAACGTCTCCTTTTGCGATGCCGAGGGAAAGCACGCCGAGCAAGCTCTTTGCGTTTGCACGTCTGTCGCTGTTCTCAATCCATATAGAGCTCTTATAACAATTTGCTTTTTGAATAAAATAAGTCGCTGGTCTTGCGTGCAGACCGACAGAGTTCTGTATTGTTATATTTTTAGTGATCATTAATCGTTTACCCCCAATGATATTATTTTAATTATATCAAAAACCATTACTTAAATCAATAGAACCAATATGGCTAAATAAACGAAAATATCATACTTATTTAACTTTTTTATGTTAATTTATACTAATTTACCGACAGGATTGTCATGTAAAATACAGCTGTCTTAGTATTTATTTGATATGATTTGCCGGGTACGATAAGGATATTTCCGTCTGTAAAAATACCCGTGTCGCTCTTAAATCCGTTTGCAACAGCATTTACAATTAAATCGTTGTATCCCGCCTTTTCGAGCGTCATAATACTTCCGTCCAAAGCGTACTCCGTAACATAGCTCTGCTTTGATTGCACCGATATGACCCTGCCCATTTCCTTTTTGCTCTCGCTCTCAAAGAAAATCACTCCCTGTGTCAGTCCGGAAATCATATCGCTGTCTGCCTGCTTTATCTCAAAGGTATATGAGATTTCTTCTGTTTTTTCGTTTTTCATAAAACCGTTAATGGAATCTCTGAAGATTGTTCCGGCTATCGCAGCAAGCAGCAGGATTACAATGATTACATCGATTATATTGAAGCGTACTTTTTTTCCTGTCACAGACATTTATGTTCCCTCCGTAATAACGGTAACGGCTACTATCTTAGCCGTACCGTAAAAATCGGTAAGTCTTACAGTGATGCTCTCTCCGACCCAAAGAGGCTGTCCGCCTATATAATAGGTTTCTCCGTCATATTCCGCGTTTGCCGCTATGGTCGCTCTGACTGTACTGTACTCGTTGGAATAATTAGTTATATATCCCCTGTCCGCCGAGGTGCGGTCAAGCGTATAATATGTCATCCGTTCGATTAAAGCGCTTTTGATTATGCCTGCGGATTCGCCATCCTCCAATAAAAACTCATCATTTGGAGTGACGTTCGTAGCTATATTTTTATCTACTGCTTCAAAAATCAGCTTGTACTCAACCTGAACCGTCGACGGTTTCTCAGGTTTCAAGAAGAAAAACAATCCTGTGCCTATCAATCCGAAAACAAACAGCGTCAGTATTATATCAAAAATAATATTCCGTCCTGTTTTAACATCCTTTGCCGTTTTCATTCGGTTTTCGTCGCCTCCTTCAGATAAACGTCCCTGCCATAAACATTCCTGATTGCCGATATCATACCACATATAATCCAGAAGAGCATATAAACCCTGATATCTTTCCACAAATCGTAAAATAAGCTGCAGAACAGGAACATAACTACGGCGGCAGATAAAGCTGCGCTAACTACGTCCATCTTGAACTTACCGCATTTTAATATGCAGTAAAACGCTTTCTGCAGAATAAAGAACACCGGCAAGAGGAATGAAATCAGGAAAAACACTCCGCCCTCCGCCAAGAGCCGCTGGAAAAGGCTGATCGAGCCGATATAATTGCTTGCTCCCAAGCTGTTGAGAGCGAATTTCAGGTTTGCATCTCCCATTCCCGCACCGTTTAAAAAAGCGTTCTTTATAAGTATATTTACCTCACTTTTCAGAAGTGCGGAGCCCGAATGCGTGAATATCCCGCTTATAAAGGTTAAATGGGGAGCTGCAAAATATAAAATGAGTGTTAAAATAGAAAAGTTAAGCAGTGTTGTTATTATTTTTTTTGAGGACAGCAAAAAATACACAAAAACCACTGCATATGCAAAGTAGAGTATTCTGGCATCCGCCATTATAATAACACAAGCAAATATAAGCGATATAAGTACAAGCATCGAAGCTTTCTCGGTTCTTCCGTTGTTCACTCTGAACATAGCCATAACGACAGGCAGGATCAATATCAGAAAGTATCCGAAGCTCTCTCTGCTGACGAGAGATGAATCGAGTGCGGCATGAAAAACACTTACAGCGTTGTTGCCGGATAATCCGACGATATGCCTGAAAATGTATAGAATACAACCCGCCGCCGCGCCTGCGTATAAGCAGTACAGCGACTGTTTAATAAGCCTTCTTGACACGATAAGGTTTGAAATCATAAAATATGCTGATATAAAGCATACTAAATACATAGCCCGTATTTGAGTGGTGCTTGTCAAGCCGACTGAAATTACGAACAAGGTAAAAATCAATATAAAAATATCTGTTGCTCTGAATACCAGATTCCGCTTGCCTCTCATTACCTTCAATAAAAAGCTCACAGCGGTAACTATCAGAATAACCGAAAGGGCTCTTACCGAAATTAGCGGAAACAGTAATATTACCGACAGCAGCCCGAACTCCGGCATGTAAACGAGTAGGCAGCAACCGATAAAAATAAGCAGTGCATAAACGATTACATACGGACTTATGAAAATTGTAGAAAGACCCGATACCGTTCCGAGAATAAAAGCTCCCGTTCCGTAAGTAGAGGATTTCCCGCTGCTTTTTACGGTAATTTCGTTTACAGAAAGCAGCCCGATAAAAATACGGTTGAAAAAAGTGCTTGTCCTCAAAGCGTCGGCTACGCTTTTCCCCGAAAAAAGCATTGGAATTCCAGTAATAATTAAAAAAGCCGACAAGAAAAAATCACTTTCGTTCGGGGGTAAGGTAATATATGATAACAGCTTTGCGATATAAATCCCGCTGCCGTATACGCCTAAGGTGAGTATAAAAATACCCAGGGAGCGTATCGAAAGCGATAATGCGGATTCTATAAAACGCCGATAGATTGCAGTAACGCGGCTCTTTTCAATTTTGCTCGCAAAAAAGACCTTAAAAGGCCTGATAAATCGATCACCTATTCTCAGCTTTGACAGAAAACTACCTATTAATCCGTTTTTAATCAGCTTGTCCGTTTCATCGCTGCCTGTAAAAACAACATGGAGTATCCCGTCCGAAAAGAGCTTGTAAATACGGTCGGACAGCTTATTCAGGTAGGAAAGAATCAAGCTTTCCCTGATGATTCTCTTGAAAAAGCCGCCTCTATTCTTCTGTTTTACAGTCTTTACCGATTCTATCATCTTCACTCCAAAAACAACTTAATCAAGTAAGTCAGGTCTTTTTTTCCTTGTTCGTGCCTCCATTTCGGCACGCTTCCACTCCGCCTGCTTTGCATGATTACCGTTGATTAACACCTCGGGGACTTCCTTTCCCTCAAAAATGCGCGGTCTTGTGTATTGTCCATGCTCCAACAGATTGTTCTGTAAGCTCTCGTTCTCATAGCATTCGGGTGAGGGAAGGACGCCGTCTATCATTCTTGAAACTGCGTCAACAACAATTGCCGCGGGAATCTCACCACCGGTCAGAACGTAATCGCCCACTGAAAGCTCCTCATCAATCTCAAGCTCGATGATACGCTCGTCGATTCCCTCGTAATGACCGCACAGTAAAATCAGATTGTCATACTCCAAAAGCTCCCTCGCTTTTTGCTGGTTAAAAACCTTCCCCTGAGGTGACATGTAAATTACCCGTGTTTTCCCAGGGGGGAGCTTTGCTCTTACAGCCCGAATACAATCCACAACGGGCTGACAAGCCATAATCATGCCGTACCCTCCACCATAAGGAGTATCGTCGACATGGCGATGCTTGTCCTTTGTATAATCCCTGATATTCGTGCAGTTTATTTCAAGAAAGCCGGCATCTGCAGCTCTTCCTAATATACTGCTTTTGAAAACAGCTTCGAGCATATCGGGGAAAAGCGTCAAAACCTCAAATCGCACTTGAAAAACCTCTTTTAAATAATAATTAAAAAACAGCGTTTAATTATTTGTTTCCAGTCCTTCGATAAGCTTTACCTTTATATCGGAATCAATATTTACTTCCTTTATAAACTCGTCATTATCGGGAATCAGATAGCTGTTTTTCTCACCTCTGACATAATAGTAGTTGCAGGCGACTCCCTCATCTATACGCTCAAGAAACCCAATCATCTCACCGGTTTCAACATTATATACCGGCAATGATATCAGGTCGTCGTTAAAACATTCGCCCTGTTGGAGCTGAACATCGTTACGGTCAAAATAGACCGTCCTTCCGGTTAGATAGCCGGCAAGCTCCCTGCTCTCATATCCCTCGAAAATGATAGACGGGATAGATGGACGATATTGACTTACGGTCAAAAAACGTGTGCCATCTTCATCTAAATATAGCTTTTTCACACCGAGAAGGAACTCGGGACATTCGCACCAGCAATCAAAGCGAACCTCGCCCTTAATTCCTCTCGGTGAATTCAGTCTGCCTGCTTCCAAAAAACGCTTTTTCATAGATAAATGTTATATAATATCAATTATTACGCGTTTATTCTCTTTTATTGCAGCTGCTTTCATAACGGTTCGTATGCTTTTTGCAATCTTGCCGCCTCTGCCGATAACCTTGCCCATATCATCCTTTGCTACTGAGAGCTCAAGGATGCTGGTATCCCCGCTGACCTTTTCAACAACGACTACTACAT
>ENA-UOOR01004411-UOOR01004411.1-fermentation-metagenome-genome-assembly--contig:-NODE-4411-length-11239-cov-3.174982_pt1 | contig 11239 bp, 13 predicted proteins | sample MGYA00245780_ERZ724029 | MGnify/ENA primary metagenome ERZ724029 (study PRJEB28704, sample SAMN03018315) | fermentation metagenome | biome: anthropogenic terrestrial biome; feature: soil; material... | reverse complement strand
CTTGTTTCATATCTCTCAAAGTCATATCATATGATTTTATTATGTCATTTAAAATATCAAAAAGCAATAATAAAACTTTTTTGATGTTTTAAATAGTATACTAAATTTAAAATAAGACACTGTTGTTAAAGTAATAGTAATTAGTTAAATTTCATTTCTTTTTATTAATAAATCTACAATATTTCCATCATCTTCTATTTTTTTGAATCCTGCATCTAAATGAACTTTGTAAGCTGAAGATCTTTTTGTTTCAAAATTATTATGAACTGCTCTTGCATGAAATTCATTAAAAGCAACTTCTAGTAATTTGTTTAAGGCCTCTAGTGAATAGCCATTTCCCCTATACTTGTCCTCAATTACAATCCCCATTTCATACCAATCTTTTGTTTTATTATAATGAAGATTGACTTCACCTATAAATTCATTGGTCCCTTGAATAACTATATAAGCATAGAAACATTGAGGTTTATTATTTATCCAAAACGAATACCAATTGGGCCAATCTTCTTTATTAAAATCAATACATCCTGTTTCCTTATGATACCCTTTATAATTTATATCATAATTAGCGTTATAACTCATAGTTGCAGGATCACTGAGGATTCTCTGTCTATATGATAATTCTTCATAAGTTGGAATATGTAAATATAATCTGTCCATATTAATCACCTCTTTATTTAATACGATAAAATATTCGATATATTATCTAAGTAGAAATCATTAAATGTTTCATTTGTAATTTCATATCGCTTTAATGCTAAAACAAATCTATCTATATATATAAAATATTTCCTTTGGCGAGTGTATTCTTCTTGAATATTAAAGGTTTGAAAATAGTCTTTATAAATTTCCATAAACCTAATAGCAAAGGCTCTGACCCAATATTCATTTATTATAGCATAGGGCAAATTATATGATTCTAACATCTTTTCATGTTTCTCAAAAAATGGTTTATAAGACTTTAATAAATCTTTATTTACTTCTACAACTGGATTAACATAGCAATGAGCAAATTCATGAGCAATTCCTTTTGCGAAGAGATTGTTGTCCCAGGTGATGTTTCCATCATCATCATAAAAAGGGAGGCATCTAACTACATAAAAACTGTTTTTCTTGGGCTTATCTAGGACAAAGCCATAGTTCCCATTTAAAGGGCAGATGATTAGTTTGAAAGGTGAGTCTCTACTTCGGAAATACTTTTTTATCCGTTGGATCTCTATATCATAATCCCATGACTCTATCATTACTATAGTTTCTTTATAATAATTGTATTGCTCTTTAAAAAAGGTTTTAAAACTAGCCTCAACAATAAAATGGTTTACAGCATTAGCCCATGACTTTAGTTTTTCGTAACTAATATTTCGTTCTAATACCAAATTTTGAATATCAATATAATTATCAGCTAATATTTCTTTTAAATATAAGATAAATATAATAGGAGTGATATGTACAAATGAATGATTTTCTATTAAATCTTTCGTAAGTAAAACAGCTTGATGTGTTTTGTGGCCTTTAAAAAATGTTTCTATGGAATTGATATAGTTTCTATTAGTTATTTGTTGGAAAGTTTTTTCCTGCATTTTTGTTAAGTATAATAATACTTGAATTAATTCAATATCTTTATTTACTTCTATCATATTGTCCTCTTTAGAATCTATATATGTTTTACATTGCTATTTATTTACTTTATTATTAATTCAGATAAGTCTAATATGGTTATTATTTCATCTATTTGCTCTTTACTTAATGTAGAATATAAATTATTCCAAGTTGATGACAAATTAAAATAACCCATTACTATATTACCTGTAGGTATATCTATAAAATAATGGAGGTTGGCTTCCTCTCCAACTGGATAGATCATTAACTCATTTTTGTCTTTACTAATTGCTCTGGTTGTAAATAGTTTTAAATGGTACGAATAATCTTCATCTTTTTCTTTATGCTGCCATTGTAATGAATCGATAATTAAGAATAAAGAATCTAATTGTTCTTTATTAGCTTCAATAGTATCTTCGATAAATCTTACATCATAAACTTCAGTATTAGAAAATTCAATTTTGTTTTTATTTTTTGTGCATCCAAGCATAACAAATAATATTATTATCAAGCAAAGACTTAATAATGTTTTTTTCATCTTATTCTCCTTTTACTTTATTAATATTTAGATATTTAAATGTTAAATTAAATAATAACCTTTATAAAAGCAATAATGACGCAAATGATATGATCGGTAAGACAAAAGATAGTATCTCTAATATTATTTTTCTAGCAGTTGATTGATCAGGTTTAGAACAACCAGCCCTTACAATAGCGATAAAGGGTAATGGTATTATGAATATCCAAAAGCCTCCTATAATTATAACTACCCCAGTAGCAATAGAAAAAAGTAACCCAATAAGAAGGCCCGTCACAGATGATCGACCAAATGAATAAAAATATAAACATAATCCAAATATTATTAAGGAAACAATAATCCCACATATATACGATGGAACTTGTTTTACTTTAAATTCCTCTCTTCGTTTATCTATTAGAGGTTCTCTTTGGAATTTAAATTCAATTATATTCATATTTCCTTTCTCACCAGCTAGGATAGGTTTTGTTGTAAAGTATGGCAATCTTAATTGTAACTTAATATTCTCTTCTCCAGGTCCTATATGAATAATGTTCCCTATAGCATATGAACATTTAATTTGTATTTCATGAGATCCCTCATCCACTGGCAAATTAACTGTTTTACCATTCATAATTCTTGAAACTGCATCTCCATCTAATAAAATTATCGGTTTTTCAAAGCCACGAAATATTCTTTTTTTTCTTGTAATTACTATTTCTCTCAAATGTTTTCCCCTTTACATTTATTTGATTTCCAAAATAAATTACTTTTTAAATGTTAATTAACATATATAAATTATCGATGCTTTATAATTACACTTGCCTTGAAAGCAGTAAGTTGATCTAATTCACGTTGGCCTTCTATATAAATAATATTTTCTTCTAGTTTTGATATATCACGATATAATATCAAACTTTCGTTTGGTAATAGTTCATGAATAAAATTTACTTCAATATCCATAACCATATACTCTTTATGATTATCAACAGTAAAGCAGTCCATAATATAATCTATGTATTTTGCGTTATTTAAATGTCCATTTATATCTGTATCACTATAACCGATAACTTTTTTATATGCTAATTCTAATTCGCCTGATGCTTTTAAGATATTAAATGATTGATTATGTGCGCGCTCTGTTCTTATATCAGGATAAGCAATTTCTATTGTTCTACTCCTCTTGATCATTCTTGTAGATAAATCGATAATAGCCCATATAGAGGTTGCGCGAATAATGATTTCTCCTTTTTCATCAAATATGAGATAGTCCCTTTCAAATTGTAGAGCTTTAGGTTCCTGTGGCCATGTTTCTATTTTAATTTTTTCATTTAATTTGGGCATATACTTTATTTTAATATTCATTTTCAATAAAACCCAGGTTACATTATGTTCACGTTGAATGGTATCTAAGCCAATACCTAAAGCACTTGAGCCTAAACTTGATGATTCTTGTAAGCAACTAAACAAAGCACTTAATTTCATATCCTTATTAAAATCAACATCCCGAACCTCAATCGTATAATTTTCCATAAATACACTAGTTTTAATATTTTCATTCATATTTAAACAGTCCTCCTTAAGCCTAATCTAAATATTGGTAATTAATTTGCTACTATATTTATTGTATCATAAATATGAAAACAATAAAACACTGTATTTTAAAATATTTTGTTTTTTGATTTTTTCCCATATTTAATTCAAATAAATTTTATTTATAATGGAAAATTATATTTTTTAAAAAACAAATGGCTCATTCATTATGAGCCTTTTGTTATTTTAATTGTTTCATCATTTGATGAGCACCGGTCGCAGTTAATCCACTTGCTCCTCCAATAACAATTGCTACTAAGATATTATCTGCTGGAATTATCAAAGGCAAGAAATAAAAGCAAATTACACCTAAAGCCATTCCAAGTAATGATGCTGTGAGTGGTATAAATCGTTTGAATTTTTCGTTATTATTGACAGTGTACTTTATTAAATTAATTACCCAATAAACAATTGATGCGATAGCAGGAACACTAATTAACTCTATTGTCATCTTGTTTCGCTCCTTTTATTATTATATATATGCACTAATATAACTAATGCGCCTATAAATGTAATTGTTCATGTTTTTAAAAGTATGTTATAAACCACTTGTTTCAAAAATAAAAAAGTTTCTTATGAAGCTTTTAATATAAGTATAATCAATTCAAATAAAGATTTATTTTATTCAAATTTTTTTATCATTCTAATACATTTTACTGATCTACCATATTCCATATTTTTTGTTTTACCATCAGGAGTGAAACCACATTTCTCATAAAACTTTATTGAATTGATATTTTCTGATAATACCCAAACGGTCATAATTGTTTTATTTAAACCTCTAGCTATTGTATATGCAAACTCCATTGCCTGAGTGCCTATACCCATCCTAAAATAATTTGGGTGTAGATAGATGTAATGTAATTCATAAGTATTATTCGTAACATCTTCATCTTGAGGAAGTGCAACTTTCATAATGCCTACGACATTTCCATTGAATTCTATTATATATGAATTTCTATTTTCATTAGTAATAACAAGCTTGTATAATGAATGGCGTGTTGAATTTTTTTCAGTGATAAAATCTTTTGGGATGATTTCTTTATATGCGATTTCCCATGAACGTATATGAATTTCTGCCATATCATATGCATCTTTAGGTGTAGCAAGACGAAAGCTTATGCCCATTTTATTTCTCCTATTTATAAACATTTTAAATCTTATATCAAATTATGTGATGTAAGCATAATTTTTATTTATTCTATAAATCTTTTCGATATCCTATTTGATGATATCCTTTAACCTCATAGAAATCTTCAAAAATTGTAAATATTTTATAACCCTGTTTCTCGTAAAACTTAGGATTAATAAATCCAGAAGTCCATGTATAAATATGCTTTATTCCGATTGTTTTAATTTTATCTTCTAGCATCGATAGAAGCTTCGTTCCTAATCCATTTCTTCGATAGTTTTCATGAATCCATAAATCCGATAGATAAAACCATTTATGATATGTTAGTCCAGATGCAATTCCAATAATTTCATTATTATCCTCAGCTATGTATTCATAGCGATTTGTATTTGCATCTTGGATTCCATCTGACTTTTCGATTTTCTTAAAGTCTTTATATATTTTATCAAGTTCTTCTTTTGTTATTTTTCTATCCAATATTGTTATTTTCTCTTTATTTATAATCATCTCTATCTCCAAAGTGTATAATTCAATCTAAACGAAATTTTAAATTATTAATTAGATTCTTGAAAAGAATAACTAATAGTATTGAGAATCAATTTATTAAATCCTTTCCCAGGGTATGACATTAATTTATCTGTAGTAGTTATATCTACCCATTTAGTATCAGATATTCCATCAGAGTTATCAATTACTATTTCCCTTTTTGATATTTCAATGTTAAATGTTATAAAGATTGCATGTTCATTTCTATCAAAGAAAATACGTTCATTTATAGATGAAATACCTTTTATCTTAACTATTAAACCTGTTTCTTCTTGAACTTCTTCTATTGCTGCATGCTCTAATGTTTCATTTCCTTCTACTTATTACATACTGCCAAAACTTTATTGGTATCTTTGTAATATATTAAAGCATACACTACCTTTACTTTAATCACTAAAATCACCAATTGAATATATAGTTATCAATTATAAAGATAACTGATATATAGATCAATTAATAAGTTTTATTGAACTTACTTTGCTTTTAAAGATTCTAATATTTCTTTTGCACTTTCTTCAGGTTTTTTATCATAATTATTAATTACTAAATGATAACCATTTACTGGGATTAAATCATGTAATTGAGCTATTGCTTGTCCTATATGTCTATCACCACGTTCTAATTCTCTTAAAGTTAGTTCCTCTGCTGGGCACTCCACTTTAATAAAATACATTGGATTATCCTTGAGAATATGAATTGTATCTGGTAATACATTTTCATTTTGGACAGTCCTATCCGATACAAATACTGAATCTGCTATTACATTATAACCAATATCAGAAAGACTCTTAGCCAACTGTGCGAGAATGATTGCATTATCTGATTCAAAGTCATTAAACGATAATTTACGTTGTTTCGGATCATTAATTTCCGAAACAAGATCATGTGATAAATATAAAAATCTATCATTACTTAATTTTTGTAGAGCTCTTGAAATAGTTGTTTTCCCAGAACTAGATACTCCATTCAACCATATAATTTTACCTTTATTCATAAAAAAACCTTCTATAACATCACATAATACATATCACTCATTCTATCTATTGAATGATGATTGTTCTTGATTCTCATAAAAGAAACACCACCAGACTTACCATGCATAGTAATTCTGTTTAAATCTTCTGGTTGTAATCCTAAATGCATAATATTCCATATTGCTAGTAGCCCACCATGGGAATATATAATAATATTTTCTTGTTCATTTTTTTCTATCATCTCATAAAATGGGTTCAATCTATGCCATGCTTCTCTTCTAGATTCAGCATCAGGAAGCATTTTTGAATCACAAGTTAAGTCATCGCATAACTTATGCTCTCTAAACCAATCAACTGATTCACCACATGCAGAGCCTAAATTTACTTCTCTTAATCTATCATCGTAAACAATTGTACTATCTAAATAAGATGAGACTATTTCAGCTCCTTGTTTACATCTTTTTAAATCTGAAGAGTAAATAATATATTGATTGTCTTTTAGTTCGTCTTTTAATCTCTGACCTATTCTATGGGCTTGTTTAATTCCTAAGGCTGTTAATTCCCAATCTGTTTGTGAACCAATCATACCATTAGTATGATGGACACTTTGTGTATGCTGAATTGTTATTATATTTTTCATATATCCCTCTTAAAGTCTATTTATATTGAAATATCATTTACTATGTGAAAAATTTAAATATACTAAATCATTTGTTTTCATTGTTATCTACGATACTTACAAAAAAGTTACCAATAATCATTATTTTCCCTTTTTAAAATAGTAGGCATAAACAAAAAATATAATATTGTTACCTCAAAAAATTGAAAATTTAGCGTTGTATCAAAAAATTAACGTTTATACAATTTAGCTTGTTCTTTATACATCTTTGCGTATAAACCATTTTTGTTTAACAGTTGTTCATGCGTTCCATCTTCAAATATTTTCGATGAATCCATTACAAGAATTCTATCTGCAACCTTTACTGACCCTAGACGATGAGAAACTATGAATAATGTTTTATTTCCAGAGTTTTTAATATATGACTGATATAACTGTTCTTCTGCAATAGGGTCAAGCGCCGCAGTTGGTTCATCAATAATTATTATTTCAGCATCGGTGTTATAATAGGATCTTGCTGCTGCAAGTTTCTGACTTTCACCTCTTGATAGTTCTTCACCGTCAAAAGTTCTTCCAATCAAAGTATCTACTGAATATTTATCCATTGGGAAACCCGCAAGTTTTAAAGAAGATTCTATCGTATTTAAATCTTTCTCTTTTCTGGTGTTTGCTATAAATACATTGTCTGATATAGTTAAATTATGTATTTGAAAGTCCTGAAAAATAGTAGTTATTTTCTCTCTCCATTTTGTCTTATCATGATCTGACAAATTAATATCGTTATATAATACTTTACCTGAACTTGGAGTATATAGCCCCATGATGATATTTGTAAGTGTAGTTTTTCCAGCACCATTCACACCTAAAATTGCTATTTTTTCACCTCTTTTAAAAGTTTTAGAGACTTTTAATAATGCATAAGTATCGCGTGATTGATATTTGAAAGAAACATTTTCTAGCACTATATCACCTATTTCAGTAGAAGGAAAGTTTTCTATCTTCTCTTGAGGAATATTATAATAAAGGCAAGCATCTTTTAATTCACTTATTCTAACTATAGATTGACTAAGAGTATTAATAAAAAAGTCAATATAACTCAGTAACATACCTATAACTCCTATAAGTACACTAAATGAACCAACTGTTATTCTATTTTCTGATAATAAAAACAGACCAGTTAAAATCATTCCAATAATACTTGCACTTTTTATTGTTCCAGAAAATAAACCAAAAGCCATTTTTTTCTTATGAATTTTATTATAATTTCTCTCTAATTCTTCGCGATATATATCCCATTTATTGATAAAATAAGGAGCAGAACCTGAAATCCTTGTTTGGAAAAAATATCCCCCATTAATATGATCTAAGCAAAAACTTTGCTTTCTTCTGGTCATTGTTAAATTTTTTTCGATTAAATAAAGACGTTTTTGAAACCAGAAATATTCTATAAACATAGGAATAACTAACAAAATGGCAAGCACTATAAATAAATAATGCAATATAAAAAGTGAAATTAAAATTGATATAAATGATATCGCCATTGTTAAAAAAGATGCAATAGCATTTACTGTAGATCTTAGAGCTCCTGAAGTTAATGCTTTAGCTGCACGCTCCATCAAGTCATAAATATTTGCGGAATCATAATTTTCTAGAGATATAGCATTATTAATTATATGTTGAGATTTTCGTACATGACGAGTTACTGTATATTCATAATATAAATCTTTAGCTCCAGCTAATGGTATCAGTACTCCACCGCTAATAGCTCTTGTAATATAAAAAATTAAAAGCCAAAATATTAAAAGAGAAAAAGAATAGTTTCCAGCTAAAAACAATTGAAGATTATCAATATATCTTTTATTTATCCATATAGGTATTAATGCAAATGCATATACAAAACAAGATAAAATAATTAAGAAAATTAAAAGCTTACAATGTTTAAATACATTTTCCCAAAGTATTCTAGCTAACTTCATACTTGCTCTCCTTTACTACATACCATTCTTTTTGCTGAGTAAAAAGTTCTTTGTATAATCCGTTCGTTTTATTCATCAATTCTTCATGTGTTCCACTTTCTGCAATTACACCATCATTGAGTACAAAGCACTGATCAAAAAGATATGTTGATCCTAGGCGGTGCGTAATATACAAGCATGTCCTATTATTCATTAAAGATTTATAATTTTGATAAAATTCTACTTCTGCAAGTGGATCTAATGCTGCAGTTGGTTCATCTAAAATAAAAAAATCTCTTTCTGCAAATATAGAACGTGCAATTGCAACCTTTTGCCATTCTCCTCCAGATAACATAATCCCGTTTTCTAATTCCGGTGATAAATTTGTGTCATAATTATTATTGAATTTCCCCTTTAAATCTAAAAGATTACAACTTTCTAAGGCTTTATCCAATAAAACATTATCTTCATTTTTACTCATTTGGAATAATCCAATATTTTCTCTAGCTGTCATTTTATAATTAACAAGTTCTTGCTGCATGCAGACAAAAAAACTAAGTAATTGGTTATAAGAATACTCTGTTATATCAACTTCATTTATAAATATTTTTCCACTAGTTGGACGATATAGGCCCATCATCAATTTAGTGATTGTCGTTTTACCGGCTCCGTTTAGGCCAATAAGAGAACACTGCATACCCTTCTTCATTTCAAAAGATACGCCTTTTAAAATATAGCGATCTGTATTTGGGTAAGAAAAATAAACATTATCAAATCGTATACTATCAAAAGTATATTTTTTTTGATTTTCTTCATCGATATCAATATATTTTAAACTCTTAAAATCATTTAAATCTTTGACAAAGTGACTTACTTTTGTTAGATTTGTAACTTCTCGAATAATTGCATTAATACTTGAATTAAATCGATTTGTGATCATTTGTAAAAGTGAAACATAGAGTCCAATTGTTATAACATTATTTTGTAATGGTGAAAGTAAGAATAATCCATAAATAACAATATTGGACATTGAGAAAAACATAGCTAACCCAGTAGCAACTGAAGATTTAAGATAATCTTTCATTTTATTCTTATTGTATCTTTTGAAAATTGAATCCCATTTAGAACTAAGATAGTTTGTATATTGAAATAGTTTTCTTTCTTTTGCACTTTCCCTATTAACTAATATCCTATGTAGATAATCAGAATAACGCATATCTACATTGTCTTTTGCCCAAACCTTTCTTGCGAATTGGATACGTTTCTTATTAAAATAAAACGAAGGCAAAGATAAAATAATACTTATTGGAAATATCCACCAAACCCCGGATATGACAACAAAATAAAGAATACTGATTAAAATTATTGCGTTTTGCATAATGGTTGGAACAAAATTTATTACTTGACCAGAGACCGGCAATAAAGTCTGCCCTACTCTAAAAATTAAATCCTGATTTGCAGAATTTTCAAATTCTTCGTAATTTATTTTTGAAGTTCTATGAAGATAATCTTTAACAAATCTTTGTTCAAATTTATTTGTTATTTTAAATTTAAAATAAGCAATTAAATTATTACTATTAAAATCAATTAAGTTTAAAGAAAAATAAACTATAATTGTAGGGGCTAGAATAGAAAAAATAAGACTTGTATGATTAGTTGAATAGTCTATAAAATAAGTTTGTATATTAATGATTAGTGGAGTGAACAAACCTATAATTACCGATAATATAATAAGTAGAATATAATGTTTTTAGAATAATAAAACCCAAGACGAAGAATATTATTTGTTTTAATTTTCTTTTTTATATCAAACATGTTCATTTTTAATTACAATTCCTTTATAATTTTTTTTATTTATTCCGAAACAAAACTATAAACAATTTACAATTCAAATTTTATATGAATATGGTAAAAGTTGTATATCTGTTTATATAACAAAAATAGTAATTATACTGTTGTTTTTAACCGTGACATATGATTATCTAATGCTTTTTTAAAAAACCTTATCAATTTTTCTAATCTACCCCTTATGAAAATTTTTATTTTTCTTTCTTTAAATTACTATTTGCATTAATAAATAGTACGACTAAATAGAATTAATCACTTTACTTATAAATGTTTTTTTAATAATTCAGCAAATTCCTTATTTGTTCCATATCTTTGACCTATATTTTCACCTGAGTTATAATAATCCACTCTCAACCCATCACAAAGCAATGATTCTTCCCCTGTGCTATATTCAACACGTAACAAATAGCCATAATAGGTATCTTCAGGCGATGGAGCAGAGGCAATCAAAAGAAT